>Ga0316605_10001275_pt1 | contig 14710 bp, 14 predicted proteins | sample OWC_soil_day20_n_FD_207666 | JGI IMG/M metagenome (GOLD analysis project Ga0316605, IMG submission 207666) | Wetland soil microbial communities from Old Woman Creek delta, Ohio, United States - OWC_soil_day20_noCT | ecosystem: Environmental > Terrestrial > Soil > Wetlands | place: USA: Ohio... | reverse complement strand
CGCTGATCGATCCCGTGTCCCACGCCAGCGGCGCGGCCGCCTACGGCGAGCTTCGCGTCGGCGAGCACGCCGCGCTCGGTGCCGAGGGCATGTACGAGCAGACCGCCGACGACAAGAAGATCCGCGCCGGGATCACCGGCAAGCTCTACCTGCCGGGGTCCGACCTGCTGCTGCAGGCCGAGCTCCAGTTCGTCAACCAGCTGGTCGACAAGACCCCGACCAACCCGGCGGGTGGCGCGCCCAAGGGGATCGTGAGCTACCTGCTGATCTCGCGCATGCTCGGCAACGCCTTCCTGCTCGACCTCGGGTACGGCTTCTACGACCCGAACCTCCGGATCGCCAACCTCGATCGCGATGCGTTCGACCTCAACCTCCACTGGTTCACGACCTCGCACCTCGAGCTCGTCTTGAACACGCGCTACGAGCTGATCGGCTATGACTTCGATGGCAAGAAGGGCGGCGACGCGGGCGCCTACGCGCTGTTCCAGGTCCACTACCGGATGTGAGTCAGGCGCCCTGTCTGGCCCGATGTCAGGCTTGCGTAAGCAGCGAGCGCATCGGGCATAACCGGCGCCGTCCCCTGGTTTCGCTCCTCGAACCCCAGAGGACGGAACCATGAAGATCAAGCAGACCAGGTACATGCTGTTCGCGGTGGCGATCGCGAACGGCACCGTCGCGACGGCGGCTGCGGAGCCATCAGTTCCCGTGCAGGCACCGCGGACGCTCGCCACCGGTCAGCCGGCGTGCGGCAACGTGATGTACAAGACCCCCGAACACCCGGCGTGCCCGACGCTCCGCACCATCGTGACGGTGATCGAACAAGCCCGGGAGCTCGGCCAGGATCTGCCGTTCGTGCGCAGCCCTGCGCGCGCCGCGCGGTCGTCGTTAACAGTTGCCCTCAAGGACCGTCCTCGTCCCTGAAAGCAGGCATCCATGACGAAGCGAAAGGTCACCAAGCTACTGGCCGTGGTCGCCCTGACCGCGAGCGCGCCCCTGATCGCGAGCGCCGATCACGCGACCCTCCGAGCCCCGGCGGGCCACCGAGGCGAGCCCGACCTCCGGCCCGCGCCCGCTCCGCCCGTGGGCTCGTCGCTCGATCCCTGGGCGACCGATCCCTGGGCGACCGCGGCACGCTCGAGCCCGCAACCGGCGCAGCGTGTCGCCCGGCCGCTCGTGGAGTCGATGTTCGCGGTGTTCGGGATCTCGGTGCCCCGCCAGCTCCAGACCGGCGCGCCGGCCTGCGGCAACGTGGCGGGCCGTGCGCCGCGCCCGGTGGACTGCAAGCCGTGATGTTCGAGCTGGCCTGGCGGGGTGGCGCGACCGCCTCGCGGTTGCACCAGCGACGCCCCGGTGGCGACGACCTGCCGTGGGGCACGCTCGATCTGGCGCGCTACCCGGACCTCCACGGGCTCGAGGCGCGCAAGATCTGGAGCAACGGGGTGTTCACCGAATACGCGAGCGCGGCGGCGTTCTCGGCTCTGACCACGGCGATGCTCCAGTGTGGCGCGCCCGTCGACCTGATCGCGATGTCGGGCGATATCGTCGTGGACGAGCTGTTCCACGTCGAGCTGTCGTCGCGGCTCACGATGGAGCTCGGCGGCGCGGTGCCGCTCGAGTTCGACCTCGCGAAGATCGCGCCGGTCACCACGCCCGGATGCCGTCCGCTGATGCGGGCCGCCGAGATCGCGATCACGACGTCCTGTGTGAGCGAGTCGCTGTCGGTCCCCGCGATGGCGCGGTCGCGCGCGCTCGCCGCCGAGCCGCTCGTGCGTGCGGTGCTCGATCGGTTGCTCGCCGACGAAGGTCCGCACGCGCGGCTCGGGTTCTGGTTCCTCGAGTGGGCGGAGGACGAGCTCACGATCGACGACCGCGTTCGGCTCGCGCGGCTCGCCGAGGACACGATCGCGGTCTACGCGCCGCTGTGGCGCGAGGATCCGTGTGACACGTGCCCGCTGCCCAGCGGGCTCGGCGGACACGACGAGATCGGCAAGCGCGCGCTGCGTGATGCCGTCGAGCACAGCATCGCGCGTCCGCTCGCGAGACATGGGATCGAGCTCGACGCGCGGCGCGTCGCCGCGCTGTCGGCGTGACAGCCGCTTCCGGGCGGCTCCGGTGCTCACGCGTGTGCGCACCCGTGCCGCCACGCACAGGCCCAAATTCAGGTCTTGACCGCGGGGGCGGCCTCGAGTGACATCCCGTCCTATGAGCCTCGGGGGAGCGCGTATGAAAGCACCGCGGATCGACCTGTTTTTCGTGATCACGTCGATCGTGTTCGCGGTGTCCTGCGGCGGGGGAGGCTGCGGCGGGTGCTCGACGTTCGAGCCGATCCCGGGCGGTTTCCCGGCGGCCAAGCGCAATCCGAACGCGGCCCAGGTTCGCGTCACCCAGGCAGGGCTGTCGGCGATCGAGGCCGATCCTGCGGGGCTGCTCGGCACCATCGGTGGCGCCATGGCTGGGGTCCTCAAGTTCAACGCGCCGGCGAACTGCGGCGGCACGACGCCGATCTGCTGTCCCGGTGGCAATCCGGTGAGCCCGTGCGGTCCGATCGCCATCGATCTCAACCAGCAGCAAGGTGATCTGCCGCGGCTCGAGCTCAACCCGGCCCAGGGGGCCTCACGGCTCGACGTCGTCGTGCGCGCGCGCGTCAAGACCGAGATGGACATCCCGGTGAAGGTCCCGATCGCGGGGGATTGCGGCGTCGCGATCGACACGACCGCCGGCACGACCAAGGACATCCAGATCGACGCACCGATCAGCTTCGTGCAGGACGCGACCACGGGGACGACCCGCGTCGCCGTCGGCACGGTGAGCCTGGCCAACCTCGCGAGCGAGGACGTGAGCCTCAACGGTGGCATCGGCTGCCAGATCGCGAACCTCGGACTCGGCTTCTTCATCGGCATCCTCAAGGACCAGCTGACGGGCGCAGTCCAGGGCGCGATCCAGGATCAGACGTGCAAGTCGTGCCCCTCGGGCGACGTCGGCGAGTGCGGCCCGTTCGCGACCGCCTGCACCGACAACGTCTGCATGGAAGGCGCCCAGTGCCTGCAGGAGCTCGGGCTGTCGGGCCGCGCGCGCGGCAGCTCGCTGTTCGGGGCGTTCTCGCCCGGCACCTCCGGCGCGCTCGATCTCTACGAGGTCGCGGGTGGCTACGCGACGTCCAACAACAGCGGCCTCGCGCTCGGCTTGCTCGGCGGCATGCAGCCGGGTGGCACGGTCCGCGATCGTTGCGGCCCGCCCGCCACCGATCCCGGCCTGACCAACATCCCGCTGTCGGCGTTCTTCCAGGGCAACACGCGGCCCGACACGGGCGATCCGTTCGGGATCGCGATCGGCCTCCACAAGTCGCAGCTCGCGCAGTTCGCGTACGCCGGCTACGACGGCGGCCTGCTGTGCCTCACGATCGGCTCGGGCACGGTCACGCAGCTCTCGACCGACACGCTGTCGCTCCTGTCGCGCTCGCTCGGCAAGCTCGTCGAGAGTAACGCGCCGGTCGCGATCGGCCTGCGCCCGCAGTCGCCACCGGTGATCACGCTCGGTCGGAACATCTTCACCGACGACGGCCAGGGCGGAAAGACGCTCACCGAGGCGCTGCTCGACATCAAGTTCACCGCGATGGAGCTCGACTTCTTCGCCTCGGTCGACGACCAGTACATCCGCATCCTGACCGTCGTTTCGGACGTTCACCTCCCGGTGGGCCTCCAGGTCACCGGCACGGGCGAGCTCGCACCGGTCATCGCAGCGCCCGATGATGCGTTCACGAACATCTCGGTCAAGAACTCCGAGGCGCTGACCGAGACCCCGGCCGAGCTCGCGGCGCTGTTCCCGAACATCCTCGGGCTCGTGCTGCCGCAGCTGTCGAACGGCCTGCCGCCGATCGCGCTGCCCACGATCGGCGGGCTGAGCCTGCAGGTCACCGACATCACGGCCGTCGACAACGCGTCGTTCCTCGCGATCTTCGCCAACCTGGTGCCCGCCCCGGTGGCGCGTCCGGTCGACACGAAGGTGGCGCTCGGTGACATCTACGAGCCGGCGGAGACCGTGCAGCGGGATCCGACCCAGTGGAACCATGCGAAAGGGCCGAGCATCGCGCTCGAGCTCGATGGCGACGTGACCGGGCTGGAGTGGTCGGAACGGATCGATGCCGGCACGTGGACGGCGTGGTCGACGAATGCGCGCCCGACGCTACGCTCGAGCGTGTTCTGGTTGCCCGGTCGCCACACGATCGAGGTCCGCGCGCGGCAGATCGGCAAGCCCGAGACGATCGACACCACGCCGGTCTCGCTCGACGTGGTGCTCGGCGCGCACGGAAGCGATCGCCGGTCGCCGGTACGCGGCTTCCATGGCCAGCCTGGTGAGGGCGGCTGCAACTGCGACGCCGCTGGGACCAGTCCGCTGGCGGCGGCACCGTTCGCGCTGCTCATCCTCGCGCTGATGCTCCCGACCCGACGGATCGCGCGTCGCATGCGGCGCGCCGTGACCAGGCGCCGGCTCGGTGCGGTGACCTGGCTCGCCGTGATCGCGCTGTTGCCGGGCTGCAGCTGCGGCTCGGCGCCGTGTGGAGATGCCGACTGTCTGCCCGGCGACGTCGAGCACGGAGGGCTCGGCCGGTGGACCAGCATCGCCGCCGACGATGGCCGCGTCATCGTCGCAACCTATGACCAGGGCCTCGGCGATCTCGTCGCGGCCGACGTGACCGATCCGACCAGCCCCGTGCTCCGCGTCGTCGATGGGATCCCCGAAGGCGGCAAGGCGACGCACGATCCGTCGAGCTATCGCGATGGCATCGAAGATCCCGGCCCCGATGTCGGCGCGTGGACGTCGACCGCGATGTCGGGCGGGCTCGCGAAGATCGCGTACCAGGACCGCGAGGCCGGGACGCTCAAGTACGCGTTCGAGACCAAGCCGAACGCGTGGAGCAGCTACGTGCTGGACGCCGGCACTGGTGAAGAGGTTGGCCGCTACACCTCGCTCGTGATCGACGCTGACGGCAACCCTGCGGTCGCGTACATCGCGCTCGGCAACGACGATGGCGCAGGCCACCGGGTCACCGAGCTCCGCGTGATGCGCGCAAACCGCGCCGATCCGCAGCCGGCCGACTGGACCTCGCACCTGATCGCGGCCGGCAACGGGACCTGCGGTGGGCTGTGTGGCGCCGGCGAGGCGTGCATCGCTGGCATCGATGGGCAGACCTGCACCGTGACGACCTCGGACTGCACCGCGACGTGTGCGGACACCGAGGCGTGTATCGCGGGGACGTGCACGGCCGCGTTCGGCGAGCCCAAGGTGTCGGATCTCGCGAGCGGCACCGGGCTGTTCGTCAAGCTGGTCGTGCTCGCGGACGGCAGGCTCGTCGCGGTGTACTACGACCGCAACGCGCACGGCCTCAAGCTTGCGGTCGAGGCTGGCGCGGGCATGAACACGTTCACCCCGTCCGATCTCGATGGCGGCGCGATCGGCGATCGCGGGTTATGGGCGAGCGCGGTCGTCGACGGCAACGGCACGATCCACATCGCGTATCAGGACGCGATCGGCGACCAGCTGATGTACACGACCTGGAACGGCACGCCCGGAACGCCCGAGATCGTGGACGATGGTCAGCGTCCCGGTGATCGGACGCACTCGGTGGGCGCCGCGGCGTCGATCTACCTCGCCAACGGCACGCCAACGATCGCGTACCAGGATGGCGTGACGGCGGATGTCCATGTCGCCGTGAAGTCGGCGACGGCGTGGACCACGACCGGGGTGGCCACCGGGCTCCTGCTCGATGGCTTCTCGATCGCGACCACCACCGGCCACGGCGGCACGCCCTACCTTGCCTGGGATCGGCTCGATCCGGCGGTCTCGCCGCCGAACGGCCTCGTGGTCCAGACGCAGTAGCGCAATCAGCGCGCGCAGACACGCACGACGTGCGTCTTTGCCCCACCTCGGTCGCCGTGGGCTGAAGGGCGTCACGGGCGCGCTGGCGAGCTACTGCGCGTGCGCGTGGGTGTGAAGGTTCTTGCGCTTCGTCCGCGCGGCCTTGAGGTCGCGCTTCGACATGCCCTCGGTGGCGCCGGCTTGCCCGGCTTGCCCGGCGTCCAGCGGGAGCTCGGTCTCGCGCGAACGCAGGTAGCGCACCAGGAAGATTGTGCCGCCGACCGCGACGCCGGCGATCGCCAGGCCGATCAGGCCGCGCGTGGGGCCGACGCGACGCGCAAGATTCGCGGTGCCATTGCCGACGCGCCTGGCGAGCACGGAGGTGCCGTTGCCGATGCGCTTGGCAAGGTCGGCGGACGTCCCGCCAACGGTCTTCGCCACATCGCCGGCGCCACCACCGAGAGAGTGGATGACATTCTTCACGGTGTTCATCATGCGGATCGCAGGTGCATGTCTCGTACCCGCTTCAGCGTGCGCCTGGGCTCGGCACGGATCCCCACGAACGCCGAGGTCTCCCGGATCGCCGCACGGTTTGTGGCGGCGCGATCTCCCACGAGCTGACCTGAGAGTACGCTGAGGACCTCGATGGCGCTCAACGGACCACCGCCCGTGGTGCAGACGACGGCGCCCACGGCCGCGCATGGCCCCGAGCTCGAGGCGGCGATCGAGGCCGATCCGTTCGATGTCCACGCCTACCTGGTCTACGCCGACTGGTTGCAGGCCAAGGGCGATCCGCGGGGCGAGCTGATCGCGCTGATGTGCGCTGCGGAGTCCTCACCCAGCGCGAGCGCCGCTGCGAACGCGCTGCTGGTCGCGCACCAGGCTCGGTTCTATGGCCCGCTCGGCGCCCACCTGCGGACGCACGACTACGCGCACGCCGAGGCCCTGCGCTTCCGGTACGGCTTCCTTCATCGGGCACAGCTGTCGAACAACAAGCACAGCGCCGATGGCTACAAGGAGCGCGATCTGGTGGAGATCCTCGAGCTGGTGCTCGCGCACCCCTCGGGGCGGTTCCTGGTCGACCTCGCGCTCGGCATCAACAACGAGAACATGGCCACGCTCGACGACGTGATCGCGTTGCTCGCCGAGCGCAAACCGGCGGCGCTGCGCCGGCTCGAGCTCGGCCTGTTCACCGGCGGACCGTCGTGGTTCCGGATCGGCGATCTGCGCGCGCTGTGGAAGGCGCTGCCTCGGCTGTCGACCCTGATCGTCAATGGCGACTCGTTCGAGCTCGGCGCGATCCACCTGCCCGAGGCGCAGCGCGTGGAGCTGCATACCGGCGACCTGACCGTCGGCAACGCGGACGCCGTGGCGCGCGCCAGCTGGCCGAAGCTCGAACACCTCGACCTCTGGCTCGGTACGCGCACGCCGGCCGTGTTCACGAAGCTCCAGCCGCTGCTCGAGCGCACGGACCTGCCGGCGCTCCGTCGCCTCGCGATCCAGAACACCGCGATCACCGACGAGATCTGCACCCGACTCGTGAGCTCGGGCCTCGTCGGCCAGCTCCGCGAGCTCGACCTCTCGATCGGCACGATGACCGATGCCGGGGCCCGCACCCTTGCCTCCCAGCGCAGCCACCTGCAGCTCGATCTTCTCGATGTCTCGCGCAACCGCCTGACGCCCGTCGGGATCCAGGCGCTCGACGGCCTCGCGACGACCGTGATCGCTCAGCGCATGACCCGCGTGTAGAGCCGCCAGGCAGCCGAGTTGCTCGTGGTCGTCGACGGGCGCCGCTCGGGGGATTGGCTGACGTATGCTCGCGCTCGTGCGCGCATCCTGGCTGCTGGTTCTGGTCGTCGCGGCAGGCTGCGGTACGAACGCCACCCCGGGCGAGGACCCGCTCGCGCCCGACGGCTGTGCCGGTGCAACGGAGGCGGCCTTCTGCGTCGACTTCGATCAGCCCGCCCAGCTGCAGACGCCGTTCGGGTTCTCCGAGTTTCTCGGCGGTGACATGACCTCGAATGTGGTCACCGGCGAGCACGGCAACCACACCCTCTCGGTCGCGAGCGAAGGTGGCGCGTTCGGTCAGTCTGCGCCATTCGCCGTCAGCGCCGCGACGAGCGCGTCGATCGAGGCCGATCTCCAGCCCTTCGAGACCGCGCCTGGCAAGGCCCTGGTGCTCGGGCTGGTCCTGCTCGACGGCTCGAGCTCGGCCGGCCGCCAGGTCTGGGTCGTCGCCCACGACGACGCGACCCTCACGGTCGACGCGCTCGGCATCAGCGTCCCCACGACCGGCACCCTCGATCCGTCGGGCGTCACCACGATCCGCATCGACACCACGTGGATCGCCGGGGGCAGCGAGATCGTGATGGACGTCTTGGCTGCACCCGCCGGTGGTCCGCTCGTCCCGATCGCGCAAGGCCATCACATCGCGCTCGCGCCGCCACCCCAGCTCAGCGTCGCGATCGCCGTGATCTCGCTCGAGCCAGGCATCCGGCGCTTCGAGTTCGACAACGTTCGCCTCGACATCCAGTAGGACACCGACGGCAGGCGTCGTCACTCGCGCATGTGCGCATGCCGGCGTGGCTTTTCCGGCCTGGACGAGGGCATGCTACCAATGGCGCGGACGATGAGGCTCGCGCACTGCTCCGACCTGCACCTGCTGTCACACGACGGTGCCCGCTGGCTCGAGCTGGCGAACAAGCGCTGGATCGGCGCGATGAACCTGCTGTCGAGCCGGAGCCGCCACTATCACGTCGCCGCGTTCGAGGCGATGGTCGCCGATCTCAACGACCAGCGCGTCGATCACGTGCTGTGCACCGGCGATGTCACGAACCTCGCACTCCGCCAGGAGTTCGCGTTTGCCCGTGACAGGTTCGATCAGCTGGCGCTCGGCCCCGTCGGGGTGACGGTGATTCCCGGCAACCACGATGCCTACGTTGCCGAAGGCGTGCCGCTGTTCGGGGAGATGTTCGGCGATTTCGCGACCACCGATGCTGGCTGGGAGTGGACCGAGGCCGACCGCGACCCGAGTGACCGCGAGGACGATCTGATCGGAGCGGCTCAGCCGCAGGGGATCGGAGCGGCCCAGCCGCAGGGGATCGGAGCGGCTCAGCCGCAGGGGATCGGTGGCCAGATGATCCACAAGCCCAAGGGGCCCCTGGTTCCGCACTGGCCGATCGTACGGATTCGCGGCGAGCTCGCGCTGATCGGGCTCTCTACCAGCCGGCAGACCCCGTGGTTCACCGCGTACGGGCTCCTGGGCGCAGGCCAGCTGGGGCGGCTCGGTCGCGTGCTGACGCGGTTACAGAGCCTGGGCAAGGCCCGGCTCGTGGCGATCCACCACCCCCCCGCGGGCAAGCGCGCCCGGAGCCGGATCCGGGGGCTACGCGATCACGCGGCGTTCGCCCAGGTGATCGCGGCAACCGGAGCCGATCTGATCGTCCACGGTCACGAACACCGCGATATGACCGAGTCTTTGCCGGGGCCGACCGGATCGGTTCCGGTGCGCGGCATCGCGTCGGGCACGTACTTCCACAACAAGCCCGAACGTACCGCGCGGTACCGCATCTACGACATCACCAACGGGGTCATCGGCTCCGACCATGTTCGCGTCTGGGACCGCGCGCAGGGACGGTTCACGGCAGATGCAGGCACAATCTAACCCTGGATGTTGACTTGGGTTTGTCCCGTGAGATACCCCCACCAGACAAGGAGAGTCCATGGGTGACCGGACGCCGAACGCCGACGCGATCGAAGCCGCTGACAAGCAATACGTGATGCGCCCGTGGAGTCACCCGGCTGGAGAGCCGGTGATCATCGCGAAGGCACGCGGTTGCGTCGTCACGGACGTGCACGGCAAGGATTACCTCGACTTCACGGCCGGCTACTTCGTGAACAACGCCGGCCACTGCCACCCCCGGATCATCGAGGCCGCGACCCGTCAGCTCGGGGAGGTCCTGCAGGTCTCCGGCAAGCACGGCACGATCCCCGCGATCCGGCTCGCCGAGAAGCTCATCGGCCTGGCACCGAAGACGATCCAGAAGGCGTTCTTCTCGACCGGCGGCTCGGAGGCCAACGAGGTCGCGCTCAAGCTCGCGCGCCAGCACACCAGGAAGCCGGACGTCGCGTACCTCCAGAACGGCTATCACGGCCTGACCCTGGGTTCGCTCGAGGTCACCGCCAGCGAGAAGTATCGCGAGTCCGCCGGCAAGCCGATGGGCTCCGAGAACTACGCGATCCCGACGGCGTACTGCTACCGCTGCCCGGTCAAGCTGAGCCCCGACACGTGCAAGGCCGAGTGCCTCGACGGCGTCGAGGCGCAGTTCGCGGCACGGCCGAACACCGCGGCGCTCATCGCCGAGCCGATCCAGGCGGTCGGCGGCCTGGCGCCGCCCCAGAAGTGGTGGGATCGGCTCGACCGGTTGCGCAGGGCGCGCGGGATCTTGTTCATCGCCGACGAGATCCAGACCGGCCTCGGCCGCACCGGCAAGATGTTCGCAGTGGATCACTACGGGCTCGAGCCCGACATCATGACGGGTGGCAAGGGTCTGTCTGGCGGCGTCGGTTCGCTCGGGCTGACCGCCGCGTCCGACGCGGTGTGCCGCGAGTTCTTCGGAGGCACCACGCCGACGTCCGGCGGCAACGCGGTGTCGGCCGCTGCCGGCATGGCGCTGATCGAAACCATCGTCGCCGAGGGCATGATCGACAACGCGGCCAAGATGGGCCGCTACTTCACCGAGGCCGCCTGGGCGCTCGCCGATCCATGGATCGGCGATGTCCGGTTCACCGGGATGCTCGGAGGCATCGAGCTCGTCCGGGACCGCGCCACCAAGGAGGTCCTCGGCAAGACCGAGATCGCCAAGATCAAGGACAGCCTGCACGAGCAGGGCATGCTGATCACGGTCTCGGGCTGGCACGGCAACGTGCTGCGACTCCAGCCGCCGCTGTCGGTCACGGCGGCCCAGATCGATCAGCTAATTGCTGCTTTGCGCAAGACCCTGACCACCCTCCGCGGCGGCTGATCCGACGGTCCGCGCAGACCTTTCGTTCGCATCCTCTCCTGACAGCGACTTCGTATAGAGTCTGGCCCGAATGAATCTGTTCGCCCTCCGGAAGCAGCTCGACCGGCTGCTTCATCCGCTGGTCTCGGGAATGGCCAGGCTCCCTCTGCACGCGAACGCGTTCACGATGCTGGGCGCCCTGATCGGGCTGGTCGGCGGCGTCGTGTTCTTCTACGGCCACTGGTGGCTCGGGCTCGTGCTCTTGATCGTCCGCGGGTTGGTCGATCACGTCGACGGCTTCAAGGCCCGTAACTTCAACCAGCGCTCCACGTTCGGCGCCGTCATGGACGACGTCTGCGATCGCTGGGTGCTCGGGATCATGTACGCCGGCGGCTGCCTCAACCTCAGCTACGACTACCCTCACATCCTGATCGTGCTCGGCTTCGGGATCACCGGAGCGCTCACCAACGTCATCATCAAGCTCTCGATCTACGCCGAGAGCCAGCAAGACATCTGGCGCGAGAAGGGCAAGATCGGCCACCCGGTCGACGTGGTCGGGCTGTTCGGCTCTGCAGAGTTCCTCATCTACTACGGGTTCGGCGTGCTGTTCACCGCGCTGCTCCACGATCCCCGGCCGCTGCTCGCCGGCTGCTGGGCGGTGGCGATCATGAGCCATGTCTCGCTCCTGCAACGCGTGCGCTTTGCGTGGAAGCGTTACCGGTTCGTGGACCCAGGTCTCGTCGCTACCGAGGACACCATTCGACCATCCGTCTCGGTGACCTCCAACGAGGCCAGCTAGGTGGCCAGCGTCGTGACCGCGAAGGCCTCTGAAGCGGTCGCGCGCGTCGTCTCGCGGTGGAACCCGGCGAACGCGGTCACGGCCTCGCGCTTCCTGCTGCTGCCGCCGTTCGCGTGGTCCGTCCACCAGGGCTATCACCAGTACGCGACGCTGTTCATCATCATCTGCGCGCTGCTCGACAAGGTCGATGGGTTCGTCGCCAAGATCTTCAACTGCCGGAGCGCGTTCGGCGAGATGTTCGACGCGATCACCGACGGCATCTGCTACGGCTTCTGCCTGATCTTCGTCGCCGCGTATGGCTGGGCGCCGGTCGTCCCGGTGGTCCTCGTGATCCTGCTCGGCCTCGTGAACAGCGGCCTGCGCGGGATCTACGCCAAGCGTGCGGGCCGCACGGTGAACTACAAGTCGTACGCGATGGAGCGGATCGTCGCGTACACCGGCTACCTCGTCGGGTTCGCGACCGGTGGCATGGAAGTCACCTTCTTCTACTGGTTGTTCGTGCCATTGATGGCGGTGATCGTGCTCCACGATGCCAAGCGGATGCTGGTCGACGCCGTCCCAGGAGCGCTGCGATGACCGAGCCCACCCTCGTGTCTGACGAAGTGTTCCGCTGGATCCTCACCTTGATGACCGGGGTGGTCGCGGCGACCTGGCTGGTCTACGACGCGCTCAAGCTGTACTGGCTGCGCAACGAAGATGGCTCGAACCCGACGATCCACGACAAGCGGTTCGGATATGCGTGTGGAATGGTGATCGGCATCATCGGTGTCGTGGGCTGCTTCCGTTTCCACGGCGTGATTTGACCGACGGCCGAAATTCAGCGCGCGAGATCGAGGCGCTCGCGATGCGCGAGGATCCGAACGCCGCCGATCGTACGCTCCGATGCGACCTGGGCGAGCCGGTGGCGCGGTGCGCTGGGCGATCCGAACCGCAGGTTGACGGTGCCCCAGTGGATGGGGACCAGCGCCCTGGCTCCGAGTCTCTCGTAGATGTCGAGTGCGCAATCGGGGTCGATGTGGACGCCTCGATCGAGCAAGGCTCGGCGGCGCCGGTAGTACCAGACCGGGAGCATGCCGCCGATCGGCAGCATCGCCACGTCGATCGCGTGACGCTTGCCGATGTCGTCGAACACGGCGTGGTCCGAGAAGTCGACATCGCCGGCGTGATGGATGGTCGCGCCACCCCCACTGATGACGTACCCGAGCGCGACCGGCGTGCTCCCCTTGCTCCAGCGGCCGTGGTCGTGGCGGGTCGGCACCGCGGTGATCTCGACGCCGTTGACCTCGAGCTGGTCGCCGGCATCGAGCTCGGTCAGGTGCGCGAATCCGAGATCCGCGACGATGCCCTTGGCGCCCTTGGGCACGATCAGGTGGGTCTCGCGATCGACCGCCTTGAGGCTCCACCGGTTCAGGTGGTCGACATGAGAGTGGGTCACGAGCACGGCGTCGACCTTGCCGGCTGCCCGCGTCCGGCGCCGAAACAGCGGATCGAACAGCACGCGCGCGGTCCCGAGCTGGGCGACCGCGGTGGCGTGGCCCAGCCACGTCACAGAGGGCCCATTCGTAACGTCCGGCACGGGACCGTCCGGCTCGCTAGCAGGCGGGGTCACGGTGCTGCTATAGCACGGAGGTTTCCGTGCTGATGTTCCTGGCGATCGGAGTCGCTGCCGGCGCCCTCACGGGTGTTCCGATCGGGCCGGTGAACGTCGCCGTCATCGATGCCGCGTATCGCCACACCATGCGGCGCGCGCTCGCCGTGGGCCTGGGCGGCGCGATCGCGGATGGCCTGTACTCGGCGCTTGGCGTCCTCGGCGTCACGCCGATCCTGCGGACTTACCCCTCGGTCCCGCCGATCCTCTACGCGGTGAGCGGGGTCGTGCTGCTGGTCTATGGCTTCCTGACCGCACGCAGCCAGCCGGTGGCTCCCGCCACGGACGAGCCGGCGGCCTCCGAGTCGGTCGCGATGCGCAAGGAGATGTGGTCGGGCTTCTCGGTCGGGCTCGCGCTCATCATCCTCAACCCCGCGGCGATCGTGACCTGGGTCGTGATCATGGGGTCGATCATTCCGGACGGCACGAGGCTCGAGGGAATGGCCTGCGCGATCGGGGTCATGTTCGGCAGCTTCGCGTGGTTCGCGCTCGTCGCGTTCCTGACCCAGAAGGGCAAACACGTCCTGGGTGAGAAGGCTGCCTGGATCCCGCGGATCGTCGGGATCGCGCTGATGTTCTACGCGGTCTACCTGATCACGAAGGCCGCGCATTACCTGATCGTCTGACCGTGGGGTCAGTACCTGATCGTCTGACCGTGGGGTCAGTACCTGATCGTCTGACCGTGGGGTCAGTACCTGATCGTCTGACCGTGGGGCCACCGGCGCCCCCGCGCGCCCGACAGCTCGATGTGATACGAGCGGGCATGGTGCGCCTCGTCGCGGTCGTGGCCCTCGTCATTGGCTGTGGGAAGGCGGATCGCACGCCGGGCGTACCGGAGCCCACGCTAGCCACCAACCTCGGCGCTCCCCCGACCCCGATGATCTTCTCGGGCGAGGCGGGCGGCGGGACGATCGACGCGGCGTCATCGGCCTCACCGGTGTGGGAGCCCGGTCCGGCGGTCGCGATCGCCGTGGATGCGAAGATCGATGGCGCCGCGCTGCGGGCCAAGAACCGCGCGCGGCTCGCGGCAGACAGCTCGCCGGTGACGGTGTTGACGGGCGGTACGCCCGAGGAGCTCGGCCGCCGGTTGTGCGAGGCCGTGGTCCCCAGGCGGCCCCCGGGCACGCCCGTGCTGCTCAAGCCGAACATGGGTGGCTTCAACTGGTTTCGCGATCCGGCGAAGACCAACGGCGACAATGGGGTCACCGGCCGGATCACGGATCCCGAGTTCGTACGCGGCGTCGTGAAGTGTCTGAAGGCGCGGGGGCATACGAAGATCACGATCGCCGACGGCTTCACCGGCAAGGCTGCCGACTGGGTCCGGCTCGCGCGGGTCTCGGGCTACGGCGAGATGGCGAAGCAAGAGGGCGTTCCGCTGGTCGCCCTCGATGACGACGGCGTGTT
>Ga0316605_10001274_pt1 | contig 14719 bp, 13 predicted proteins | sample OWC_soil_day20_n_FD_207666 | JGI IMG/M metagenome (GOLD analysis project Ga0316605, IMG submission 207666) | Wetland soil microbial communities from Old Woman Creek delta, Ohio, United States - OWC_soil_day20_noCT | ecosystem: Environmental > Terrestrial > Soil > Wetlands | place: USA: Ohio... | reverse complement strand
TTTCTGGGACAGCCGGGTCGATCTCTTCCTGGTCGTTGCCCGCATGCCGGCCTGCATGCGCCGGCACAGCATCGGGCCGGGCACCGAGAATTCCAAGGTCGAGATCTACCAGGTGCCGTCCGGCGCCTTCATCGTGAAGTCCGGCAAGCGTATGTACGCCACCGAGACGCAGACCTGCGTCAATTTCGCCAAGATGGACGCCGAGCCGCCCGAAGGCATGGGCAAGTTCATCGGCACCTTCCAGCAGAAAAAAGGCGTGCTCACCTTCGTCAAGGAAGAAAGCGAAGAAACGCCGGCCACCCGGTGAGTGCTGCCTCGCCCTACGCCGCGGCGCTGTTCGGCCCGCTGCGCCCGTGGCTGGAGCAGTTGCCGCCGCGCCCCGATACGCGGGCGGTGGCCGAACTGGCCGAACGTTTTCCCATCCATACCGCCAACGGCCGGCAGGTACGCTTCGTGCCGCCGCAGGCCGACGGCCTGGCCTACGAGTGCCGCATCTGGGAAAACGGTGAGGTGGAAACCCGGCCTGACAACTGGCACGACTTCTTCAATGCCCTGGTCTGGTTCGCCTTCCCGCGGACCAAGATCGCCGTCAGCGCCCGCCATATCGCCGACTGGAACCCGGACGGCGTGGCGCGCGGTACGGTGCGCGACGCGCTGACCCATTTCGACGAATGCGGCATCGTCGTGCTGTCCTCCCAGCCGGAGTTGCTGGAAATCCTGCGGGCGTTTGCCTGGAAAGAATTGTTTGTCGAGCACCGGGCCGAAGTTCAGGCCAACATGCGTTTCGTCATTTTCGGTCATGCGACCTACGAGCAATTGCTCAAGCCGTTTCGCGGCCTAACCGCCAAGGCGGTGCTCTATGAGGTCGAGGCGGACTGGCTGGAAAAACCGCCGGCCGAGCAGATCGCTGCGGTCGACGCCCGTCTGGCGACGGATTTGGCCAGCGGCCGTTATGGCCGCCCGCGCGATTTCCAGCCTTTACCCTTGCTTGGGATTCCGGGGCTGACCCCGGACAGCGAAGACCCGGCCTACTACGACGATACGTACCAGTTCCGGCTGGGACGCCGGGCTGCCGCTTAGTAGCGGCGGCGTTGCGGGGCCGGAGCGCCGCGGTTTTCGATGTGGCGGAAGGTGATGCGACCCTTGGACAGGTCGTAGGGCGACAGTTCCAGCGTGACCTTGTCACCGACCAGAATGCGGATGTGATTCTTCTTCATCTTGCCCGAGGTATAGGCAATCAGTTCGTGACCATTTTCCAGCGTGACGCGGAAACGGGTGTCGGGCAGGACGTCATTGACGACGCCATTCATTTCAAGCAGTTCTTCTTTTGCCAAGGATGGTTCTCCAGTCTAAAAATTTGGGTTCAGCCGCTGTCGACCGCAAGATCGGAAGGACACCGGAAGCGAGCCTAGACTCCCCAATATAACTAATGCTGCTGTCGCGACCGGGGCGAACCGGGCACTCTGGCGAGCAATCAAACGGCGCTTTGCGGCGGGGAAATGTTCAGTTCGGTGGCTGGCAGTTCGCGTGGCGAAGGCACAGCAGGGAGGACGGGCATTTACGCGGGGCAGAACGGAGGCGTCACGACCAGGTCGCGATGCAGACTCCGATCTTACGCCGCGCCGCCGCTTGTGGCAAGGAAAATGCCGGAAATTCAATCCCTTGCCGGTGGTGTTTGGCCTCCCGGCAAGGGGCTTTTGCCGCTTCAGGCAGCCTGGCCGAGCGCAGCCCGGCTGGCCGCGCCAATCCGGTTGACCCCGCTCAGCAAGGCCTTGAGCGAGGCGGTGACGATATTGCTGTCGATCCCGACGCCGTAGCAGTCGCCGCCCTCGGCGCCGGCTACTTCGAGGAAGGCGCAGGCGCGGGCATTGCCGTCCTCGCCCATTGGCACCATCGAGCGTTCCTCGTAGCTGCGCACCTGAATGGCGATGCCGGCGCTCTGTAGGGCGTGCACCGCCGCGTTGATCGGGCCGTTGCCTTCGCCGGTGAGGATATGCGGCGTCCCGTCAATGTCGACGCTCAAGCGAATGCCCTGGGCGCTGCCATTTTCGAACAGGTGATGCTCGCGGTAGCGGACGACTGCGGTCGACTCGAAGTAGGTGGCCGAAAACAGCTGCCAGATGTCGTCGGCGCTGACTTCGCCGCCGTGCGTGTCGGTGTGCTTCTGGACGACGCCGGAGAACTCGACCTGCAAGCGGCGCGGCATGACGATGCCGTGCTCGGTTTCCATCAGGTAGGCGATGCCGCCCTTGCCTGACTGGCTGTTCACGCGGATCACCGAATCGTAGCTGCGCCCGACATCGGCCGGGTCGATCGGGAGATAGGGCACGGCCCACGGCTCATCCGCCTTTTGAGCGGCAAACCCCTTCTTGATGGCATCCTGGTGGGAGCCGGAGAAGGCCGTGAATACGAGATCCCCGACGTACGGGTGGCGCGGATGGATCGGGAGCTGGGTGCAGTGTTCGAAAGTGCGGGCGACGGCGTTGATGTCGGAAAAGTCGAGTTGCGGATCGACACCTTGCGTATGCATGTTGAGGGCGAGCGTGACGAGATCGACATTGCCGGTGCGCTCGCCATTGCCGAACAGGCAGCCCTCGACGCGGTCGGCGCCGGCCATCAAGCCGAGTTCGGCGGCGGCGATGGCGGTGCCGCGGTCGTTGTGCGGGTGGAGACTGATGAGCACGCTGTCGCGCCGGGCGAGGTTGCGGTGCATCCACTCGATCTGGTCGGCATAGATGTTCGGCGTGGCGATCTCGACCGTGGTCGGCAGGTTGAGGATGACCTTGCGCTCGGGCGTCGCGCCCCAGGCGGCGGTCACCGCGTCGCAGACTTCCTTGGCGAAATCGAGCTCGGTGGCAGTGAACAACTCCGGGCTGTATTCGAGGGTGATCTTCGTTTCCGGCATCTCGTCGGCCAACTGGCGGATGAGCCTGACGGCGTCGACCGCCATCGCCACCACTTCCGCCTTGCTCATGCCGAACACGTTGTCGCGGAAGGTCTTGCAGGTGGCGTTATAGACGTGGACGATGGCCTGCTTCCCCCCCTTGAGCGACTCGAAGGTGCGGCGAATGAGGTGTTCGCGGGCCTGGGTGAGCACCTCGATGGTCACGTCGTCGGGGATGTGCTTTTCCTCGATGAGGCGGCGGACGAAGCCGAATTCGGTTTCCGAGGCGGACGGGAAGGCGATCTCGATTTCCTTGAAACCGATCTGGCAGAGCGTCTTGAACATCTGCATCTTCTTGTCGGCATTCATCGGCTCGAACAAGGCCTGGTTGCCGTCGCGCAAATCGGTGCTCATCCAGATCGGCGGCTGCGTGATGCTGCGGCTCGGCCACTGGCGGTCGACGAGTTGAATCGGCGGAAAAGCGCTGTATTTGGCGTGGGTCTGCGGCGACATGGAACGGCTCCGGAAATATTTTGCGATGGCGAAATATTACGCAAAAGCGCCCGGCAGGTGCTTGCGTTCTGTGCCTGATCGAGTGCTATGATTGGCAGAAACTGTCGCTTATTTAATTTATTTGGCAATAAAATGGAACTCGATCGCTACGACCGGCAAATTCTCGCCATCCTGCAAACCGATGGTCGCATCAGCAATCAGGACCTGGCCGACCGCATCGGCCTGTCGCCGTCGCCCTGCCTGCGCCGCGTGCGCACACTCGAAGAGTCGGGTCTGATCACCGGCTACCGCGCCCTGCTCGACGCCAGGAAACTCGGCCTTAGCCTGATGGCGCTGATCGGCATCTCGATGGACCAGCACACCCCGGAACGCTTCGCCAACCTCGAGGCGGCGATCAACGACATCCCGGAAGTGCTCGAATGTCTGCTGATCACCGGTCAGCAGTCGGACTACCAACTCAAAGTCGTCGTGCGCGACATGGACGCCTACCAGGACCTGCTGCTCAACAAGATCACCCGCATCCAGGGGGTGACCGGGGTACATACCAGTTTTGTGCTACGGAAAGTGGTGGATCGTGGCAGTTTGCCGGTGGGCGTATAATCCGCCCCGGAAAGTCGGCCAGGCAATCGCTGGATACGCAAGTATCGGGAGGAAAGTCCGGGCTCCATAGGGCAGGATGCCAGTTAACGGCTGGGTGCTATAAGTCGCAAGACCCAAGGCAACGGACAGTGCAACAGAGAATATACCGCCGATGGCCCCGCAAGGGGATCAGGTAAGGGTGAAACGGCGAGGTAAGAGCTCACCGCGTCCACGGTAACGGCGGACGGCACGGTAAACCCCATCCGGAGCAAGACCAAATAGGGAAGCATCAGGCGTGGCCCACGCTGCTTCCGGGTAGGTTGCTTGAGCCTGTCGGTGACGGCAGGCCTAGAGGAATGATTGCCGAACCCCGCAAGGGGGGAACAGAACCCGGCTTATCGGCCGGCTTTCCAACTTTTTCACCCAATCCTGCGGTCGACCGCAGGCAATGCCCGAAATTCTCATGGCCGAACCGCGCATGCACTCCACTCTCGAATGGCAGGAAGATGGCCGCCGCCGGCAGGCGCGCTGGCGTTCCGAAGCGGGCTTGCCGGCGCCGTCGGCGTTGGAGGCGGTGGACGACATCGGTGCCGACGCCGCGCTGCGCTTGCTGCAGGCCGGCACGGCGCTGCTCTGGCGCGGCGACTGGCTGGCTGCCCGTCACTTGACGCAGGAACTGACGCGCCGGGCCGACCGCCTGTTCGCCGCAGTGGACAAGGCCGCCACGCCGGCCGAGGCCTTCGCCCGACACCGCCGGCAGCAGGGGCAACGCGCCGCTTTGCTGGCCCGCCTGCTGGTGCCGCTCGGCCCCGACTACAAACTGGCGCTGCGTCGCGGCCAGGATGTCCGGCAGGCCTGTCGCGAGGCCTGGGGCAAGCCGGATGGCAGCAACAGCATCGTCGCCCTGCGCGAACTGCTGGCCGTGGTCAGCGCCCACGAGTGGCGCAAGAAGGGGATTGAGGTTGCCGCTGTGGGTGGGCGTATCCATCCGCATTACGGCGTTTTTTCGCCGGTGCGCGGCGAATACGTCGATCTGGCCGCCCAGGCGCAGTTGCCGGCAGGCTGTGATCTGGCTTTCGACATCGGCACCGGCTCCGGCATTCTCGCCGCCATCCTGGCTCGCCGCGGCGTGGCCCGCGTCGTCGCCACCGACCAGGACCGCCGCGCGCTGGCCTGCGCTACGGAAAATGTCGAAAAACTCGGGTTGACCGCAGCCGTCGAGCTGGTCGAGGCCGATCTGTTTCCGGAAGGCCGGGCGCCGCTGGTGGTATGCAATCCGCCGTGGGTGCCAGCGCAACCGAGTTCGCCGATCGAATACGCCGTCTACGACCCGGATTCGCGCATGCTGCGCGGCTTCCTCGCCGGTCTGGCGGCACATCTGGCGCCGGGCGGCGAGGGTTGGCTGATTATTTCCGACCTGGCCGAACACCTCGGTCTGCGTTCGCGCGACGAACTGCTCGGCTGGATCGAGGGCGCCGGCCTGGCGGTACTTGGCCGCATCGACACCCGGCCGACCCATCCGAAAGCGAAGGATCAAAGCGATCCGCTGCACGCGGCACGGGCCGCCGAAGTCACCTCGCTATGGCGGCTGGGCCGGTCAAAGCCCTGATTTTTCGAACGCGACGGCATAAACGCGGTCCGATCTCCACGCACCTCGGTGCAGCCCCACTTGCCAGCCAAGGAGATCGCCATGAAAACCCAAAAATTCGTGCTGACCCTGCTTACCGCCGGCCTGCTCGCCGCCTGTTCCACCTACCAAACCCGTGCCGCCGCGCCAGCCATGGCCTCCGCCGGCATGCTGACCGGCAGTAACGGCATGACACTCTACGTTTTCGACAAGGATGCCGCCGGCAGCGGCAAGAGCCTGTGCAACGGCCCCTGCGCTGCTAACTGGCCGCCGCTTTATGCCCAGGAAAACGACATGGCGAGTGGCGACTACAGCATTGTCACCCGCGACGACGGCAAGAAGCAGTGGGCCTTCAAGGGCAAGCCCCTGTATTTCTGGGCCAAGGACATGAAGGCGGGCGACAAGACCGGCGACGGCTTCAACAACGTCTGGCACGTCGCCAGGCCGTAAGCTCTCGTGGCGGGCCGGATGGCTCGCAACCGGGGAACGCCAGAGGCCGACAAACGGAACGGTCGGCGGCCCCGGTTCGGCTGCGGACTGCCTGCTCTCCGCAGGCAGGGGCGAGCCGTTCCGTCGGACGAAGGCTTGAAAACAAAATGGCCTGCGTTATTTCGCAGGCCATTTCGTTTTGGGCTACCGAAGGTCAGGCCGGATTGGCCTTTTTGAGCACGGCATAAATCTCGTCCTTCAGAAAGAGCTTTTCCTTCTTGAGGATTTCGATTTCGGCCTGACTGGCCGGTTCGATGCGATCGAGCATGTTTTTGATCTTCTGATCCAGTTCGTTGTGCTGATCGAACAGATTCTGGAAATGACGGTCGCTGGTCTTGAGCTTCGAAATCAGTTCGCGGTATTCGGGAAACATTTTTACTCTCCTGCCGGGGTTGTCGTTTGAAAGCCAGCGAACATTGTACGGGCGATCAGCCTAAGCCCTGAAGTGCTCGATGCTCCGCCCCAGCGAAACAGCCAGCTGTTCGAGGCGCACCGAGGCATCCGAGCTCTCGTGACTGGCCGCCCGGTTCTGTTCGGCCATCTGCGCGATCAGCTCGACATTGCGCGCGATGTCCCCGCTCACCACCTTCTGTTCCTGCACCGAAGCCGTGACATCGTCGACCCCGGCCGTCGTCCTTTGTACCGACTCGCTGGTATGGGAAAGAATGTCCGAGAGTGCCTGCACGACCTCCAGGCTGACCGCCAGTGACCCCAAGCCCCCCTCGACCGATTGATCGACCAGGGTCGATTTGCTGCCCAGATCGGCCGTCACCTGGGTTATCTCGCCGGCGGCTGCGGAGGCCCGCTCGGCCAGCTTGCGCACTTCGTCGGCCACCACGGCAAAGCCCCGCCCCTGCTCACCGGCCCGCGCTGCCTCGATGGCGGCATTGAGCGCCAGCAGATTGGTCTGATCGGCAATCTCGCGAATCTGCTGGGTCATGCCGGCAATCGAGTTGGTACTGCTGACGAAATCCCGAACGTGGGCGGCAATTGCATCGACGTCGGTCTTTACCTTGGTCAATTCACGCTGCAAATCGTGGATGCTCTGGTCGCCCTTCAGCGCATCGTCGAGACTGGCCTTGGACAGCGACCGAACCTCGTCGGTGGTATCGGCAATGGAAGCGACACTGACACTCATCTGTTCGATGGCCGCCGCCGTCGCCGCCGCCGAATCGGACTGGCTGGCCGAACTGCAGGCCACCTGCTGCGCGGTTCCCGCCAGGCTGGCGGCCGCCACGGAAACCTCCCCGGCCCCCGCATGCACGCTGCGAATGATGTTTTGGACTTCGCCGACGAAGTCATTGACCTCCCTGGCGATCCGGCTCAACTCGTCGTTGCCGCTGACCGGCAAGCGCTCGGTCAATTCTCCCTGGCGCAGGATGGCCAGTTTTTCCAGGATGCCGGCAAGGCTGTTTTGCAGGGAAGCGGAAAGCAGGAGAACCAGACCCACATTGATTAAGGCGATCACCACCAGCAGCGGTACGTTGGTCCAATATACCCGGCTGGCTATCCGGTTGGCCTCGTCGCGCGCCTGCGTGGCATCGACGATCCGGTCGGCGACGAATTTCTCCAGCGCCGCCTGGAACGGTCTGAACTGCGCGTTATAAAGCGGCACCACTCTTTCGTTGGCGGCCTTGGCATCGCCGGCCGCCTGCTTGATGATCGCCCGGGATTCCTTGTCGTACTGCCACCAACGGTCGAATATCTGCTGGAGTTCGTCCTTGATGGCCGGCCGCTTGATGACACCGAGCACCTTCTCCTGATGGCCATTGATGGTCTTCTCGGCTTCGGAGAAAACCGCATCCGTTTCCTTCAGGCTTGGGTCCAGCATGATGGTCGAGATCGCCGCCGCCTTGATTTCTACCAGCTTGAGCGAATAACTTTCCCGTCGCTGCGCGGTGGCCTCGGCCTCGTGTATGGATTCGAATCCGGTGACCGTAACCAACAGGATGGCCCCCAAGCCGATGATCGTCAGCCACGACAGCAGCTGTAATTTTCGCCGGATCGTCATGTCGCTCTCCCTTGGCAAATATTCCAGTTGTCATCTTAGTCGAGCCAAACAAAAACACCCATTTTATTTGTAGGGGCTTTACCAAAATCCGCCGGGCCGTCAGGCAAACCCTACCTAAAAACCAGCACAGCCCGACAGACATCTTCTTCGCCATTCCTCACAATCATGCCGCTGGAGACTTGGAGAGCAGCATGACGACAAAAGCCCTTGCCGAATCGAGGAATTTGCAAGGCATGGCATTGAACGCACGGCGCTTTCGAATGCAGCCCGAAATTGCCACCGAACTTGAACAAATGCCGATTTTCCCGGCAAATCTCGACGTAACCGTCAGCATCTGCAGCCCCCTCCGCCCCTGCCGCGCCGGGATGGCCAAATTGCCTCGGCTGCTGGCGCTTGCCTGCTTGCTCTGGTCATCGACGACGGGCGCCCGGGCCACCAGCACGCAGGATGTCATCGACCTGCCGTTCGAGCAATTGCTCGCCACCGAAATCGTTTCCGCCGATAAACTGGCCCGGCAAATCAGCGATGCCGCCTCCGCCGTTTCCATCGTCACCGCCGACGACATCCGGATTTACGGCTACCGGACATTGGGCGACATCCTGAACGGCATGCGCGGCCTCTACATGTCGCGCGACGACTCCTATGGCTTCCTGGCCGGGCGGGGCTACGGCCAACCCGGCAGCTACGCCGGGCGCATCACCTTGCTGATCGACGGCTATCGGGCCGCGGACAACTATTTCGGCCAAATCTATTTCGGCCGGGATGGCCTGCTCGATGTCGAACTGATCGAGCGAGTCGAATACATCCCCGGCGCCGGTTCGAGCAGTTATGGCGACTCCGCCTTTCTCGGCGTCATCAACGTCATCACCAAGAAAGGCGAGAGCTTCGACGGTACCCAGCTCAGCCAGGAATTCGGCAGCCACGGGATGCGGCAAAGCCGCCTGACCTTCGGCCGCCGCTTCGACAGCGGCCTCGACCTACTGGTCTCCGCCTCCGGCTATACCAACCGGGGTCGAAGCATCGCCCCGGGCGATACCACCCTCCCGGCCGCCGGCCGCTTCGAGGACGAAAGCAACCGCCGCTTCTTCCTCAAGGCCGCCTACCGGGGCTGGCGTTTCGAGACCGCCGGGGTCGAGCGACCCATCGTCAGTCCTTACACCGCCCCCGCTGGCAGCGGGACGACAACCGACACCAGTGCTTTTTCGAGCCTGCGCCACGACGGCGACTTGAGCGACACCCTGAAAATCTCGACACACCTCTACTGGGGCCAATATCGATACCTAGCCAAGGGAATCGACCCCACCGCGACGACTTTCGGCTATAGCGGACGCTGGCAGGGGATCGACAGCAAACTGGTGGGCACCTGGTTCGACCGGCATACGCTGGTGTTCGGCGCGGAATATCGCAACGACTACCAACAGGATTACAAGGCCCTGTTCACCTGGGGCGACACCTACCGAATTCACGCCAACCGCGAAACCACGAGCCTTTATGCCTACGACGACATCGCCCTGCGCGACGACCTGCAACTGACCCTCGGCGGACGCCTGGACAAGCGCGACAACGGCAGCCACACCGCCAGCCCGCGCGGCGCACTGGTGTACAGCCCGCTCCCGGGCACGACCTTGAAACTTTCCACCGGCATCGCCCATCGACAGCCGACGCAAGACGAGGAGAACTGGGCCACCAACGCCACGGTCGAGCGGGTGCGCACCCGCGAACTGGTCTGGGAACAGGCGCTCGGCGCCAAAACCCGCCTGATCGGTTCGCTCTACCGCTCCGTGATCGACCGCCGTCTGGATTTCTACGGCGGTCTCCTGACGGCCGGCGGCGCCGAAATCGAAATCGAGCATTTCTGGAACAACGGCATACGCCTGCGCGGCAGTTACGCCCGACAGGATGTCCGCGAAGAACTATCCGAGACAGTGGCCAATTCGCCACGCCACAATGCAAAACTCAATCTGAGCGTGCCGCTGCTCGGCGAAACGCTGCGCGCCGGGCTGGCCGTGCGCCATCTCGGCAAGCGCCTGGGTTCTTACAAGATCGAACAACCGGCCGGCACGGTGGCCGATCTGACCCTGAGCGGTCAGTGGCAAAACTGGTCGGCATCATTGACGGCGCGCAATCTGTTCGACAGCCACTTCGTCGATGTCGGCGGCTGGGTCGATTACCCGATGGACCGGCGAAATTATTCGCTCGTGCTCAATTACAACTTCAGATGATGCCCCGCCTGCCAGGCCTGTTGGCCATCTCCCTGCTGTTCGCCCTCCCCGCCTGGGGCCGGGCTGGCGAGCCGTGGAAAGCGGTGCCGGAATACACCATGAAGGCGGCCTATCTGTACAACTTCGCGCAGCTCACCGACTGGCCGACCGATTCGGTGGCCGGCGGCGAGTTCCATTTGTGCATTTACGGCCAGGACGAATTCGGCGGTGCGCTCGATGCGTTACGCGACAAACTCATCAACGGCCGAAAAGTCCGCATTCGCTACATTAGCGAACCGGCCGAAGCCAGGCTTTGTCATATGCTGTTCATCAGCCAGGCCGAAAGCAAGCGCAATACGAGCCGCCTGTTCGATGTTTTACGCGGATATTCGGTGTTGACCGTAAGCGACAATGCTCAGGAGGTTCCGGGCAGCACCATCTCGCTGAGCACGACGAAGGAGCAGCGCCTTTCCTTCGCCATCGATATCGACGCCGGGAAACGGGCCCAGTTAAGGTTCAGCTCCAAACTACTTGCCCTGGCCAAGAGAGTGATCGGGGAATGAAAATAAAACAATGGTTCGCCAACCGCACCATTCACGCCAAATTGAATCTCATCAATGGCGTGGTGCTGCTGGCTGCCGTGTTGCCCATCGTCTGCATCACCCTGAGCTACGAGTATTACTCGGTCCGCCACTCCAGTCTCCACGAAGCCGGCATCCAAGCCGACATCATTCGCGACAACGTGGCCGCAGCCATGGCCTTCGCCGACAAGGAGTCGGCCAGTGAAATCCTGCTGGCGCTACGCGCCTCGCCCAGCGTTCTCCAGGCCACGCTACAACTGCCGGACAAGGAAATTCTTGCCCACTATGCCAAGCCGGGCACCGCCGCCCGGCCCGTCACCCTGGAGGCCGAACTCGACGAAGCGAGCGTCGATTGGTCCACCATCCGGGTAAGCCGGCAGATATTCCTGAAGGGCAATCCCGTTGGCTGGTTGCTCACCGAAACCAGCCTCTCCCCGCTCTACGAACGCCTGCGTCTTTATCTGCTGGTCAATTTCCTGTCCTGCCTGCTCGGCATCGCGATCGCCTATCCCCTGTCGATCCGCCTCAAGGAGAGCATTACCGGCCCGCTCTCCGACTTGATGGCCATGGCGCGTCACGTCACCACCCATCAGGACTACAACCCGCAACAGCACACCGCCAGCAGCAGCAACGACGAAATCGGCAGCCTGTCGCGCGCCTTCGACAACATGTTGTCGAACATCCGGGAGCGCGACCTGAAACTCAGCCAGATGGCTTATTACGACAATGTCACCGGCCTGACCAACCGGCACTATTTCATGGAACGCCTGGAGCAGGCCGTCGCCAACACGCTACGCTACGGCACCCGCTCGTGCCTGATCTTCATCGACCTCGACGACTTCAAGATCGTCAACGACACCCATGGGCACCACGTCGGCGACGCGCTGCTGCGCGCGGTCTCCCGTCACCTGAGCGAGCTGTTGCGCGACAGCGACATCGTTTGCCGTATCGGCGGCGACGAATTCGCCGTCATCATCGAAAACATCAAGGATCTGAAGGGCCCGTGCATCCTGTCCCGAAAAATCATCGATGTCCTGTCCCGCCCGATGCAGGTGCTCGAACATGAAGTCGTGATCGGCGCCAGCCTCGGCATAAGCACCTGCCCCGACAACGCCGAAACCATGAGCGATCTCTTGCGCACCGCCGACATGGCCATGTACCAGGCCAAGGAAAAGGGGAAAAACCGCTTTTGCCTGTACGAGCCGACCATCGGCTAGCTAGCCGGGAAGGGCGAGCGATGCCGTCCCCAAGGCATAAACCAGCAAACCGCAGCAAGGCAGAAGCAGCGCCCCCAGCGCGAGATAAGTGCGCTTCAGCGCCAGATCGATCTCTTCGTGCAACGCATCGAAATCCTCCACCAGCCGGGGAAACCCGGAAAGATCCTTGTGCCGCATGCTGACTCCCTTCATCGACAAGATTGACGGTTCGGCCGGGCGACTTGTGGGTCGCTCGCCTGCCGCAACTATCGCCACCAGACGTTGCAGGAATATGACCACAGCAAGTCCGTCTAAACACTGAACTGCAAGGTCAGACGCTGCAGGTGGCCGGCCAGACCGGCCACTTCGCGTGCCGTCGTCGACGAGTCGGCCGCCGCACCGGCCCCCTGTTCGATCATCTGGGCCACCCGCTCGGTATTCCGGGCGATCTGCTCGGCGGCCAGGCGTTGCTCGGCCAGCACATCGACAATTTCATTGGCCGCTTGCAACGAGCGCTCGCACTGGGTCTCGATGCTGGCAATGGCGGTTTCGGCCGTCGACGCCAGATCCGTGCCGCGCTGCGCCCGCTGTGCCGTGGCGGCGACCGCGTCGGCCGTGGCCAGGGCCGCGCTGTCCAGCTGTCCGACCAGGCCCTCGATCTTGCGCGTGGTATCGGCGGTATGGCTGGCCAGCTTGCGCACCTCGTCAGCCACCACGGCGAAACCGCGTCCGGCCTCCCCGGCCCGCGCCGCCTCAATGGCGGCATTGAGCGACAGCAGGTTGGTCTGTTCCGAGATGCCCTTGATTTCCTGGGCAAAGCGCGCGATTTCCTGGGTGTGCCGATTGAGGGTCTGCATGGCCGTTGCCGAGATCTGGGCCTGCTCCGCAATATTGCCGATCTCGCGAATCGCCTGATGGATGATCGCGCCGCTGTCGCGCGCCCGATCGCGGGTCTGCCGGCCGGCATCGGCGGCAGACCCGGCACTTTCGGCCATCACGCCGATCGCCACGGTCAGCTCCTGGATGGCGGCGGTAATGGCCGCCGCGGCATCGCTTTGCGCCGTCGTCGCCTGCGCCACCCGGTCGGCCGAATGGCAGAGTTCTTCGGCATTGCCGGAAGTTTGCTCGGCCCCCTGCTTGACCTCGCGCAGCAAGCCGCGCAGGCGTTCCTGCATGGTTTCGACGGCGGCAACCAGCGAATCCGCCGCTGCCTTGCCGGATTGCACACTGCCGGTCAGGTCGCCGGCCGCCACGCGCCGGGTGGCGGCAACCACCGGTTCGAGCTCGCCCCCCAGACGAGACAGAATGCGTCGACTGAGATGGGCGGCCAGACCGAGGAAGGCCACCGAGCTGGCCAGACCGACCAGAAAGATGAGCAGGGCGTGCTGGCGAAACCGCCGGTCGGCCTCCGCCGAGGCATCGAGCAGCACCTGCTCGGTCCGCCGCCCGATTTCCCGCTGCATGGTATCGAGCGCACTGGACAACGGCTGCTCGGCCCCCCGGATGGCGGCATCGACCATCAGCGCATATTTCGGCATGCCGGGTTCGTTTTCGGCCAGCACCTCGTCGTAGAGCCGGTCGAGCTCCTGCCCCAGCCGCCGCACCTCGCCCACCTGCTCGGCGGGCACGGCCGGATTCTTCTCCAGGCTCGCGATCCGTTGCCAGAAGTTCGCCCGTCCGGCGATGAATTCCAGCTTGGCCTTGTCGAATTCCTCGGCCATGTAATTGCGCAACTGCATGTCCTTGATGCTGCGCAACTCGCCCTGCAAGGCGGCCTGGGCATTGCTGGCCAGGCCAAGGGCCTGCGACGATTGGTCGACGCTCACGCCGATGCGCTGTACATCGCCCCGAAAGCTGTTCAGCGAATAGAGCGCGGTCGACAGCAGCGCGAAGCCGAAAAACGTACCCACGGCCACCATCACCAGCAGGCGGACGCGAATGGACCAGGGAGCGATTTTTTTCATGGCAGGCATCACGAACAAAAGGGGAGCGGACCTTAACAAGCCAATGTTGCAGCTTCTTTTCGGCCGCCAAACAGGGTCGGCATGCCATGGCAAAGTCCGCAGGCGGCGGAGCGAGTGGATGACGGCTACCGAATGGACGAAGACCGCCGCCGTCACAAAACTGCAATACAGCCTTCCTACACTGGCCGCCCAGTAACCGTTTGCAGGCAAAAAAACATGACTCCTTGGGTAAACGACGAGGCCGCGGAATTACGCCGGATCATTTCCGAGGGGCTGCTGCACCCGGTCTTCCAGCCGATTGTCGACTTCCGGGTACGCGCCTGCCTGGGCTACGAAGCCCTGATCCGTGGCCCGGAAAACTCGCCGCTGCGCCTGCCGGACGCGCTGTTCGCCGCCGCCGGGGCGGCCGGCCTGTCCTTGTCGCTCGAACATGCCTGCCGCGAAGCCAGCCTGCGCGCCTTTGCCCGGATGCGCCTGCCCGGCCGCCTGTTTCTCAATGTCACGCCCAACGGTTTGCTCGACGAGCGCATGATTAACGGCGAGACCCGCGCCTTGCTCGCCGAGTTGGGCATCGCCGCCAACCGCATCGTCATCGAGCTGACCGAGAACCAGCAGATCACCGACCTGCCCGGCATCCACGAAGCGCTGCAACACTATCGCGGCCGTGGTTTCCA
>Ga0316605_10001273_pt1 | contig 14719 bp, 15 predicted proteins | sample OWC_soil_day20_n_FD_207666 | JGI IMG/M metagenome (GOLD analysis project Ga0316605, IMG submission 207666) | Wetland soil microbial communities from Old Woman Creek delta, Ohio, United States - OWC_soil_day20_noCT | ecosystem: Environmental > Terrestrial > Soil > Wetlands | place: USA: Ohio... | reverse complement strand
AACACGTGGGCGGCCGCCCTCGCCGAGGCCGCGGCGCGTGCGGGGCGCTACCTCGTGCTGATCGAGCCGTACTGGGCGCGCGCGTGGAGTCGCGTGCTCCGGGGCGAGCGCCCGCCACCGCGCCCGGTCCTGCCTGCCGAGCGCCCGCCGCGCACCTCGGTGCGCTCCGCGTGGGAGCGGCTCGGCCTCCGCGCCGGCGCCTCGCTCGCCGAGGTCAAGACCGCCTTCCGTCAGCGCGCCCTGCTCGCGCACCCCGACCAGGGCGGCGATGCCGACGAGTTCCGCGAGCTGCACCGCGCGTACGAGCGGCTCGTCACAAGGATCACGCGCTCACGGTAGGCCGCGCCGACAGAAAGAATGACCGCGCCGAGCTGCGTGTTACACGTCGATGGTGCGCGTCCTGGTCCTCGTCCTGATCGTCCTGGCCTCGTCCGCCGCGGCCAAGGGCTGGCCGACGCCCGCGGCCGGCCGCTCGACGTCGGGTGGCCCCGAGGTCCTGTTCACGTTCGATGACGGCCCGAACCCGACGACGACCCCGAAGGTCCTCGACATCCTCGCGAAGCACAAAATTCAGGCCGTGTTCTTCATGGTCGGCGAGATGGTCGACACCCGGAACAAGAAGGTCCCGGCGATCGTCGAGAGGATCCTGCGCGAGGGTCACGTGATCGCGAACCACACGATGACCCACAAGGACCTGTGCCGGGTCAAAGAGGTCGCGACCGCGGTCGCCGAGATCGATGGTGGCAAGGCCGCGATCGAGAAGGTCGCCGGCATCCCGCTGGTGTGGTTCCGCGCTCCGTTCGGCGTCCGCTGCGACCGCCTCGACGGCCTGCTCGCCGAGCGCGCGACCGCGCACCTCCACTGGGACCTCGATCCGCAGGAGTGGAAGCACGGGGACAAGGCCAGGACCGTGAGCTACGTCACCGGTTCGCTCGGCCGCTCGAGCGATCGCAACGTCCTGCTCCTCCACGACATCAAGCCGGTCACCGTCGCCGCGCTGCCCGAGATCCTCGTCTGGCTCGACACCGAGAACGCCCGGCGCGTGAAGGCGAACCAGAAGCCGATCCGGATCCTCCAGGCGCCCGAGCTCGCGATCGAGCAGCTCCCCGTGGGCCTGGTCGCGTTCGCGAGCGAGACGATCACGCGGCTGCGCGGCGTGCGCGGCGATCTCGCGAGCGTCCTGCCGTAGTAGGATGGGGCGATGTCACGGTGGCTGTCGCTCCTTGTCACCGTGAGCGCGTGCGGTGGCGATCCAGCCGAGCCGCCGATGCCAGATGCCGGCTCGGGCGGAACGCCATCGATCGCCGGGACGCCGGTGTCGTCGTTCGAGACCAGCTCGTGCGCGACCAGCGTCGTGCTCGCCCTCTCGACCCAGATCGCCGAGGAGGTCGACTGCATCATGCCCGGCCAGCTCGTGCCGTTCGCCGAGACGACGGGGATCCAGTTCACCGGCTCGGCCGTGCTGCCGTACCTCTCCGAGGCCGCCCGCACGGACCTGCTCGCCGCCGCGGCAGCCGGATCGGGTCGGACGATGAACATCACGAGCGGGTTTCGCACCGTGGTCCAGCAGTATCTGTTGTTCCGCTGGTTCCAGCTCGGGCGCTGCGGGATCCCCGCCGCCGCCGATCCGGGCCGCTCCAACCACGAGAGCGGTCGCGCGCTCGACATGTCGAACTACAGCGAGTGGATCACGACGCTCGGTGCGCATGGCTGGTCGCACAACGTCCCCGGCGATCCGGTGCACTTCGAGCACCTCGCGTCGCCCGACATCCGCGGCGCGGACATCCTCGCGTTTCAGCGGCTGTGGAACCGCAACGCCCCCGACGACCAGATCGCCGAGGACGGTGACTTCGGTCCGGCGACCGAGGCGCGCGTGAAGAGCGCGCCCGCCGAGGGGTTCGGGATCGGCGCGGTCTGCGGGAGCGCACGCCTGCGGGAACCGGCGGACCACGTCCCGACCGACCGGGCCCCCGAATGCGGTCATTGAGGATCGATCACGGTTAGGAACGTAAGGGCACCCACAACGGACAGCCCTCGCGCGTCGGCGGCGGGGAGGAGAGCTCGACCTCGATCCGTACTATGCTCACTCGTCGCCACGCTGTCCGCCGCGTCAGGAGCGCACCGTGTTTCCCTTTCTTCCGATCGGCCCGATGATCGAGCCAGGCATCCTTCCGATGCCCGGCGCCAACGTCTTCGGAACGCCCCAGACCGGCGACGCTGCGACCGCGCGAGGCGAGAGCTCGGCGCGTGCCGACCAGCCCACGTCGTTGCTCGGGCAAGGGATCGGAGATCTCGGCCGCGGCCTGATGCAGGAGGGCCTCGGAGGCGCGCTCGATCCAGTCGGCATGATGGACCGCATGCAGGCACAGCGGGACCTGTCCGATCGCTTCCAGGTGGTTCCCGATGACTTCATCGGCCCGCGCAACCACAACCAGGTCTCGCAGGCCGAGTACGAACAGATCTCGCACACGTTCAGCGATATCCGGCTGGGCCGCGGCGATCTGACGATCAACACGTCCGAGATGACCGATGCCGCACAGGCGCAGACCTACCGCGACGGCACGATGTCCTCGATCGCCGACATGATGATGACGACCGCGGGCCGCCAGCAGGTGATGGGGCTCTCGAACAACGTCGCGCGCAACGACGACGGCACCGCACGCACGGATGCCGCCGGCGCAGATGTCCACCGCCATTCGACGATCCGCGCGCTCTACAACGACACCAACGGTGACGGCAACTGGCTCAACGACGACACCAGCGCGGCCAACTACCGCAGTGACAACGCGGTCGCGACCGCCTACGGCGCACACGGCGAGACAGGCGCCGCGCTCGACCTGACCGGCTACGGGACCTGGAATCGCGATGCCGGGACCGGCGCGCGAGGGCCAGGCTTTGACTCCACGATCTGGTGGAACCCGGACGTCACGGCAGGCGCGTGCGATCGCGGCGACGTCATCCTCGCGCACGAGATGCAGCACGCACTGCACGAGACTCAGGGCACCATGGCCGCTGGTACCTACTCGGGCCCCGGCCCCGACAGCGGAACCATTCGCAACTACGAGCGCCAGGCGGTCGGCACGCCACACACCGGTGGTCACTTCCCGGGCGATCCAGATGGGTGCACCGAGAATACGTACCGCGAGCAGCGCAACCAGCTCGGACTCGGCGATCGCTTCCTGCAGCGCGGTGACTACAGCGCGCCGATGCCCGGTCAGGCACCCCCATGATCAGGCACGTGCTGGTCGCGAGTGCACTGCTGTCCGCCTGTAGCAGCGACCCGACTCCCCGCGGTCCGGAGACAACTCCTGCGCAAGCACCTGCGCCGCGCCCGACGTCGCCACGCCCCACGCCCCCCTCGCCACAGGATGCAGCCATGCGCACGGCCCCCGTCGACCTGACCACCAGCCTCCAGCGTGAAGGCGACGGATTCGCGCTCGAGGTCGTCATCACCAATCGTCTGGACCAGCCGATCTATGTCGTCGACAAGCTCGTGGTGTCCCGGCCCGGGAAGAAGTTCGCACGCACCGACGCGGTGACCGTCATGAACGCCGACACCCCCGGCGTCGTGAAGATCGCGCTCGCGGCGGTGTCTGCCGACGAGCCGTCCACGGTCCTGTATCCACCGACGTTCCGCCGCGTCGCGCCCGGGGAGACCTCGCGCCGCGTGATCGCGATCCCGGCACCGCTCAAGGCGTGGCATCCGGTTGCCGGCGTGATGCCGATCGCCGCCACCGCCAAGACGGCCGTGTTCCAGATCCAGTACTTCGTCGGCGAGCCGGCGAGCTGGCACACGGTCCCGTCCGACGATCCGCAGCCGATCCAGGTGCCCGAGGGCCACGCGCTCCAGCTCCTCCAGTCGCAGCCGATGCCGCTCCCCTGACGACCGACTCACCGACCACGTGAAACGGTTCGCACCGCGAGCGGAGACCACCAAGGGCCCGCTCCTCGCGCGCCTGCGCGAGGTGTTGCCGCGGCGCGGTCTGGTGCTCGAGATCGCGAGCGGCACGGGGCAACACGTCGCCCACTTCGCCGCTGCGCTGCCCGACCTTCACTGGCAGCCGAGCGAGCGCAGCGTGCTCGCGATCGATTCGATCACGAGCTGGACCACGGGCATGACGAACGTCCACCCGCCGATCGATCTCGATGGCGGATCCGCGCCGTGGCCGATCGACGCCGCCGACGCGGTGATCGTCATCGACCTGCTCCACCTCGTTCCAGCGTCGACCATGCGTGCGCTGCTGGCCGAGGCGAGCCGCATCCTTCCGAGATCCGGACCGCTCTGCATCTACGGTGCGTTCCGGACCGCCGCGACCGCAGCACCGGCACCTCGCGTCGCACACCTCGCTGGCTGGACGGTCTCGATCGATCCGCCGACGACCGACGCCGTCTGCGAAGTCGCGGCCGCGCATCGGCTCGAGCTCGTCGAGCGGCACGAGATGGCGGAGCCCGATCGCCAGCTCCTCGTGTTCCGGAGGATGTGACCGACGTGAGATCCGGACTTGGGGTTACAGTCGGGCCGTGATCACGCCGCCCGCGGGATGGACGCAACACCACGGTGCCCACCTGGTGAGCTTGTACCCGCCGGGCGGCGGCGCGCGGATCCGGTTCTACGAGCGGTTGCGACCGGTGCTCCGGTTCTCCCAGGTGATCGAGGCCGTGCTGTCTCGCGATCCGCTGTTCCGGGTCAGCGCGATCCGCGATGTGCAGACCGCGATCACGTCCGAGGGTGAGTACGGGGCATGGGCTCGCGTCCATGGCACGCGCGAAGGCATCGCGACCGTGCGCTTCATCGGCGCGGTGTTCGGTGACGAGTTCGTGGCGGCGCTCGATGCGTTCGTGCTGATCGCGGCGCGAGTCAGTGCGATCGAGCAGATCGCGCGCGACCTGCTCCTCCAGTCGAGGTTCGCGCTGGGCACGCGGAGGCGACGGTTCGTCTATCAGCCACCGGTGGGCTGGCGAGCGCTCCAGAGCGGGTTGGTCTCGAACTGGTATCCGCCGGACTTCCCGCGCAACCGCGCGAACCTCGTGGTGATGCCTGCCGAGCCAACGGTCCGAGCAGCGCACGAGCTGATCGACGTCGTGCGCTTGCTGGCAGAGGAGCGCGAGCTCGGCGGCACGCTCGACGGCACGGTCGAGGATGCCGAGCTCCGGTCGTGGAGCGGGCTCGTCGGACGGCGGTGTGCGTTCACCGTTCGCCGCGGCGAGCGTGGCGAGCTGCATCGCCGCGAGCTCGCCGCGTTCGCCGTGGGGCCCCACGCGTACCTGTTGCGGATGGAGTCCCTCGTCCCGGAGCGCACGGCCGAGCACCATCAGATCTTCGTCGACACCGCCCGGACGGTGGTGTCGCTCCCGGAGCCCGGACGCGGGCGGATCGGGCCGGGTGCGGGGCCCGATGACACCATCGCGCACTGGGCCGACTGACATGCGGCTCCTGATCGACATCCCGGCCGCATGGCCGCGCACCACGGACCCTCGAACCGGCGACGAGGCCGCGATCGTGCCCGGCCCTGACGCCACCCCCGACGCGCGGATCGAGTGGGGGCCGCTGATCCTCCTCCCCGACGAGCAGCGGGCCTGGGTCGACGCCGCGATCCGGCGGGACACGCCGGTGGGTGCGCAGGTCCAGATCACGAGCAACACCACCGGCGAGACCACGCACGGCTGGCCGGTGCGGCTGGTCGAGGCGACGGTGCATCCGAGCAGCGGCGGGCCACCGACCGAGTGGAGGACGGCCTCGTTCTATGCGTTCTTCGAGCACGCGGCGATCGCGTGGGTTCGGACGACCGACGAGGCTCGCCACCGAGCGCGGCTCGCCGAGCTGCACGCGTTGCTGCTCGGCGCCACACCCGACTGGTCCGCGGAACCGGCGTGCCTCGCCGAGCTGTGGGACGTCGAGACGCGGAGCGATCCGCAACGACGCACGGAGCGCAAGACACCGCTCGTGGCGCAGCACGTCGCCAGCTCCGCGCTGACCGACGCGGTTCGGCGTGCGAGCCTCGCGGTGCTCGATGCCGAGATCTCCGCGGGCGCGACGCCCGATCGATACGTGGCGCGCGGCGAGCTGCTCCGCAAGCTCGGCGATCGCGAGGCGGCCATCGTGGCCTTTCGTGATGCGCTCGCCTTGAGCGCGAACCACGCCGACGCGCACTACGGGCTCGCGACGGTCCTGGCCGCGAGCGGCCACGAGGGTGACGCGATCGCGGAGTGGGAGGCCGCCGCGGCGGCGGATCCCGCGGACGCCGATGCGCTGTTCAACGCCGGCATGGCGCGCTACCGGCTCGGTGATCACGCCGGCGCGCTCGGCGCATGGCAGCAGGCGCTCGCGCGGTCTCCGCACGACTTCTGGATCACCCGCAAGCTCGTCCAGGCCCACCACGCCCTCGGCCAGCTCGACGAAGTCGCGGCGGTGCGCGCGTCGCTGATCGAGATCTGGAAGACGTCGACGGATCCGGCGGTCCGGATGCAGGACGAGTACGTCTTCGACCAGTTCCCCGTCGGCGACGTCGTCGTGCATGGCTTCGAGACCTTGCGGCCACGTGACCCGACGTCGTTCGCGGTCTACTCGTTCCGCGTCGTCGACCCTCGTCACCAGGCACCGCCGCTCCAGGTCGCGATCGAGACGAGCGACTACGCGAAGTCGCGCGGCGTCCCGTACGTGCTCAGCATCCTCGACGGGACGCACTATCGCGCGCTCGGCAGCGCCGAACACATGCCGCCGTACCCCGAGCTCAAGCGCAGCGTGGCGAAGTTGATCGAGGACGCGCTCGCAGCGAGAGCGCGCGGCGCGTCGAGCGGCTGAGACAGCGCGCGCCTACGGGTAGCGGCGGAACGCGTCGAACTGGGTGTGGATCCGGGCGCGCTGTCCGTCGGAGAGCGTGTTCATGCACCCGTCGTCGGTCGAGTCCATGTAGTTCCGGACGGGGTCGTCGCCGGAGGCGCCGCAGGTATCGCGACCGACCGGGCACCCGAATGCGGGCATTGACGACGGCGCCGTGTCCGCCACGAAGTCGCCGCGATCGGTCGAGCAGTCCGCCTGGTACGTGTGATAGAGGCCGAGCCAGTGACCGACCTGATGGACGGTCTGATCGCCGAGGTTGTACGGCTCGCTCGAACCGCCGGGCAGCGTCGAGTGGAGGATGACGACGCCGTCGTGATACGGCGCGGACTCGTAGTGCGTCGGGAACGTCGCGTAGCCGATCATCCCGTTGCCGGGCTCGGCCGTGTACAGGTTGAGATCGCGCGCGGTGCCACGGTGAAGCGCCGTCTTCGCCGCGGTCTCCTCCGCGGATCCAGCGCGCAACGGGAACCACGCCGGCTGCGTCGTGCGATCGATCGATGCGAGCTCGAAGCTCCAGCCCGCATCCGCGTACGCGGCATCGAGCACGCGCAGCTGCTGCCGGATTGCATCCTCGGAGACATCCCCGTTCGCGATCCCGTCACCGCGACGGATCACGTGGACGTGGACCGCGATCGTGCCGCCCTTGACGGCGGCGCGGCGCGGCTGGCGGGCGACCTCGGCCTCGACCACGAGCTTGGCGTTCTCGCTCGGCTCGACGGTGCCGCAGTACAGCGACGGCGAGGTCTCCTCGTAGATCTCGACCGCCTCGGCCTGGCATGCCACGAGCGGGGCGATCAGGAGAACAGCAAGACCGCGCATCCCTTCCATGGTTGCACGGGTCGGTCCAGGATCGGGGCCGGGCAAGCGCGCGGAATCGCGTGCCGCGCTGCTGCGAGGCCTGCTCGCCGGCTAACGGCCTGGCCACCTGGGTGGCCCCACCCCGCCGGCTTCCCGGGGACGCTGTGGTAGTGTGCCCGTGCGGTCATGTTTCGGATTCGTCAATCGTATCGGGAAGATGTCGATCAGGTGCTCGCGGTCGCCGAGCACCTCGACACCGTCAACCTCCCGGCCGAGCGCGACCATATCGAGGGGATCCTCGATCGCTCCGCGAAGTCGTTCGCGGCCGAGGTCCCGGTCGTGGAGCGCGAGTTCCTGTTCGTGCTCGAGGATCTCGCGAAGAAGCAGATCATCGGGACGTCGATCATCTACGCGCAGCACGGCACCAAGCGCGCACCGCACATCTTCTTCCGCGTCGAGAACGACGAGCGCTACTCGGTCACCCTCGACAAGCACTTCATCCATCAGACGCTGCGCATCGGCTACAACTACGATGGCCCGACCGAGATCGGCGGGCTGATCCTGTTGCCGGAGTACCGGCGCACCGCCGAGGGGCTCGGCAAGGCGCTGTCGTACGTGCGGTTCCTGTTCATGCGGATGCACCGTCCGCTGTTCCGCGCGAACGTCCTCTCGGAGCTGCTCCCGCCACTCGAGCCGAACGGCACCTCCAAGCTGTGGGAGGCGCTCGGTCGCAAGTTCACCGGCCTGTCCTATCAGGAGGCGGATCTGCTCTCGAAGGACAACAAGGAGTTCATCCACGCGCTGTTCCCCGACGATCCGATCCACACCGAGCTGCTGCCCGACGACGTGCAGAAGCTGATCGGTCAGGTCGGGCCGGAGACGCGCGCCGTCGAGTCGATGCTGCGGCGGATCGGGTTCGACTACGCACGGCAGATCGATCCGTTCGATGGCGGACCGCACTTCGTCGCGAAGACCGACGACATCACGCTCATCCAGTCGGCGAGCGAGGTCGTCGTCAAGATCATCCCCGAGGCCGACGCCGAGCGCCCGTGGGCGGTGATCGCCGTGCAGACGCCGAACACGCGACCCCAGTTCCGCGCGATCGGGACGCGCGTGATCCCGATGGAGGGCGCGAGCGTCGGGATCACCGAGGATGCGCGCCAGCGCCTCGCGATCGAGGACGGCCAGACGGTATGGCTCTGCTACGGCTGATCGTGTTCGCCCTGGCCGCGTGTGGCCAGGCAGGCGCACAGCCGAGCGCGACGTCGGGGCTGAGCGTCCCGGCGGGCTGGATCGCGATCCCCGAGATCGCGACGGCCGTGACGACCGCCGCGAAGGGTGACGGGATCACCGTCGACGGCGCCGAGGCGTGGGGAGAGCCGGCGCGCGGGTGCTACGGCGTGTGGCTCGCGTTGACCGGCGAGGGTGCGTCGGCGGAGCAGGTGCTCGCCGGCATCGCCCAGCAGCCGGTCACGACGTCGAACATCGTCAAGCCGGAGGGCGCGGACGGCCTCGTCACGCTGAGCTTCGAGACGCCCGCCCCGGCAGCCGCGGCGACGGCCCCGGCGGCGACGACGTACCGCGGTCGACTCCGCGCGCGGATCGCGGCCGGCAAGATCACGATGCTCGCGTGCTTCGCGAACGACCGCGAGCCCACCACGTGCGAGGGCCCGTGCACCACGCTGCTCGGGGGCCTGCCGTGATCCGCGCGGCGCTCGTCGCCCTCGTGCTCGCCGCACTCGCGGGCACGGCGGTTGCCGAGCAGGCGGGCGCACCGCACGGCTGGAGATACGACGAGGGGTTCTCGCGCGAGCTCACCCGCAAGGCGCCACGCGGCGCGTACTTCGGCGGGATCCCGACCACGAAGCTCGAGATCCAGGCGTTCATCGCGCCAGCCGGCGGCTCGCTCTTCGTCACGCGCGCCGAGGCGACCGTGACGGCCGACCAGCGGGATGCGGCCGCGACCCACGCGGTGTTCGAGCTCGTCGACGGCGCCCGCCGACAGGGCTCCGCGCAGATCGAGACCTCCGGCCAGCGCGCCGATCCGGTGACCAAGCTGCTCGAAGCCACGATCACGTGGCGCGATCCGGGTGGCCTCCGGCAGATCGCGCGCACGATCGTCGCCGGCGACGCCTCGCGCCTCGTCGTGCACACCGGCGAGTGCATCCTCCCGCTCGCCGCGACGAAGGAGGTCGCGGACGCCTGCACCGCCGCGCTCGCGACGCTCGAGATCGACATCGCGCCCGCGCAGCGCGTCCTGCTCGCGATCGTCGATGCGCCGGCCGAGACCTCGTTGCCGCCGATCGCGACCGCACCCGCGGTCGAGACGCCCGCGCCCCCCACCCCGGCGGCGTCCTCGCGGATGGGCGAGCCCGCGCGGCTCGGCGATGGCAGCCGGCCGCAGCTGGCGCCGATGACGATCGCACCCGCGAAGCGCGAGACCGATCGCCGACCGCTCTACCTCGGCGGCGGCATCGTCGTGCGCGCCGCGGTGTTCTGGTGGAACCGTCGCCGTCGCGATCGCTTCGATCGCGAGGAAGGCGGGACCACCACGGCGCCTGTACCCGACGCGACGTCGGGGGATGACGATGCCGACGATCTGCAGGCCGCTGCGCGCGCCGAGGCACCAAAGGACGAGCCATGACCGACGAAGCTCCGAACCCCGCTGGCGATCCGATCCTGATCGTCGATGACGAGAAGAACATCCGACGGACGCTGCGGATGGTGCTCGAGAGTGAGGGGCACGTGGTCCACGAGGCTGGCTCGATCGCCGAGGCCCAGGTCGTGCTCGATCGCGACGCGGTCGATCTGATCCTCCTCGATGTCAAGCTCGGCGACGACAACGGGCTCGACCTGCTGCGCACGCTCAAGTCGCGCGGCGAGGACGGCATGTCGTCGCGGACGTCGGAGATCCCGGTCGTGATGATCTCCGGGCACGCGACGATCGAGGACGCCGTCCAGGCGACGCGGCTCGGCGCGTTCGACTTCATGGAGAAGCCGCTCGATCGCAACCGCGTCGTCGTCACGGCGCGCAACGCGCTCGAGCGCCGGCGGATGTGGCGCGAGGTCCATGACCTGCGCCGCGCGGTCGATGCGCGGTGGGAGCTGCTCGGCAACACCCCCGTGATGCAGGACCTGCGGCGCCAGATCGCGAAGGTCGCGCCGACGAGAAGCCGCGTGCTGATCACGGGCGAGAGTGGCACCGGCAAGGAACTGATCGCTCGCGCGATCCACCGCAACAGCTCGGTCAGCACCGGCACCTTCGTCAAGGTCAACTGCGCCGCGATCCCACCGGAGCTGATCGAGAGCGAGCTGTTCGGGCACGAGCGCGGTGCGTTCACCGGCGCGATCGCCAAGAAGCGCGGCCTGTTCGAGGTCGCCGACGGTGGAACGATCTTCCTCGACGAGATCGGCGACATGGCCCTGTCGGCGCAGGCCAAGGTGCTGCGCGTCCTGCAGACCGGCGAGTTCACGCGCGTCGGCGGCGAGAAGAGCCTGCGCACGGATTGCCGCGTCGTCGCCGCGACGAACCGCGACCTCGAGCAGATGGTCAAGGACGGCTCGTTCCGCGAGGATCTGTTCTTCCGGCTCAACGTCGTCCCGATCCACTCGCCCGAGCTCAAGGAGCGTGCGGACGACGTGCCGCTGCTCGTCGAGTCGTTCGTCCGCGAGTGCTGCGACGAGAACGGCCTCGGCTACAAGCCGATCGACGAGCCCGTGCTCGAGCGGCTCAAGCAGTACGAGTGGCCCGGCAATGTCCGCGAGCTGCGCAATGTCGTGGAACGCCTCGTGATCATGTCCGACGAGGTGATCCGCGAGAAGGACCTGCCCCCGTACCTCGGCGGTCCGCGCAGCCCGGGGGCGCGTGGTCCGAGCGGTCCCCAGACCGCGATCGACCTCGGCCGCTACGCCGGAAAGAGCCTCCGCGAGTTCCGCGAGGAGGTCGAGTCCGAATATATCCGTATCCGCCTGGCCGAGTTCGAGTGGAATATCTCGCGCACCGCACAGGCGCTCGGCATCGAGCGAACGAACCTTCACAAGAAGCTACGCGCCCTCGGCATCCATCGCGGCGAGGGCAACGGAGGAGGAGACCATGAATAAGCTCGGCATCATCGTGTTCGGACTCGGCGTCATCGGCGCCATCGGCTGCGGCAAGAAGGGCAGCGAGACGAAGGGGACGGGGCTCGCGATCGACGCGGCCGCCGTCAACTCGCTCGTCCCCGCGCCGCTCAAGGACAAGCTCGTGTTCGAGAAGCGCGACATCGTCCTCAAGCGCGGCCGCAGCAACACCACCTACACGCTCGCCGCCCCGAAGGGCTGGCAGCAGGGAATGGAGTCGTTCGGCAGCCTCGACGCGCCCAAGGACTCGGGCATGGGCTTCTTCACGAAGTTCAGCGTCGGCTCGAACTGCGACGGTCAGTGCAAGCCGAAGGAGTGGGAGCAGATCGCTGACAAGGTGCACTTCGCGCCGCTGTCCAAGGGCAAGGTGCTCAAGGACGTCAAGGGCAAGGGCACCCGCCTGATGATCGCGGAGGGCGACGGCGGCATGAAGACGACCGAGGTCGTGTTCGCGTGGTGGACCGACGGCGCGGACTCCTATCACACCTGCCAGGCGACGCTCGATGCGGAGATCAAGGACGCGGCCCCCGCGTTCGAGAAGGCCTGCCAGGCGATCACCGTCTCCGGCGACGACTGAGCCGTGCGGGCGGTCGTCGTCATCACGAGCCTGGCGCTCGCGTGGCGACTCGCCGCCGCCGAGCCGCTGCTCGACGCGCTCGACACGGACGATCCGCAGGCGCTGTCGCTCGCGATCGCCGCGATCGAGCGTGCGCCTGCGACCCCCGAGCTCGCGGACAACCTGTTCGCAGCGGGCCGCGCGTGCGAGGACCGCCTCCAGGATCCGGCGCGCGCGCTCGCGATCTACGAGCGGATCCTGCGCGAGCTGCCGGATGCACGCGTCGCCGCCGCCGCCGAGCGTCGCGCCGAACGGCTGCGCGCCAGCATCGGTGCCCACGGCGAGCATGCCCGCGAGGCCACCGAGCTCGCGCAGCTGATCGCGTCCGCGGACACGCTCGCCACCGACGACGTGATCCGCCGCGCCACCACGCTCGCCGCCGCACCGTGGCCGGGCGCTCCGGATGCCGCGCTGTTTCTCGCCGAGCTCCTGCGGCGCGTCGGCCGCTACGACGAGGCACAGGCCCGCTACGCAGCGGTCGTCACCGGCTGGCCCGGCTCACCGCAGGCGATCGCCGCGCTCCGCGGCGGCGCTGGCAACGCCCTCGATGCGCACGCCTGGACGCTCGCCGAGGAGCTCGCGCGACAGCTGCCCGAGACCGAGCTCGCCGACCGGATCCTGCGCGACGACCTGCTCGCCGCGGCGGCACAGGGCAGGTTCCACGGTCGGTTCTACGTGATCGCGTGGATCGCCTTCCTCCTCGCATTCGCCGCGATGCTCGCCTCGCTCGTGGAAGCGATCCTGCGCGGTGGACGTCGCCTGCCCTCGCCGCGACCGCCGTTCGAGGTGATCTTCGTCGTGCCCCTCGGCGCCCTGCTGGTCGCGATCTCGCACTCGACCAACGCGACCGCGTCGCCCGTGATCGTCGCGGTCACGCTATGCGCCGCGGTCCTCGCGTGGATCTCCGGCGCGACGCTCGATCTGTTGCGCGCGCGTGGCCGGGCCGTCCGCGCACGCGCCCTCGCGCACATCGCGTGCAGCATCACGGCTGCCGTCGCCCTCGGCTACATCATGATCATGCGCGGCGACCTGCTCGATCTCCTGATCGAGACCGTGCGGTCCGGCCCCGGCCACTAGCCTGATCCGCGAGCCACACCACAGATCCGGCGGGCGCCACCGGCACTACTCCTCGTCGCGGATCTTCGCCGTCGCGCGTGGCAGTGGAGCGACGGGCTCGGTCGGCACGCCGGTCCACGGTGAGAGGTCCGGTCCGGCGTAGAACGTGCGGGTCTGGAGCCGGTCCTCGATCCACACGATCAGCAGCCGCTGCTGCCCCTGCTCGTGGTCGGCGATCCCCTCGATCAGCGAGATCGCGGAGCGCGAGATCACGAGATCATCGGCCGACGAGATCGGGAAGAATCCGATCCGATCGGGGTGATGGGCGAGCAACCCACGCGTCTGGTCTTCGTCGATCATCGTCGCGCGAACCGCGCCATCCCAGGCGCCGACCGCGTTCATCCGGGCGATCGCCGCCGTCGTGCCGGTGGTGTCGGCGGCCGTCGCCCTCATCGCGAGCCACGTCATCAGCCCCGCCCCAAGGAAGATCGAGACGACCGCCGGCACGCCGATCCACGGGATCATGGCGAGGATCCCGACCAGGACGAGCGTCGGGACCAGGATCGCCAGGATGGGAGTCAGGCGATCCGCCACCCGACGATCGTAGCGCGACTAGTTGCGGGCCGCGACCTTGAGCGGCGCCACCGGCGCGAGCCGGAGCGCGGGCTCGGACACCTTGACCCCGCCGGTCTGGCGGAACCGATCGAGGCGGAGGCGCAGATTGTTCGGGCTGTCGGCGGCACGCAGCGCCTCGACGTCGTCGATCCGGCTCGTGGTCACGAGCTCGAACAGGGCGGCGTCGAACGTCTGGCAGCCTTCGTGGCGTCCCTGCTCCATCGCCTCCTTGATCGCCTCGATCTCACCGCGCTTGATCAGATCCTTGATCCGCGGCGTGTCGAGGAGGATCTCGAGCGCGGCCGCGCGGCCACCGGAGATCGACGGCACGAGCCGCTGAGACACGATGGCGCGCAGGTTGAGCGAGAGCTGCAGGCGCATCTCGTGCATCCGCGCAGGGGGAAAGAAGTTGAGGATGCGCTCGATCGCCTGGTTCGCGTTGTTCGCGTGCAGCGTCGAGACGCACAGGTGACCGGTCTCGGCGAACGCGATCGCGGCCTCCATCGTCTCGACATCGCGGATCTCGCCGATCAGGATCACGTCGGGCGCCTGACGCAGCGTGTTCTTGAGCGCGTCCTTGTACGACAGCGTGTCGATGCCGACCTCGCGCTGCGTGACGATGCACTGCTGGTGCTGGTGCACGAACTCGACGGGATCCTCGATCGTGATGATGT
>Ga0316605_10001272_pt1 | contig 14740 bp, 9 predicted proteins | sample OWC_soil_day20_n_FD_207666 | JGI IMG/M metagenome (GOLD analysis project Ga0316605, IMG submission 207666) | Wetland soil microbial communities from Old Woman Creek delta, Ohio, United States - OWC_soil_day20_noCT | ecosystem: Environmental > Terrestrial > Soil > Wetlands | place: USA: Ohio... | reverse complement strand
CGTTCTCCCTCCCACCCCTTCGATGAGGGTACCGTGATTTCCGATTATCTCCACACCACCCTTGGCCGCACCAATCAACCCGTTTTTCGTCTCGGACTCTCTGCCTCCTATCGTCCTGGCCGGGAGACTGTTTTCCGCGCCGTGGATGAGGGTGTGAACTACTTCTTCGCCTATGGCTTCGATTCCCAGATGACCACTGCGCTCCGCGAGGTGATGAAGACCCGCAGAGAACAGGTACTCCTGGCCACAGGTGCATACAACTATATCTTCGCCCACTCGAATCTGCGCAAGGCAACGGAGAAGCGGCTCCGGCAGTTTGACACCGAGTGCCTGGATGTGCTGATGTTTCTCGGGGTGATGAAACCGAAGGAATTTCCTCTGCGTGTGCTGGAGGACATGGTGAAGCTGCGTGAGGAGGGAAAAGCGCGCTGGATCGGGATCTCTACTCACAACCGCGCGTTTGCCGGCCAGCTCGCACGTGAAGGCGTTCTGGATGTGCTGATGATCCGGTACAATGCAGCGCACCGGGGAGCGGAAACGGATATCTTTCCGCACCTCGCAACTCACAATCCCGGCATTGTAAGCTATACCGCCACGCGATGGACATACCTCCTGCGCGGGGGGAAAGGCTGGCCCGCTGATCAACCTGTTCCTTCCGCAGGCATGACCTACCGGTTCGTGCTGAATAATCCTGCAGTGGGGGTCACGCTGACTGCCCCTCGGTCACTTGCGGAGTTCGAAGAGAATCTCGCCGCTGTACGGAAAGGTCCGCTCGACGAGGAAGAGATGGTCTTCATGCGGCGGTTTGGTGATGTGGTGCATGGCAGGAAGAAGTGGTTCATGTAGTGCAGAAGCACCACATCGACAGTTCACAGGAGTGTTGGCGACAGAGTCCCCGAAGATTCCCGGCAGAGCAGCTCCTCACTTCTTACATGTTTTTGGGAGCAGGCCACAGCCTTGTGCACACGAAATCAGTCATCATTGCGGCCACTCCGACACGCCAGAGTGTGTCGCCCATTCCCTGCCCAATGAAGAATGCCGAGGAAACAAACGCGAGAACCCCAAGCCAGAAGATAACGACCTGGGCTGTGCGCATGGAGTTTTTCCTTTCTGCTGTAACAGGAGCCAAGGTGCATCATACTGCCTGAGCAGCAACATACAACGGTACAACTCAAAACGCAACACGCTGGTTCAATGAGCCCAGCCTCAAGCCGGGCTTGAACCTGTGATGTGGAACACACTGCTGCAAAGAGGCAGACATGAGTGACAGACTGGCTACTTGTCCAAAAAGAGCAGAATTTCCCGAGAAACAGCTTGCCGAGGGTTGACGAGGGGGGCTGACAGTTTCGCATGGTTCAACGGAATATTGACATTAACGCCTCACGATAGTAAATTTCACCTGTGCCGGTCGGCCTTGGGCACGGGGGGAAGAACGGCCAACTGCCAGGCATCCTTCCTCGGCCCATAGACCGAATACTTGCAGACTCCTCCCTTCCTCCAAATCCGTAATCCGTTTTCGCTGTAGAGCAACACAACCATGACATGAAAAGCCTTCAGGGCTCCACAGGGATCTTTGCCTTTGTGCTCATCTGCACCGGATTGCTCCATGTGCAGAGCAATGCACAAACGCGTTCATTGGATTCAGCCCAGACTATTCTCGAGCCCACCGCCAACAACCTCGCTTTCGTGCAACAACCGACGACCACCCGAGCTACGGAACTGATTACACCTGCGATCACGGTTCAGATCAGGGACAAATCCGGAAAAGATATTGCCCAGGCCGGCCTCGCTGTCACTCTCACCCTCTCATCGGGAACTGGAACTCTCAGCGGAACGACCACACGTTCAACAAATACGTCGGGCCGGGCAACGTTCGACGATATAAGCATCAATCTTATCGGCTCAAAGCAGGTGAGGGCAGCAGCGTCGGGACTAACATCCGCCACAAGCAGCACCTTCTCAATCACCTTGGGTCCCGCAGTCCGGCTGCGCATTGCAACTGAACCTTCTTCATCGGCAACCGCGGGGGTGGCATTTTCGCAGCAACCGGTCCTCTATGTCGAAGACGCGGGTGGAAACCGCGTGACGACTGATAACAGCACTGTTGTCACCGCAGAGCGATTGGCCGGGACAGGAACACTACAGGGAATCCTCACCGCCACTGCGAGCAGCGGAATCGTGAGATATTCGAGCCTTTCTCACAACGTGGCAGATACCATTTCCATCCGTTTCAGCAGCGGCGCACTGACCGCAGCCACATCAAGGAATATTGTGATCAACCCGGCTGCGGCAGCGCGCCTGTCATTTGTGCAGCAGCCTTTGAATACCGCCGCGGGCGCAATCATTTCGCCGGCAGTGACTGTTGCACTCACAGATGCATTTGGCAACCGCGTCACGACGACGGGGACGACCGTGACCATGGCCCTGGCCTCCGGTACTGGAGTCCTGAGCGGCACGCTCACGCGAACCACATCTTCGGGAGTTGCCACATTCAGTAATCTGAGCATCAACCTCACGGGATCGAAAACATTACGAGCATCCAGCGGCAGCCTCACGGCGGCGGTAAGCAACGCCTTCACGATAGCTGCCGGTCCGGCAAAGACCTTTGCCTTCGTCCAACAGCCGACCAATGCGGCGGCGGGATTGACAATATCTCCGGCGGTAACCGTCCAGCTGCGGGACTCCCTTGGCAACATCGTCACCGAACAGGCAACGCCCATTACGCTCGCTCTCGCTTCCGGCACAGGGGTCTTGAGTGGTACAACAACACGCTCAACTGATGCAACCGGCCTTGCCACATTTGCTGATCTGAGCATCAATCTCTCCGGTACCAAGACGCTCTCTGCCTCAAGCTCCGGGTTGGTGAGCACAACCAGCGCCTCATTCACCATTGCGGCCGGACCAGCCAGCCGGCTTGAGTTCACACAGCAGCCGACCAATACCGTGGCCGGCGCTTCGATCTCACCCGCGGTAACCATCCAAGTGAAGGACGCACAGGGGAACAATGTCCGCACGTCGGGGGTATCAGTCTCCATCGCGCTGACGTCTGGAACAGGAACGCTGACGGGAACTCTTGTCCAGCCTACGGATGCGAACGGCCTCGCGACATTTGGGAACCTCATCCTGAATCTTATCGGGGCCAAGAAGCTTACGCCGTCAAGCACCGGCCTGACGTCCGTCGCAAGCAACGAATTCACGATCACGCCCGGCGCGGCAAACAAACTGGCATTTACCACAAGCCCCGGAGGCGGAACTGCAGGGACGGCCTTTGCCGTGCAACCAGTGGTCACGCTTCAGGATGCGTTCGGAAATTCAGTGAGCGGTGTCGCGCAGACAGTTACAGTAGCCATACAGAATAACGCGGGACCAGGCGGGACGCTTCTCGGCACAAAAAGCGTCACAGTCAACCAGTCCACCGGCCGTGCGACATTCAGCGGTATTACGATTGACAAAGCGGGTGTCGGATACACGCTCACGGCGACGGGTTCGACCGTATCCACCACCCCGGGGAATGTTGTCAGCACAGCATTTTCCGTCACATCAAGCCTGGCCACAAAGGTGAGGGTCGAAAATGCTGCCGACGGCAGCGGCGTGGTCATCGGCAACCAGAATGTGACCTCCGGAACATTCATCACACTCCACGCCATAGCACGTGACACCTACGACAACTTCGTTCTGAACATTGCGGCGGGGTCCTGGACATTGGTCAGCTCCACCGGCGGCGTGGTCCCTGCAGATCTCGTACCAAGTGCCGACCGGAAGAGTGCAATCTTCACAGGCAGGCTGACGGGAACGGCAGTCGTCGGAGCCGTCGTGAGCGGTCTCAGTACCGTGGCCTCCGGGACGCTCACAGTTGTTGTCGCCGGGACTCCGACACAGGTCCGCGTCGAATCAGCCGCGAACGGGACCGGGACCATCGTTACTGACCGCAACGTCACATCCGGTTCTGCTCTCACAGTATACGCGGTCGGCCGAGATGCGGCTGGGAACTTCATCTCCAACCTTGCATCAGACTCCTGGAGCCTCCAGAACAAGACCGGAAGTGTCGTCGACGGAGACCTCGTCGCGAGCGCTGACAAAAAGAGCGCGACCTTCACGGGCCGGCTGCTTGGCACCGCACGCATCAGGGCGACATCCGGAACTTTGACGGCAACCACGTCGGGCACGTTGACCGTTGTTGCAGGGGCGGCAGCGACAATCACCGCAACTGCCGGGACACCCCAGAGCGCGCACGTCGGAACTGCTTTCCCGACCCGGTTCGCGGCTCGTGTCAGGGACGCAGCCGGAAACCCGGCGAAAGGAGTCGCTGTCACCTGGACAGCACCGGATTCAGGTGCAAGTGGAACATTTGCTGCCGGCGGATCCACGGCGACCACAGACAGCAACGGCATCGCAACTGCAGGCCTGTTCACCGCGAACATTCTGGCAGGCACATATACCGTAAAGGCTTCACTCCCGTCGGGCGTGGTGACTGCGGCCTATTCCCTCACCAATACATACGGTGTCCCTGCCCGGATTGGCACTGCCGCAGGATCTCCCCAAAGCGCAAGGGTCACTCAGCCGTTTCTGCTTCCTCTGGGAGCGCTCGTTACCGATTCCTCAGGGAATGCCGTCGGCGGAGTTACTGTAACATTCACGGCTCCCGCAAACGGACCGAGCGGGACATTCTCTGGAGGAAACAGGATCACCACCGCTGCCACGGCTGCGTCTGGCATCGCGACTGCTCCCACATTCTTCGCCAACAGCTTTGTCGGCACATACCAGGTAGTAGCAACCGCCACAGGTATCCCCAATGGTGCCGCTTTCGATCTGACAAACACATCCGGTTCGCCAGGCAAAATCCTCGCGGCAACGGGAACGCCGCAGAGCACGGTGGTTGGAACGCCATTCACGACGGACCTGAAGGCCATTGTGCAAGACTCTTCCGGCAATCCCCTGTCGGGAGTCAGGGTGATATTCACCGCGCCTGCCTCCGGTGCATCCGGACGATTCGTAAAGGGGTTGGCTGACAGCGCCATGACTGATGCGACTGGCACGGCTAATGCCTCACCGTTGACAGCGAATGGCGTTGTGGGAACGTTTACTGTGCTGGCACAGGCGTTGGGCGTTGCATCGCCCGCTTCATTCGTGCTGACCAATCAGACCGGATCCGTGGATACGTTCCTTATTGACGCTGCCGGGGGAGGCAGCATCGGTACGAAGATCGCACAGGTGCCATTCCAGATCCGGATCCGGGCCAACGACAGGTTCGGAAATGTCGCGACTTCATTCAGTGGCACGGCTGACATTTCATCGAACGGAGTCCTCGCCCCGGCAGGCACGAAGACCTCTACCTTCTCAGCAGGTGTGCTGGCATCACATACCGTTACAATGCAGCAGTCCGGGCGCTTCGTGCTCATGGCAACCCGGACGGGCGGCGCGGAAATTGGCCGGTCCGATACGTTCGATGTCTTCAATCCGGCACCCGTCATCGCGAAGATCTCGCCGTCGGTCGGAAGAAGGGGGCAGAGTCTTTCTGTGACAGTCACAGGGTCAGGCTTCCTCACGGGCGTGACAACAGCAAGTTTTGGAAACAAAATCGCCACCTCAACAACGGTCGTTTCAGACACCGCAATGACTGTCACGATCGACATCGATACTGCCGCGACTGTCGGCAACCGGGATGTCCACGTGTTCAACGGCGCCCCGGGAGGAGGGGTGGCGACACTTGCGTATGCGTTCCAGGTGATCAACAATCCCGCACCAGGTCTCACATCGCTGAACCCCAATAGCGGAACGGTGCTTCAGCAGCTCAAGCTGGTCGTTATTGGGACCGAATTCTACGAGGACATAACGCGGCTAAACCTGGGAACAGGAATCGAGGTCGATTCAATGTCCTTTGATTCGACGACACGATTGACAGCCACCATCCAGATTGCAGCATCGGCGGCCGGCGGCACGCGTCAGGTCTTCGTTTCAAACGACCCCCCCGGAGGCGGCACATCCCAAAGTCTCGCATTTGTTGTTACTGCGCCTGTGACGCCTTATCCGGTTCCCGAAGCGCCCGTGGAAGACGCTCCCGGCATTGATACCGTGGTGGTGTTCCGCTGGCATTCATGGCTCGCAACAGGCATCACATACCACCTGCAGGTTTCGACAAGTTCGACGTTCGCTACGACAGTCGTCGATGATTCAACGGTCGCCGACACATCGAAACAGGTGACTTCTCTTGCGCGTGGGGTGAAACACTACTGGCGCGTGTTTGCCCGAAACGCCGTTGGCACCAGCGAGCCCTCACCGACCAGGTCGTTTACTCCTTCCTTTGTCTATCCATCTTCGATTGAAGTTGCGGATAGCATCTGGTTCCCGACATATGCGTCCGGAGGAGATTACAAACCGAGGGAGTACCGGCTCGTTGGACTTCCGGGCAATTGCGGTGTTCCCATCAACACGCTCCTCCCGGGAACCAAGGAGGTCGACTGGGTTGTCTACTGGGATAATGGAGCCACCAGCAACTACCTGGTTCCATTTGATGGGACGCCGACATTCACGTTCACTCCCGGACGAGCTTTCTGGGTTCTGAACAGGGGCCCCATGAAGATCAAGACCACGATACCGACAATCCCGCTGGATTCGACACGATCCGTGATGATCCCCCTGCATCCGGGGTGGAACACGATCACCAATCCGTTCCTCTCACCGATCCAGTGGTCATCGGTGGAGAGTGCCAACGGAGCCATTGATCTGCCAGATATCTGGACCTACGCTGGCTCGTTCACCCGGTCCTCGGTTCTCATGCCCTGTGTCGGATACCTGTATGACAACGCTGACAACCGAGCTGTATTGAGGATCCCGCTTGGCTGGGCCGCAGCGAAGAGCCCTGCGACAGACGATCCCGCAACCTGGCGCATTCGTATCCAGCTTTCATCCGGAGACGTCACCGATGCGGCCACGAGCATCGGCGTCTCCCCGAAGGCAGACCGCGGGAGAGATCTGTTCGACCTGCGAATGCCGCGGGGCGTTGGACAAGAACCTGGGGTGTTCTTTGAACGCACCGGATGGGATCCTGATGGCAGCGTCTTCGCAACGGACATCAAGACAACCGTCGACGCGATAGAGACCTGGCCGATGAGTGTGCGGGCAGGTGTGCGGGAACAGGCACAGTTGTCATTCTCAGGAATGGGCGATGTGCCGGGCGAATACCGGATTCTTCTGATCGACGATGAGCACAGCCGCTTGCTGGATCTCCGCAACGACTCGGTGTATAGCTTTACACCTGCGAGACCGGTGTCTCAGTTCCGTGTTGTCGTGGGGACACAAGAAGCCACACAGACAGTACTGGACGATCTCCTGCCAAAGGAGTTTGCTCTGGGGACCAACTTCCCGAATCCATTCAACCCGACGACCACGATACCTGTCGCGGTCCCACGGGCTTCAGCGGTTGCGCTGACCCTTTACACGATTCTCGGTGAGGAGGTGCGGACGCTCTTCAAGGGAACTCTTGAAACAGGACGTCACTGGTTTGTGTGGGACGGCAAGGATTCCAGAGGGCTCTCTGTGGCTTCCGGTGTCTATTTGATCCGATTGACGACCGACGTTGGCCGGCATTTCACCGGGAAAATGCTCCTCATGAGATGACCGCTGCCTGTTGTCCCTTCTCCCAAAACTCCCGTTTCCCCACAACGCATTTTTCCCGGATCGGGCTGCATTCTCCCGCAAAAGCACTCTCCCGCAACAGCGTTCCCCCGCGACGCGCCTCCTTTGATTGACAAGGTCGTACAGAGATTGTATGTTATGCGGACGATGGCTTACCCGAACGCCGGAGGCATCGCACGAAAGAATGTTCGCATGTTTGAGGCGAGCAGAAGTCACCTGCTGCCGTCCTGCATTGTCGGATATCAGACTCTGCGCACATGAAAACTTTATAGGTAATGAAATGTCAGCAGAATCGACAGGGCCTCGTGTCAAAGCCGCAGTGTGGCGCACTTTGCCGGCAGGCATCTGGGCCATGGGCATGGGATCGATGTTCATGGATATCTCTTCGGAACTCATCCACAGCCTCCTGCCGGTATTCATGGCTACGACGCTCGGCGTTTCCGTGGTGACGATCGGAGTCATTGAAGGCGTGGCTGAAGCGACAGCGTCCATCACGAAAGTCTTTTCCGGAGCGCTCAGCGACTTCCTCCGCAAGCGCAAGCTCCTTATGCTGCTGGGGTACGGACTTGCTGCGCTTACCAAGCCGATTTTTCCGCTCGCTTCTTCGGCTGGTTGGGTCTTCGGTGCCCGTTTTGTTGATCGGATAGGGAAAGGCATACGCGGTGCACCCCGTGACGCTCTTGTAGCAGATATAGCCGCGCCGGAGTTGCGGGGTGCAGCATACGGATTGAGGCAGGCACTTGACTCGGTGGGTGCGTTCCTTGGCCCGGTGCTGGCAGTCCTGGCAATGGCCTGGTTTGCCGACAATATCCGGAGCGCGCTCTGGGTCGCAGTCCCCCCTGCATTCATCGCCGTCGCGCTGCTTGCTCTCTTTGTCAGGGAGCCCGGGAACGGCAAGACTGGTGCAGGAGGGCGGCCAGCCCTCAAGCTGGCAGACGCAAAGCTCCTGCCGTCGCGGTATTGGCTGATTGTGTTGCTGGGTACGGTATTCACTCTGGCCCGGTTCAGCGAAGCATTTCTGGTGCTTCGTGCGCAGGACGTCGGGCTCGGGCTGGGCTTCGTGCCCCTGGTGATGATTGTGATGAACTTTTTCTACGCGGGGTTCGCATATCCGGCCGGTGCAGCTGCAGACCGTCTGAGTCCGCGCACCCTCCTTTTCGTCGGGCTTCTCCTCCTTATCGCTGCCGACCTGCTGCTCGCTGCTGCCGCGACGCCGCTCATGACGTTTGCCGGAGCCGGCCTGTGGGGATTGCACCTTGCTTTCACGCAGGGCTTGCTTTCCAAGCTCGTTGCCGACACATCACCTGCGCAGCTCCGCGGCACCGCGTTCGGCCTCTTCAACCTTGTGAGCGGTGTCGCCCTGCTCCTTGCGAGCACGATTGCAGGCGCGCTCTGGAGTTCCATCGGGGCATCGGCGACTTTCCTGGCCGGGGGAGCATTCGCGGCAATTGCCGTTCTGGGGCTCCTCGTGTATCGTGCTCGACCACAAACTGCAAAGTAAGCGCCTATCCCTGCGGCTGCATGTAGAACGGTTCCCAGATGTGGCCGTCCGGGTCCTCGAAGGCGTGACCATACATAAACCCGTGATCTTCGGGCTCGCGAGAAATCCTGCCGCCGGCTTTCACGGCCTTTGCGACAAGATCATCCACTTGTGACCGGCTGTCACATGTGATCGCCACCAGCACTTCGGTACTGTGTGTCGCATCGCAGAGGGTTTTCCTCGTGAAGGTCTTGAAAAATTCTTCGTCGAGAAGCATGGCGTACATGTTCTCCCCCAGAATCAGACACCCCGCCTTCTCGTCTGTGAACTTCGGATCAAAAGCGAACCCCAGGCTCTCGAAAAAGCGGATCGAACGCCGAAGGTCTTTGACCGGAAAGTTCACAAAGATCTGTTTCGCCATCGCCTCTCCTGCAAAAAGTGAGTTGGTGTTGGTAGTGGATTGCAGAGGATCCAGTCCGGCCTCATGAAACCGCATCAGCCTGAGGGCGGGGATCTGGACATATCGCTACAACATGAGGCGGCGGGAGATTGTTCCTATGGCAATCCCTTCGATGTAACCTCGCGGGAACTCCTAGAGCATGTTCTCGCGGGCGGCTATCCCTGCGGCAACTACTACCGTATGACACTTGCGATGCAGTTGGCAGGATCTATCTTTTCTCACGTTTGAGGATTACGGCGACGTCTCGCGATTGCCCGTAGCCCTGGTGCGTCGCAAACGCTGATACCAGTTCCCAACGCTGATCACCCAGCTCGTTCAGCCTTGTATCAAGGCTCTTCTCGTCGAACTTTCCGCCCAAAAAACCTCCCCTTGCCGACACTTTCAAGGTCTTGTATTCCCAGTTCATGTTTGACTCCCTGTAGTTGTCCATCCTGTCAGCTCCGACTTCTCTGGAGCCAGTTCTCCCAGCGGAACACTGTGTTCGGCGTATACCTCCTCACGTCAACGTGCTGCAGGTGGTGACGGATTCCCGACAATCACATCCCGATACCGCTGATACAGATAGGATGCAGCAAGCAGGATCACCCCAAGACCGACGAACGAAAAGATCCTGTATAGGGTATCGAGGAAGGAAAGGTCATAGATAAAGATCTTCAGGATTGCGATGCCAAACAATCCGATAGCAAGAAACCGAAGTCCGCGTTCGCGTTTCAGGAGACCAAAGAGCATAAGGACAATCGAGAAGATCAGCCATACTGACGAAAGGGTCAGATGTTGCAGATTGTGAAGCCGGTCGGTTTCTCCCGCGCTGCTGTCCGACATGAGCGCAGCGGCCTGCACTTTCTCCCGTTCGAAAAAGTCCCATCCCTCCGCTGAGAAAAGAACGAGAAGGAGGATTACTGGAACGTACGACGCAATCGCCGCGAATTCCTTTCCCCATTCAAACACGTCCGGAGATTGCGCAAGCACTTTTCTCAGGCCGAAGAATCCGAAAACCATCAAGAGCATAACCACGACACGGATGTTGAGGATCGGAACAAATGCCTCCGTCGGAGAATACCAGAGCCCCCGGAGCGCAGCAAGCGCGGCGGCGCCCAGAAGCAACCAGAGAGACCCATAGAACAGAGGGCGCATCCGTACACCGAGCCCGAGTCCCACGAGGGCAAATCCAAGCAGCCCATTCACGCCGGCAACGGCCATGAGACGCTGGAACGCCAGGAGTTCACGATCTGCGTCGGCTGCATTCACCATCCAGAGACTAAAGAGATCTATGGTCTCAACATTCAGGGCGATGACGATGAGAAAGAACCAGCCGTATTGGAAGAATTCATGCACCTTCAAGGAAGGCTTGGGCAAACCGGACCAATAGAGATGTCCACCCATGCCAAGTGACAGCGCAACGATGAGGAACGTCAGAGCCCGTCCGTTCAGAACCGGTCTGAAGCTTTCGAGCGGATGATACAGCAATGCACCAGGACTGAAGAGCATCATCGGAAAAGAGAAGGCAAGAAGAATCAATCCGGTCGCCCAGACGGATTTCTGTTGTTTGGTGACCCCCATCCACACGACCGATACGCAGGCCAGCGACCAGATGACAATCTTGTTGAAACCATCCCAGGCGATCAGCACCGCAACGAGCGAGAGCACGATACCCGTTACCATGAACTGCGTGAAAGCGGACTTCCGCTCAGCGGTGTTTTCTCCCGTGAACAACGCGCTCCCGATATACAGGAGACCCAGCACAAATGTCATCATCGCCTGTTCCGTAACGGGACGTTCCGTGAGCACAATCGAGAGAGCTCCAAAGAAAATAACGCTGTGAACGCCGCTGATCGCGCGACGGAATTCGGCGTATGTGGCGACGCCGCGGCGCAAGCGATAGAGGTCAAATCCATGAAACATGATCCAAAAGAGGGTCAGAAAGAGCACAACCGGTATCAGTTTATCCTGCGTATAGTACTCGCTATGCCAGAGCGAGTAGATGCAGTATGTGCCGAGCAGAGCGAGAGGATCAAGGATCATCCATGCATCGTTTCTCGCAACGACAAGAAGCAGCCCGAGGTCGAGCAGTGCCACATAGGTGAAGAGTCCGACCATGTTGGCCTCACCCGTGCTCAACATGAACGGCGTCAGGAAGCCTCCCAGGAGACCAAGAAGAGACACGGCAAGGGCTTTATATCGAAAGGCCTGGACATACGAGAGGATCGTCACTGCTGACATAGCAACGAACGCAGCCGGCTGTGACACAAGCGCATAGAAATTGAACGAGGCGTACACGGAGAGGTAGAGGATTGCCAACCCTGCCCCGACAAGGCCCTGTGCAAACACCTCGAAGCCCTTTCGTGCGGCGCGTGCCGCCGCCAGGAGGCAGACCACCCCGACCAGGACACCAATGGAGACCCGCATCCATTCAGTAAACCAGTTGTTGTCAAACGCGTACTTCAAAAAGAGCCCGACGGCGATGATGAGGGCGAGAGCGCCTATGCGGTTGAGGAGCTTCCCTCCAATGAGGGCTTCCCATTCTCCTCTCGTGCGCGACGGCTTCTCTGGAGCCACAGGGACCTTCGGTGTTACGGGAGGTGCTGGTGGGGTCGGCAGCGGCTGAGTTGCCATACCGGCCGCCTCAGAATCTGCAACCGCACGAACACCATCAGTGGCTGAGATCCCACGGACGACCTCACTGGCTGGACCCCCACGAACAACCTCCTTTGTTGACACAGGGATCCTTGTGCCGGCGTATTGTTCTAGGATCTCCCTCGTTCGCGATTCCAGTACTGCTGCCCTCGCCTGAAGGGAACCAATATGTTTTTCGATGGATTTGATCTTCGAACTATGGGAAACGAGGAACGCGATAACGGCAAGTAAGCCGATGCAGAGGAGCGTGACGAGCAGAGCGAGGGTTGCCATCATTTGGACCTCCCGCGAGAGTAAGTGTGGCGGCAATGTACACCCGGCTATTTCAAGATGCAAATGGTGCCGCGCACAGGCCCGGAATCACAAGTGTGGAAGCACAGGCCAGGTTGCCCGTGCCCGTCACCATTAGACCCATGTTTTGCTCATTGTGAAAGGAGTAGTATATTGGAGTGTTACTTTTCTCCGTCATTGACTTTCACTCCAGCTGGGTACCCATGAAGAGCTTCTATCTCCTATTTGTCGTGTTTGTCTCAGGTGGGGCAACACTCGCACTTGAAATCCTGGGAACACGCATTCTCGGACCGTATTATGGCGTGAGTCTGTTTCTCTGGTCCGCGTTGATTGCAGTGACACTCATTGCCCTGGGAGTAGGATATGCTGTCGGAGGTTGGGTAGCAGACAGGGATGGCGCATCCAGGCGATTATACCTACTACTTCTTGTGGCAGGGGTTTGGGTTCTCTTTGTCCCATTGTTACGCGAACCGATTCTATCGGTCGGCGAGAACCTGGGATTGCGCACTGCAGTATTCCTGGCCGCTTTGCTACTATTCTTCCCGCCCCTGTTGCTTCTGGGCATGGTGAGTCCGATCGCCATCCGCCTGCGGGCTCATTCACTTGATGTCGTGGGACGTTCGGCCGGCACCATCTCCGCGATTTCCACGCTGGCTGGGGTTATCTCCGCCCTGGCTACAGGCTTCTATTTTGTCCCGTACCTGGGCGTCACAACGCTCACGCTCTCCATCGGGGTCTTGCTCATTCTTACAGGCCTTGTCGGGCTCCTTGTGCAGAGGATATTCAAAGAATCGCGAGGCGCGGCGGGAATCATCATCGCTATCGGCCTGATTGCGGTCGCGCTCAACGCCTTCTCTGCGCAACATGTGGAACCATCCCTCCTCACCGTGGTCCAGAGTCCCTATGCCGAGTTGCGAGTTGAAGATCACCCTGAAGGGAGGTATCTGCTCGTGGATGGGGCCATCCATTCGCAGGCAGACACAGGGTCATGGCAATCGCCACTTGAATACGTCGCCGTGATGGACCTGGCCGTGTACATGTTTGACAGGAAAGGAGCCGCACTGCTTGTCGGCCTGGGTGGTGGTTCAATCGTAAAGAACTTCGTTGACAGAGGATGGACTGTCGAGGCCGTAGAGCTCGACCATGAGATTGTCCGCCTCGCGCACACGTATTTCGGATTGAAGCCGGACGAGGCGGTGATTCATACAATGGACGGGCGGCGGTTCCTGCAAGAAACAACGAAACACTACAGCATTATTGTGATCGATGCATTCGGCAGCGGTGCGATACCATTTCACATGGTGAGCAAGGAGGCATTTCAACTGTGCAGGGAGCGTCTGGAGCCAGAGGGAGTACTGGCGATCAATGTATGGGCAATGGGGTGGGACGATCCCGTTATGAGAAACATCGCTGCAACCGTGCGGACAGAATTTGCGGAGGTGCTTGCATTGCCGATCGCAGAGCCGCCGAACAGATTAGGCAATCTTGTTTTGATGGCTTCGAACAGGGAATTGGAGCTGAAGAAGGATGTGGAGCGGCATTACAAAGATCCGAACTACCGGTACGGACCCAAGTACCAGCGGGTACACGCATGGGACAACCGATTCACACCGAAACTGTTTGGCACACAGATCGTCACTGACGACAGGAACTCCATCGACGTCTGGTCAGAAGAGTTGAATTACGCAGCACGCAAGGCTATGCACGATCAAGCGGGCGAATGAGGGGACAGGAACCGGGCGGGAAGGGATTGGGCGGAAACCGACCAGACAAAAAGGAATTGACTCAGTTCAATGGCTTGATCTCACCTGTCTCGTCAATCTCGACGGGATAACCTTCAATCTGTTTTGGGATTCTCTTCTCGAGCTCAGCGGTCTTTTCCACGACCATAACCTTCAGACACGATTCCCCATTTTCATCCAGTCCGTGGTAGAGTCCCACGACTCCGGGGATGGCCAGCATGCTGTCCGCGTACACTTTGATGACATCATCGATGGATTTCATCGGCTGAGCTTTCTGAGTCTGCGTCACGTCTTTGGCCTGCTGCTCGCATCCGATCGAGGTCAGAGTCAGGCCGACGAATACGCCAGCGATCATCCATTTCACGAGACAATTGAACGCTGACATCACATTCACCTCCCGACTTCCCTCGCAAAAAACACCCACCCTGCGTGGCGGGCAGGGTGGGCGCGATGATTGTCACAATCCTACATATAACTTTCACCATCCCCCCAGAATCC
>Ga0316605_10001271_pt1 | contig 14756 bp, 16 predicted proteins | sample OWC_soil_day20_n_FD_207666 | JGI IMG/M metagenome (GOLD analysis project Ga0316605, IMG submission 207666) | Wetland soil microbial communities from Old Woman Creek delta, Ohio, United States - OWC_soil_day20_noCT | ecosystem: Environmental > Terrestrial > Soil > Wetlands | place: USA: Ohio... | reverse complement strand
TCGCCGCCGCGAGCGACGCGCGCGACGCGCGGTTCGTCAGCTCCGACGAGCTGGCTACCCTGCCGCTCACCGATGGGCTCGCTGCCGTGCTCGAGCGCGCTCGTGCTACACACGCGACGTGGTCCACCTCCCACTGATCAAGGACGAGCCCGCGCGCACCTCGGTGCGGCGAGCCGACGTCTCCGACACGCAGTGGCAGGACTGGCGCTGGCAACTCGGCCACATGCTGACGACGGCGGACGACCTCGCCGCCGCCGTCGATCTATCCCCGGCCGAGCGCGCCGGCCTCGCGGCGTCGTCGACGCTGTTCCGGATCGGCATCACGCCGTACTACGCGAGCCTGATGGATCCGCAGCACGCGAGCTGCCCGATCCGCATGCAGGCGATCCCGCACCCCGCCGAGGCCGACATCCGCGCCGAGGAGCTCCGTGATCCCCTCGGCGAGGACACGCACAACCCCGCGCCGTCGGTCGTCCACAAGTACCCCGACCGGGTGCTGTTCCTCGTCGTCGATCGCTGCGGCATCTACTGCCGCCACTGCAATCGCCGCCGCCTCGTCGGGGGCGACGAGCCGCCGACCACGGCCGACCTCGAGGCCGGGCTCGACTACATCGCGCGGACGCCGCGGATCCGTGACGTCCTGCTCTCCGGGGGCGATCCGCTGCTGCTGTCGACGCGCCGCCTCGACTACCTCCTCGGCAGGCTGCGCGCGATCCGCCACGTCGAGACGATCCGGATCGGCACCCGGCTCCCCGTCGTGTGCCCGATGCGGATCGACGCGGAGCTGACCTCGGCGCTCAGGAAGCATCACCCGCTGTTCATCAACACGCACTTCAACCACATCAAGGAGCTGACCCCCGAGGCGCGCGCCGGGTGCGAGCGGCTCGTCGATGCGGGGATCCCGGTCGGCAACCAGACCGTGCTCCTGCGCGGCATCAACTCGTCGGTGCCGAGCCTGCGCGCGCTGATGCGAGGCCTCCTGCGCTCGCGCGTTCGTCCCTACTACCTGTTCCAGGGCGACACCGTGATCGGCACCGATCACCTGCGCACGCCGGTCGAGACCGCGATGGAGCTCTATCAGGGCCTGCGCGGCTGGATGAACGGCATGGCGATCCCGATGCTCGTGCTCGATGCGCCCGGCGGCGGCGGCAAGGTGCCGATCGTGCCGAGCTACATCGAGCACCTCGACGCCGAGCGCGTCATCGTCAAGACCTACCGCGGCGTCCGCATCGAGTACCCGCAGCCGCGCGAGCGCGACTGCCGCGTCCCGTACGACGCGATCCAGTTCGCCGGCGAGCCACTCGACGACGATCGCGAAGGCAGTGCCGAGGCGCTGTAGGCGGCCGCCTCGATGATCGCCACGCTCGCCCGCGAGCTCGGCTTCGCCCGCGCCGCGATCGTCCCGATCGAGCCGCCGCGGCGCCACGATCTCTACACGAGCTGGCTCGCGCGCGGCCACGGCGGTGAGATGGCGTACCTCGCGTCGCCCGAGCACATCCGTGCGCGCGCGGATCTCCGGACGCTCCTCGCCTCCGCGCGCGCGCTGATCGTCGTCGCACTCGCGTATGGCAAGGACGATCCGGTCCCCGCGGATCGCCTGCTGCGCGGCAGGATCGCTCGCTACGCGCGCGGCGAGGACTATCACCTCGTCCTCCGCGATCGGCTCGTCCTGCTCGCCGACCGGCTCGCCGCCGAGCTCGGACGGCCGGTCGCGAGCCGGCCGTGTGTCGACTCGGCGCCCGTGCTCGAGCGCGAGTGGGCGGAACGCGGCGGCCTCGGCTTCGTCGCGAAGAACACGATGCTGATCGCTCCCGGCGTCGGGTCGTACGTCGTCCTCGGCGAGCTGCTCGTCGATGCCGAGCTCGCGCCGACCGCGCCCGCGTCCCCACCGAAGCCGCGGTGCGGGACGTGCCGCTCGTGCCTCGATGCGTGCCCGACCCACGCGTTCACCGACGCCTACCTCCTCGATGCGCGGCGCTGCATCTCGTACCTGACGATCGAGCACCAAGGCGTGATCCCGCGCGAGCTGCGCGCCGCGATCGGGACGTGGGTGTTCGGCTGCGACATCTGCCAGGAGGTCTGCCCGTTCAACGCCGGCACCGGAGAGCCACCCGAGCCGCTGCTGACGGCGCGCTCGATCGAGCACGCGCTCCCGGATCTGATCGCCCTCGCCGCGAAGGGCGCCAACCAGCTCCGCCACTTCGTGCGACGCACGGCGCTGCGCCGGGTCTCGCGCGAGATCCTGCTCCGCAACATCGCGGTCGCGCTCGGCAACACCGCGTCGCAGGAGGCCGTGCCCGCGCTCGTCGCGTTGCTCGCGAACCGCGTGCCGCTGGTCCGCCTCCACGCCGCGTGGGCGCTCGGTCAGCTCGGCGCACGCGAGATCCTCGCGACGCACGTCGACGACGATCCCGAGGTCCGCGTCGAGATCGCTGCCGCGCTCGTGGCCTGACTCACCGCCGAAGGAAGCGGTCGCTCGCGACGAATGCCGCGACGGCCCGGATCTGCTCGTCGGTCATCGCGCCGGTGAACGAGGGCATCAGCTTGTTCGCCGAGCCGGTCCGCACCTGCGCCTCGACGTGCGCCACGGTCAGCCGCGTTCGCACCGTGGGATCGGTGAGATCGCGGACCCCGAGGCGCACGACCATGGCCTCCGGCGGCTTGCCGGTCGGCCCGTGGCAGCTCGTGCACATCGACTGGAACACCGTCGCCCCGTCGACCGAGCCGCCTGTGGGATCGCCGCTGCAGGCGGCCGCGAGGACGAGGAGGACCGCCGGCTTCACCTTGCCCAGATGCCACCACGGGCGGGCGCTGGCAAGCCCATGCTAGTGTTCCTGCCATGCGGCGCATTGTCCTCGCACTGGTGTTGTTCGGCGCGTGTGGCGGGACCCAGATCCCGGTGCATAGCGGGTACAAGAGCGAAAAGGCCAAGCCTTGGACCAAGGCCAAGACCCTCAACTTCGACGAGAAGATGGAGGCGAAGGCCGAAGGCGACCTGCACTACGGCGAGATGCGCCGCGCGAAGTGGTACGCGCTCGACATCCCCGGCAACGGCGAGCTCGCGCTCAAGCTCGAGGCGACCCCTCCCGGTGAGGCGACGAACGAGGACTTCGATCTCGCGATCGAGATCCTCGACCCGGGCTTCCGCGTGATCTCCAAGGCCGACATGGAGGAAGAGGACGTCGGGGAGCTCAACAAGACCCGGACGCTCTACGACCTCGCCCCCGGCCGCTACCTCGTCCACATCTACCTGCAGGGCCGCCTCGACAGCGCGGACTTCGTGCTGCGCGCCGCGTTCAAGCGCACCGCCGCCGCCGAGGTCAAGAGCGACTTCCCTGCCCCGGTCCCGTTCCTGTCGGCGCTGCCGATGGTCCCGCTCAACGACGACACCCCGGCCGGCTACCAGAAGAAGTCGGTCGCGGTCGTGACGATCAAGAAGAAGAACCGCCCGGCGACGCCCAAGGAGGGCCCGGCGCCTCCCCCGTCGACGTCGAAGTCGGCGCGCATCATCGGCCTGTCGGTCACCGGCGGCGGCACGCAGATCACCGTCGGGCTCGGGACGGATCAGGGTGCCGCGCCCGGCTGGAAGGCGAAGATCGCAGGGGTTCAGGGATCGTTCCCGGTAGCGTCGTGCAACGCCCGCACGTGTACCGCCGTGGTCTCGGCGACCCCCGATCAGATCAAGGCCGGCGGCGGCAACGTCACGTTGAGCCCGTAGGCGTCGGTTCCGGCGCGAGGTCCCTTGCACCGCTCGCCGGACTGGGCAAGACTTCAAACATGCTCGGGAAATCGGTGGGGCTCCGGGCCTTTGCTCCCGGCCTCCTTGGCATTGGACTGATCGTGGCCTCGCTCTCCTGCGCGCACAACGTGCCGCAGGAAAAGGCGAGTGGCCCCGACGCGAAGGCAAAGGGCGCCAAGTCGCTCGAATTCGAGAACGGCGAGGCCCGCGCGTCGGGCATCGTGACCTATCCAGGCGGCGATCGCGTCGACTGGAAGCTCATCGAGCTCCCCGAGAAGTCCAAGGGGACCCTCGACATCAAGCTGTCGTGGACGCCACCGCGTCCCGGCCTCCAGCTCGCGTTCGACGTGTTCGACGAGTGGAACGCCCCGGTGCTGAGCTCGACGAAGAAGAGCAAGAAGCGCAGCAAGGGCCGCACGAAGACCGCGCAGCTCGACGGTGCGAAGGGCAAGTACTTCATCCGCGTCTACGCGGTCGAGCGCGGCGACGCCGGCCGCTACAAGCTGACCGTCGAGTTCAAGGAAGCGGTCGCCGGGGTGGCGTTCGACGCGCTCAAGCTCGAGATCCCCGAGCCGCCGAAGCTCGCCGCGGTGCCCGAGGCGGAGGTCCCGTGCGACCCGGCGCAGTTCGATCCGAAGAACCCCGCCTGCAAGGCGATCTGCCCCGAGTTCGGCGCTCCGCCTGGCTGGCCTGCGTGCAAGGGTGTCTGCCCGACGCCGCCCGACATCAACCTCGCGTCGTGTCAGGCGACGATGCCGTGCCCCAATCCGCCGGATCGTCGCGTCCGCGCGTGCAAGAACTCGGCGTTCCCGAAGTGCCAGGACATCAACAATCCCGATCCGCAGAACCCGAACTGCGACAACGCGAAGGCGCCTCCGGTCACCACGCGCGTGATGAAGAACGAGGTCCAGGGCGGCGATCTGATCATCACGATCGGCGCCGGCAGTAACTCCGGTGTGAAGAAGGGCTGGACGGCGGTGATGCTGCGCGGCGAGTCGGACAGTCCTCTCCCCGGCGGCGACATCACGATCGTCCGCATCGACAAGGCGTCGACGATCGGCAAGGTCCAGCTGACGGCCGATCAGGTGAAGGTGAATTACCGCGTGAAGCTCAGCCCTCCATGACCCAGGATCCTTTCGTCGGCAAGGTCATCGACGGCCGCTACGAGATCCAGGCTCGTGTCGGTGAAGGCGGCATGGGTGTCGTCTATCGAGCGCGTCAGATCTCGATCGATCGAATCATCGCGCTGAAGATGCTCAACTCGCAGATGGCGGCGGACCCGACGTGGGTCCAGCGCTTCTACAACGAGGCGAAGGCGTGCTCGCGCCTCCAGCATCCGAACACGATCCGGATGTTCGACTTCGGGCAGACCTCCGACGGCAAGTTGTTCATGACGATGGAGTTCCTCGACGGGCAGTCGCTGCGCGACGCCGTGGCGAAGGGCCCGCTCGCACCGCAGCGCGTCGTCAAGATCCTGATCCAGTGCTGCGCGTCGCTCGCCGAGGCGCACTCGATCGGGATCATCCATCGCGACATCAAGCCCGACAACGTGTTCCTCCTGAACATGGCGGGCTCGCCCGACTTCGTGAAGCTCCTCGACTTCTCGGTCGCGAAGCTGCTCGAGGGCGATCGCATGAAGACGCAGGCCGGCGTCGTGTTCGGCACGCCGCAGTACATGTCCCCCGAGCAAGGCCGTGGCCTGCCGCTCGACGCGCGCTCGGATCTCTACGCGCTCGGCATCCTCGCGTACGAGATGCTCGTCGGGAACGTCCCGTTCCACGACGAGAACCCGATGACCGTGATCCAGATGCACCTGCAGGCGCAGGTGCCCCCGATGTCCGATCAGATCCCGTACTCGGTGCAGCAGATCGTCCGTCGCGCGCTCGAGAAGGACGCCGGCCGCCGCTACCAGTCCGCCGGCGAGATGATGCAGCACTGCCAGCAGGTGTTCGCCGAGGTCAGCCAGGGCGGCATGTCGATCGGTCCCGGTGGCATGCCGAAGACGATGATCGCCGGCGGTGGCGCGCCGCCGCCGATGGCCGCCCAGGGCCTCGGTGGGATGGGCATGCAGCCGCCTCCCAACAGCGGCCCTCCGCAGGGTGGCTACTCCCATGCATCGCCGGTGCAGAAGACGATGGTCGCGCAGCAGAGCCCGTTCGCGGCCGGCGCGGGCGGGCCGCAGCAGCAGGGTGGCCTCGCGCCACCGCAACAGGGCGGCTACTCGCAGGCGTCGCCGATGCAGAAGACGATCGTCGCCGGCATGGCGCCACCGATCGTCGGCGGTCAGATGATGCAGCCCGGAATGCAGCCCGGAATGCAGGGCATGCAGCCGATGCAGGGCGGGATGCCGCCCGGCATGCAGCAGCCCGGCATGCAGCAGCCCGGCATGCAGCAGCCCGGCATGGGCCCGGGCGGATATCCGCAGGCGCCGCAAGGCGGCCCGAACAAGACCGTCATGCTGCAGCCGAGCGAGGGCGTCGTCTCGGTCGCTCGCACCGGCCAGGCCGTCCAGCCGGCCGGGACGGGCATGATCCACCAAGGCGCGTCGACCCTGTTCTGGGTGGTCTCGCTGATCATCGGCGTCGCGGTCGGCGCCCTCGCCTACGTCATCGTCCTGCAGACGATGTAAGACCCGCGATGGCGCCCGACGACGAAAAGCCCGACCCGAAGGTCAAAGACCTCCTCGAGCGCGACGTCACCAAGCCGCTCAACGAGGTCGTCGACGACGTCACCGCGGCCGAGCTCGAGAAGTGGTTCGGCCTGCCGACGTACCAGCAGGTCGAGGAAGGCGAGGTCACGCTCGCGCACGAGGATCCCGAGATGGCCGCGGTCCGCGAACGTCGCGCCAAGGCGATCGCCGCGGTCGATCCCGCGATGCTCGAGGCGCATCGCCGCCGGACCGACGTCCCGCTCGACGACCTCCTCAAGTTCAAGGCGACGATCACGCTCCGCGTCGACCCCGATCTCGCGTTGTTCGATCTCGCGATGATCGAGAACAAGCTGCAGATCGCGGAGGCGCGCGAGCTCCAGCGCCCCGAGGATATCGACGAGCAGCTCGAGGAGAACGCCCCGCAGGCCCTGCTCCGCGATCTCCACCGCCCCGACCTGACGTTCGAGAAGACGTTCGAGATGATCGACATGGCGGCCGAGCAGAAGATCGACATCGTCGCCGAGGTCGCCGCCGCGATGGCGACGAGCTGGAAGCTGCCCGAGCTCGGGATCCGTCCCGGCGTCGAGGCCCGCCAGCTCATCGCCGAGGTCCACGCCGAGCGGAATCGGCCCTGGCCCGACATCCTGACGCGCGCCAACCTCCCGAACCGCCGGGTGCAGGAATGAGTGGGAAGGAAGGCGACGTGGGGCGCGTAGATCTGATGATGATCGGCTGTCCGGAGGGGCCCCGGTGAGCGGAGACAACGGCGTGGGCCGTGTCATCCCCGTGGAGCGCTTCCTGCTGCGCGCGGTCGGGCGGACCGATGTCGGTGCGCAGCGCACGCAGAACGAAGACGCGATGTACTACGACGACTTCCTCGGCGTGTACATCGTGTGCGACGGCATGGGTGGTCATGCGTCGGGCCAGGTCGCCTCCGACATCGCGATCCGCACGATGGTCCACTCGCTGAAGACCGGCGATCCCCTCCCTGCCCCAGGGCAGGATCCGCTGGTCGCCGCGATGAAGGTCGCCAACGCCGCCGTCTACCAGCGCTCGCAGATGGACCACGCGTGCCATGGCATGGGCACGACCGCGGTCGGCCTGCGGTTCGAGGAGAACATCGTCCACATCTGCCACTGCGGCGATTCGCGCGCGTACCTCCTGCGCCACGGTCAGCTCCAGCAGATCACGCGCGATCACTCGCTCCGCAACCTCTACCAGGACCGACCGGATCTGATCGGCACGCTCGGCCCCGCGACGTCGAACGTGATCATCCGCGCGGTCGGTCTCGATGCGAGCGTCGAGATCGAGCACAACACGATCGCGCCGGAGCACAACGACGTGTTCCTGCTGTGCTGCGATGGTCTCTCGGACCTCGTCGACGACTGGATGATCCGCGAGATCATGACGTCCGGCGACTCGCTCGACATCGTCGCCGAGAACCTGATCCGCGCCGCCAACAACAACGGCGGCACCGACAACATCACGGTGGTCCTGACGCAGACGTTCGTCGATCCGCTGTGGGTCCCCGCGAACGCGTATCCGCAGCAGATCCAGCGGTACTAGCCGCGCTCAGAACCGACCGAATACGAGCAGGCCGGCCGATGACGCGGACGCGCTCGGCGCGATCGCGACGGACTTGCGGGCCTTCGGCGCGGTCGCCCAGAGCACGATCCCAGCGGTGACGGCGACGCCCCCGGCGATGAACAGCGCGGTGGAGATGTTCCCGCGCTGGTGCGCCTGGTCGCGGTAGCGGGTGCCGAGCGCGAGCTCGGACGCGTCGCACACGGTGTCGCCACCACAGGCGATCCGGGCATCGCTCCACGCCGACCGCGCGAGCACCCCGTACGTGATTCCCCCGCCGAGCGCGAGACCACCGAGCGCGAGCGTGACCACCGCGTACGCCTTCTGGTTCGAGCTCCCCGGCGGAGCGACCGGTTTGCGATCGTCGCCGCCCGGTGGCGGATCGGGCTCCTCGGTCCCGCCCTCCTCACCGTCCGTGCGGATCGCCTCCGGATCGCGCTCGAGATCGATCGTGATCGTCACGACCTTGCCCTCCTCCGCCGCACTGACCTGCCCGGACCAGTCGAGGAAGCCCGGGGCGATCGCGGCGACCGGGTTGGACCCGAGATCGATCGGCAGATCGTCGTAGTTGGTGACGCGCACGCCGTTGACCCGCACCGCGAGCTCCGGCGGCGGGCGGCGCGTCCGCTTGCGTGCCTCGCCGACGATGATGCGCAGGCGCGGCACACGCGGCTCGAGCTGTGCGGCGAGCTCGGCCGACTTCGCGCGCCGCGCCGGCGTGTCGAGTGTCTGCGCGAGCTCCCGATAGAGCGCGAGCGCGGTCGCGAGCTTGCCGAGCTGCTCGCTGCACAGCGCGATGTTGAACTGGGCGTCGATCCGGGGCTTCAGGCGATGGCTCTCCTCGAACGCATCGCACGCCTCGGCATACTTCCCGACCTTGAGCATCTCGCGTCCGCGCGCGAAGGCGGCGTCGGCGGCCGGGTCGGCGGCGGCGGTCCCGGTCAGGAGGAGGACCACGATCACGAGCGCGAACCGGCGAATTCGTTCGATTCGTTGTACCTCGGCGAGCACCTGCCGCCCTAGCGTAAGCCGAACCGGCCCCCGCCACAATGAGGCTGGGGTGGCCGTACCACAGCGTGGTACCGTGGGGGCGTGCGACACCCGTGGCTCATCGTGGCGCTCGTGGGCTCGGGGTGCAACTCCCTCCTCGGCATCGGGGAGCTGACCGTGTCCGATGCGGGACCGCCGGACGACGACGCGCAGGCCATCGACGCCGCGATCGCGATCGACGCGGCCCCGGATGCCCCGAACGAGGAGTGCTTCGGCACGCTCGCTGAGGCCTGCTTCGTCCCTGTGACGGCAGGCGCGGTCACGCTGTCCGGGACCATCGACACGACCTCGATCACCACCGAGTCGCGCTGCAAACCGGTGGCGCTGGGCAACGGCATCGAGGCCTGTGCGATCGTCGGTAACACGCTGACGATCAGCGCGACGCTGACGGTGAGCGGGACGCGTCCGCTGATGCTCGTCTCGGCGACCACCCTCCTCGTGAATGCGGACATCGAAGCCGGGAGCGTGGTCGGCGGACGGATCGGACCGGGCGCGAACCCGGCCGCATGCACCACGGCCGCGGCCGGCGGGCCTGCCGCCAACAACGATGGTGGTGGTGGTGGCGCTGGCGGTTCGTTCGGCGGGGCCGGCAACAGCGGCGGGAACGGCGCTGGCGGTGGCGGAACGGGCGCGCAGGCGACGGCCGCATCGGTCGGCACCGGACTCCGTGGCGGATGTCGCGGCAGCGCGGGCGGCGCGACCGGTGCCGAGACCGGCCCGGGTGGGAACGGAGGCGGCGCGATCTATCTCGTCGCCGGCGTATCGATCACGATCACCCGCGCGATCCGAGCGTCGGGCGGCGGCGGCTCCGGAGGCTCCGGCCTGGGCACCGCGGGCGGCGGCGGCGGCTCCGGCGGCATGATCGCCCTCGAGGCGCCCGTGATCACGATGACCGGCAACTCGGCCGAGCTCGTCGCGAACGGCGGCGGTGGCGGCGGCGGCAGCGTCACCGGCTCGGGCACGAACGGCGCCAATGGAGGGCAGAGCACCACGTTCAACGGCGCGGCGAATGGCGGCACCGGGACCAGCGTGGGCGGCGACGGCGGCAATGGGGCGACCCAGGCCAGCCTCCCGGTGGTCGGTGGGAACGGCACCAGCACCGGCGGCGGGATGCCCGACGACGGCGGCGGTGGTGGCGGCGGCGGCGGCCTCGGCCGGATCCTGCACAAGGGCAGCACGCCCACCGGCGACATCGCCAAGATCTCGCCCGCGCTCACCCCGGGCTGAGCTCAGCCGCGCGAGCCCGCGGCCGCGAGCTTGAGCTGCTCGGCCATGTCGCGATAGCGGCCGAGGCGCGAGTACACGCGTGCGAGCCCCGACGCGGCCCGCACCTCGAAGCCGGGCGTCTTGCGCGCCTGGACGAACGCCTCCTCGGCAGCGAAGAAGTCCCCGCCGAGGGTCAGCACGTCGCCGAGCGTCGCATGCATCGCGGCAGCCGACACCGGCGACGAGGCACGGCCCAGCCCCGCGCGCAGCACCGCCGCGGCCCGGGGACAGTCGCCTGCCCGCGCCATCGCCACCGCGTAGGCCACGCGCGCGTTGCCGAACGCGGGCGCCAGATCGAGCGCCGCGCGCAGAGCTTCCTGCGCCGACTCGAGATCGCCAGCCTCCAGCGACGCTCGCCCGCGCTCGTAGTAGCGGCGCGCGACGGAGGACATCAGTCGAGCTCCAGCAAGCTGAACCGCGCCGAGGCGTCATCGCCACCGGGGGACTCGGGCTTGTCGGAGGCAGGAGCCGCAGGCTGACCCGTGGCGGGCGCCGGGGCCGGCTGCGCGCCTTGCGCCGGCGGAGCCGCGGCTGCTGGGGCTCCGCGCACGGACACGCCACGCGCCGGAGGCGGCGCACTCGCGGCCTGCGCGGGTGCGGGCGCCGGTCGCGTATCGACCATCTGCACGCCGGGAGGTGCCGGTGGCGGGCGCTGCTGGAGCGTGGACTCGACGACGCGCACGCCGGCCGCGGGGCGCGGCAGGTCCGCGGCCGTTCCCCCCATGGGGGTGCGCTGCGCGAGCAGGGGCTGGACGACGCCGCCGACCCGTACGCTGACCTGCTCGCCATCGACGACGAACATCGCGAGCTCGGGATGATCGAACCGGGTCTGCATCGCCGTGATCAGCTGGGCGAACGATGCGCCCTGCAGATCCGAGAGCGTCTCCGCCTGGTGGATCATCATCGGGGGCGGCCCCTCGACGACGTACTCCTTGATCACGAACGTCAGGATGTCGAGCAGCGACTCGCGGTCCGCTTCGGAGAACGCGTCGCGAACGTTGCTCGAGATCTCGCGCAGGTCAGGACGGGACGGCATGGCGATCTCCTGGTGACACTAGAACGTGGCTCCGTCGAGGTCGGCGCCGGAGGTCTCGCACCCGACGAGACGCGTGCCACGAAGGTCCGCACCGCACAGGTTCACGCCCCGGAGGTTACAGCGCACGAGCGATGCGTTGCTGAGGTTGGCGCCGTAGAGGTTCGCGCGGCGGAAGTCGACATCGAACAACGCGGCGCCGGTCCAGTCGGTGCGCGACAGCGAGACCGTGGCGTGCTCGTAGCCCTCGAACACGACCTTGAGCAGCACGGCTCCCGCGAAGTCCGCCGAGTACAGCTCGGACTCCTTGAACGTCGTGTTCTGGATCCGGGCGCGATGCATCCGGATCCGCGCCATGCGCACCGGCCCGAGCTCGCAGCGCAGCAGCTGCGCGCCCGTGAAGTCGAGCTCGGTCAGATCGCAGTCCTTCGCGGTCACGCGATGCCACAGCGCGCCCCGCCACTGCGACGTTCGCAGGTCGCTCTGCCGGAGCTCGGAGCGCTCGAGGCGCGCCTCGTCGGCATCCGCGCCGCGCAGATCGAGGCGCTCGAGCGTGACGCCGTCGAGGTCCGCACCACGCAGCAGCACCGACGGTGCCGCGAAGCCCGAGATCGTGCGGCCCGCGAGCTCCTCCTCGGCAACCAGCCGCTCGAGCTGGACCCGGGACTGGACGACGCCTGCGTCGGCGCTCGAGTCGGTCATCCCGTCGAGAATACCCCAACTACGCGATCAATTCCGGCGTCGCCCGGACCTACGACCACCGTCGCCCCCGGCTCAGCGCGAGTTGCGCATGTACTGCGAGCGCGCCGAGTCGGCGGCCATCTCGAGCACGCGCTCCTTTACCTTCTCCAGCGCAGCCTCCATCGCCTCCTGGAGCTTCTGGCTCTTGGGGTTCGCGGCCGCGCCCGCGAGCATTGCTCCGAGCGAACCTGCGGCACCGCCGAGATCACCGCCGGCGGCGATCTCGGCCACGATCAGCTCGGCCACGTCCACCTGCTCCGCGGTCGCCAGCGGCATCGCACCTGCGAAGTTCTTGTTGTGCAGGCCCCGCTTGGCCTGCGCGACGTGCGTCAGCTCGTGGGCAAGCAGGGCCTGGCCCGACTGGCTCCCCATCGACTTGTCGGGCGAGCCACCCATGAGGATCATGCCCGTCGAGCCGATCGTCACGGCGTATGCGTTGCGCTGCCGGTTGAACTCTTCGGCGAACTCGCCGGTATAGACGCGGACGTGACCGAGGTCGACGCCGAACCGGCGCTCGTACTTCGCGCGGACGCTGTGGTCGAGCGAGTGACCGCGACCGGCGCGACGCGAGACGATCTTCAGCAGGCGCTCGGGGTCGTATTTCTTGGCGAGCTCGTCCGTCAGCTGCTCGGCTGGCGTCTCGTTCTCGGCGGGCGCGGGGGCGGCCTCGGCCGATGGCTCGTTGGGATCAGTCGACACGCTAGATATCCTACGAGGTTACTCGTCCTTGCCTTCCCCGGACCAGGCAGTAACGTAACCCTCTGATTGTTCGTAGAATTCTGAGGTCTTTTGCTGGTCGACGACCGCGGCATCGCCGCCGAGCGCCTTCTGGAGGAACTCGGTCTCCTCGAGGCAGCTCGCGCCCTTGATCCCCTTGGCCTGGAACGTGACCTCGCCCTTGGCGTTGATCACGATCTCGATCTCTTTTCTTACGCTCATTCGGCACCCCACTTGGTCACGACGAGCCGGATCGAGCCGTCCTCCTCGTTGACCTCTTCCTCGACGGCGTAGCCCTTCTCTTCGCAGGCCTGTTTGACGTTGTGATACTGGTACTTCTGGCTGAGCGTGTTCTGGAACTCCTCCTCGGAGATTCCCTTCGTCGTCTCGACGCCCCACCAGTCCGCGGTCACGCCATACGTGCCATCGAGGTTGTCGACGATGCCGACGTCGTAGCGCCCCATGTCGACGGAGATCGCGGCCTTCAGCGTGTCACCGCGATAGCCGCGGACCGTGACGCTCTGGCCTTGTTCGGCCTCGGTGAACTTGTGCTGGAGATCCGCGAGCGCCTTCTTGATGGCCGCGAGGTTCGTCATCTTGAGGGCGCACTTCGTGAAATGCGACATGGAGTCTCCTCAGTGTACCCGACAAAGGCCGGGTAGCTTCCTACAGCTCGAGCTTGCGCTCGCCGTCGTCGCTGGTCTCGGGACCCTTGTCGCCGAGGTTCGACGACGGTGCACCGTGACGCGCCATCCAGCCCTGCTTCTTCGCCGCTGTGCGTTCCCGTGCGGCGGCGGGCCGCGCGCGGGTCCGGGCCCACTCGCGCATCGCCTCGATCTGCTCGCGCATCGTGATCGCGAGCGGGACGATGTCCTTGAGCGTGTTGAGCAGGCCATCGGTCGACAGATCATTGCCGGTGTCGAACGCGTCGTAGAGCGATGCGATCACCGCCTGCTCGAGCTCGGCGCCCGAGTAGTCGACGGTCGCCTCGACGAGCTTCTCGAGGTCGAACTGCCCCGGGTCCCGCTTCTTCTTGCGGATGTGGATGTCGATGATCGAGCGGCGATCCTCGCGGTCCGGAAGATCGCAGAAGAAGATCTCGTCGAACCGGCCCTTGCGGAGGAGCTCGGGGGGCAGCTGATGGACGTTGTTCGCGGTCGCGATCACGAACACCGGCGTCGTCTTCTCCTGGAGCCAGGTGATGAACGACGCGAACACGCGCGACGTCGTGCCGCCGTCGGTCTGGCCCGACGAGCCGGTGCCGGAGAAGCCCTTCTCGAGCTCGTCGATCCACAGGATTGCGGGCGCGATCGCCTCGGCCGTCTTGATCACGTTGCGGATGTTCTCCTCGGAGCTACCGACGAGGCCGCCGAAGATCTTGCCGACATCGAGGCGGAGCAGCGGCATCTGCCACAGCGCGCCGACCGCCTTCGCGGTGAGCGACTTGCCGGTACCGGGCACGCCGATCAAGAGGATGCCCTTGGGCAGCGGCAGGCCGAAGTCGCGCGCACGCGAGCTGAACGCGCTGCGCCGCTTGACCAGCCAGTCCTTGAGGACCGCCATGCCGCCGACGTCGGAGAACTCCTCGCGATGCTCGTAGTACTCGAGCAGACCACTCTTGCGGATGATCTGCTTCTTCTCCTCGAGGATCGTCTCGAGGTCGAACGTGTGCGTGCGCACCGCGCTCTTCGAGAACACATTCTCGGCCTCGACCAGCGTCAGGCCGAGCGCGCCTTCGACCACGCGCTCCATGAACGTCGGATCGCTCTCGATCACCTGCTGGGTCGACGCCGGCAACGCGGGCAGCACCTTGCGCGCGGCCTCCTCGATCTCCATACGCGTCGGCAGCTCCCAGTCGAGCACCGCGGCGACGCTCTTCTCGAGCTCGGGCGGGATCTTGGTCACGGGCGACAGCACGAGCAGGCTCTTCTTGGTCTTGCGCAGCTCGGTCGCCGCGTCGCGCAGGCGACGCACGA
>Ga0316605_10001270_pt1 | contig 14760 bp, 17 predicted proteins | sample OWC_soil_day20_n_FD_207666 | JGI IMG/M metagenome (GOLD analysis project Ga0316605, IMG submission 207666) | Wetland soil microbial communities from Old Woman Creek delta, Ohio, United States - OWC_soil_day20_noCT | ecosystem: Environmental > Terrestrial > Soil > Wetlands | place: USA: Ohio... | reverse complement strand
TAAGAGCATTTGGCGGTTTGCGGGAGTATTCACTGTCGCCTGGCGACAAGGTGAATGCGTGCGCAACACCTGCAAAATGCATTTCAGCCAGCCAATGCGCTTAGGCGTGTGTTAGGCAGTCGTAGTTTGTTTTTCATTCAATTATTTTCATTTCAGTTGTTTAAGTTTAAATTCTCTCGAAAAGCAATGTTTTAGTTTCGTTCGTTTTCAAAATTCATTTTCAGCCGGCTAACGAGAAAAATCTGATAAAATAAAATTCACTTTTCTTTTAGCTGTCAAAATGCGTTTTCAGCTCGCCAGCGCTCAAATACACAAATAACAGAAATCCTTTCGTCAGCCAATTTGTGAACATAAACGTGTGTTAGAGTTTGTAGTTTCTTGATTTTTGGTCGTTTTAAAAATCAGTTGTTATTGTACAGCAAAGCCTTGTATGTCACATGCGTGCCACTTATTTGTCTGATTTTCAGATTTAAACACAAATATTTGCTTCAATCAAAATTCTGTGTTTTTAGTCCAAAATAAACTGTTGCAAATAAACGAATAAATTATCAAATTTAATATCTTTAAATGAATGTTTTTTAACAGTTTTTTATCTCATTTTCAAGTAAAAAAGTTGATTTGTTTTTCGTCGTTGTCGAAATTCACTTTCAGGCTGTAACGAAAAATTTCACTAAAACTAAATGTTTTTTTTCTTTCTTTTCCAATCGTTCAAGAAGCACTTTTCATCCAAAAGCGAGATAAGTCTCCAATAATTGACTTCAATTGTTTGTTTGTCAAGTTTTCAAACCGCAATTTCGCAGATTTCAGTAGTTATTCAACATTGTCGAAAAGCTAAAAATCAAATTCTTTCCTTAGAAATCCGCGAGGAATTGTTCGCCGAGTAAAAGCCCGAAAATGCGTAAATTCGCAAACAACAGAATTTTCTGTTTATATCTTAAAAGCGGACAGTTCGTCAAGGATTTTTCAACCCAACAGTCTGTTTTTTACTTTTTTACTATGCTGCCTAACGTAGGAAGCTACACGCAGGTGCGGATTGCGGGCGATTTCCTGTCAAGCCGAAAAACTGCCCGAGCGGAAAGATGTACCCTGAAAACCACTGCTGCCGCACTTGTCGGGTAGCTGATGTTATAGGCAGATTGTGTGTCCTGCGATGAATAAGGACACTTTCAAATATAATGAATATCCTGGTAACAGGATAAGTTCTTTGAAATTTATTCATCATAACTTTAGATGAGATGAGAGACATCCTATCATATTGTCGAACTGAAAAGAAACGAGCTGTACCCTTTCGAGGTAAATACAGAGGTCTCACAAAGGCGGATTGACAGTCCCTGATAGGATGGTTGGCCTCTCGAATACGCTTTACTGGAAGTGTTTTCAATCCACCCTGCGGTGCTTCCCTTTCAAGGGGTTGGTACTTAACGGCATGGGCTAAAAGGCAGAAAGCCTGATTTAACAGGAAATCTGTCAGGAGAGAGCATAGGAGTTGAACGAAAGTGAACCGATCGATGACGTGTCGAAAATAACTTTTACGAGACTGAAAACCGTGTGAGATACTGCCACACGGGATAAGGGCAGAGAGCAACAGTTTATCGACTGCCTCGGTCTCCGGCATAAAGACGGCAAGACCTATGCTTTGGCTTATCTAAGGAACAGGAGAACCTACCCACTGGTGTAAAGAGAGAATGCCGAAAACCTGTAAGGCAAGGCAGAGAGTATCGATACAGTGGAGTAGGGGCGGATTAACCCGTAGTAGCGGATTGTGTCAGATTAATCGCTGTGAAAGCAGAGATGAGCGAAGGGGTTAACGGACTCAAGGAAATTTTGCCAACTTGAAAGAGGATGAGCTTGTTTTGAACCTGTCAACCTGAAATGGTTGCGCGAGTCCGAGGAGCCGTGTGATGGGAGACTATCAAGCACGGTTCTGTGAGAGGTTTAGGGGTGAAACTCCCCTTTACCTACTCGACTCATTCTTTCATGTTTTTTGTCTGACGGTCAATAATATTATTTTCAATTTCCTTATTCATTTCTGTCCAATAGCTCTTGCAAATATTATCAAATTCGTCTATCGTCAATTCGTTTCTATTTTGATCAAATATTTTTGTTGTTATGCAACTAATTGTCAAGTTACCACCACAATAACTAAAATTAGTGTCATGTTGATTGCAAGAAACAACAACTAAATTCTCCTTTATCTCTGCTGATAATATCTCAAGTTCTGCTTTAAATATCTCGTTTAGATCTGTCAGAGTCAACGCCGGCAAGTCAAACGGATTAGGCCAAGTTTTAAAGTATAAATCTTGAATCTGAATGAGCTCAACGTAAAAACTCTTAAATGATTTGTCTATGCGCTCAGCCAAATATTGACAGTCAATTTTAAGTGTCAACAAATTTTTGTCGCCTGTCCAGCCGGAAATTGTCCCGTCGTGAAGGATTGAAAAAGTGTCTCTTATATTCTCGGTTGCGCTCATATTAATTTGCCTATAACGACCGAGGCTATGGGCATTTGGCGGTTTGCGGGAGCATTCGCTGTCGTGGAACGACAAAGTGAATGCGGGAGCAAAACCGACGGAATGCACGTCAGCCAGCCAATGACCCATAGGCGTGTGTTAGGCACTGGCTTTATTTTCCTTTGTAGATTAAATTAAATACTTCAGGATTCCTCTTTATATCATTCATTAAGTCAAGAAATTCGTCTGTTGATTCAGGAATTTGAATTTCTCTTATGCCCATATCATACCCAATTTTAATTTTTCTGAATTGGTATCTCAACAAAAATCCATAAGGAATCATTGAGTCTTCATGATTTGAACCTGCCATAAATATTATTCTTCCAATCCATTCGTCTTCCTTTGAATTTATCGTTTTTGCAAACTCAGGGCAATCTTTTTGCATTTGTTCAATAATAAACTTATGCGAACGTTTATCCAAAGTTTCTATAATTTCTTTGTCTGATTTTACTGTTATCATAATTATTTAGATGTTATTAATCCCAACACTAGTAAAGTTGCTAAACCTCCAAAAACAAGTTTTGCATTTGTCTCTTCTTGCTGCTTTTTAATCATTAACTGTCTTAATTGTATCTGATTCATTTCTTCTTCCATGTTTTGTTTGAGAATAGCTTGTTTTTGTCGTTTTTCTTCTTTTTTCTCTTTCCAATAATTCAACAATGTTCGCTTAACTTTCTCAAGAGTTATATTCGGTTGAGCTGGGTCTAGTAATATATATCCTTTCCCATAATTAAATCCTTTAATTCGATTTTCAAAACCCAATTCAATGATTTGAATATAAGGTATATTTTGGCTTTTAATATATCCAATTTCTTGCTGCACAAAATGAGAATCATATCCATTTTTTGTCAACAGAAATAGAGCCACGTCGCTTCGCTTAATCATGTTCTCTATTTTCTCAGTTATTGTTCTCTCAATGTCCTCATAATGCTCAGCAATGAATAATTGCAATCCATGAGGTTCTAAAGTGTCTTTAATCCTTTTTATAAGATCTTGGTCAGTAAGTGAATGACTTATAAATACTTTCATGATTTTATATGATTTGTTTCTTTTTTTTAAGCTTGTGCCTAACGACCGAGGCTATGGGCATTTGGCGGTTTGCGGGAGCGTTCGCTGTCGTGAAACGACAAAGTGAATGCGGGAGCAAAACTGCCGGAATGCACGTCAGCCAGCCAATGAACATAGGCGTGTGTTATGGGCTAGGTCATTCTGTTTTACTTGTATTATCTCTAATTATTAAATCGTTTTTAGGTTCTGGGACTACAAAGTCATTTCTTACACAATTTAAAAATTTCATTATTTCCTTTGATACTTTTAATTTTGTCTCATTACTCCTGTAGTCAACGCTAAAATATAAAAATAATTCTTTCTCAATTGCCTTGTTATCTGTGTCGAAGACTTCGTAAGTGTTGTGGTTTTCATAATCAAAATTTTTCGGTTTATATAGGTTGCTAGCTAATATTATGTAAGGTTTGTCCTCGGGATAAACAGTTGTTAGTCCGAATTTTTTGGTTCCTTTTAATATGCTTTCTCCAATTTTACTTTTATAAAGGTGAAGTGTTCCACTTTCTTCAGAAGTTGTATAAATATCAAAGTTTAAACTATCAGATTTAGATAGAAGATTTCGCAGTTCGGCTGTACTTGTCTTGCCTTTTGTACTGAAAAATTTATTAAACGGAAAGTCTTTTGTCGTAATAACTATGAGTTTATCTTTTTTAAGAAAAACCTCAACGATTCTCTTTTCTTTTTTAAAGTTGTCAACCTCATTCTTATCCATAAAATCATTAGGTTCTGCTTTTATGGAAGACATTACTAACCACTCATTATTATTTCTTGCTTCGTCTTTTAAAGTCTTACAAGCAGTTAAAGAAGGAACTTCCACTGAAATTAGGCACGTACTATCCACAATCTCAAAATATTTATTTAAAATGTGGCTTTCTTTAATGTATTCATGCACAGTGCCGCTGCCGATTAATACTAGCTTTTCGTTGTTTATTTTTGAGCAAAGTCGACTGTTTGTATTAATCGTTTCTTTGACCCAGTTTGGTTCATAGAAAATTGAAAAAAACACTGAGAATAATATACTTAATATACTAAGAGTAATCGCAACAATTACTGTATTTTCAATTGTAAGGCTAAATGTAGTTGAGTTTTCCTTTTTTTGTTGTTTTTCGTCCTCTGTTTTGTTCATATTAGTTGAATTATTTGTTTTTTTTGACTTGCCCATAACGCCAAAGGCTATGGGCATTTGGCGGTCTGCGGGAGCTTTCGCTGTCGTGAAACGACAAAGTGAATGCGGGAGCAAAGACCGCTAAATGCACGTCGCCCAGCCAATGAACATAGGCGTGTGTTAGCAGCAGCTGTTTTTCTATTTTAAATTCTTTTGTATGTAATCAGTAACTTCTTGGCTCACATTTGATAGCCAAGCAGCAGGCGCAGCAGTTCCTCCAACATAGATTTTGTCACCCGTGCCTAATCCTGTTTTTAAATTATCACGAACCATAACAGCAGAATCTTCTGTCCAAATAATACAAGCATTATTAGTTATAAATGCAAACCGTCCATACTTCCTTATCATATCTTTAAAAGGGATTTGTTTATGAGTGTTTTCAGGAAGAAACTCATATATTATTATTAGTTGATTCATTTCGATTGGCTTATTTTATGAATTTCATTTACAATTAGTCTTACCAGATTTAGGCAATCAGATGCATCTTTTTCGGTAATACGATTCTCTGTTAATTCTGTTTGTGTAAGATCATGATCTCCACAATGGACTATTAAATGACGTCTTTGAGTGAAGTTTTCAATCGAAGCAAGCAGTTTGTCAACACTTTTGTCAGCACTATTTGATACAAGTTTAAAAACTTGATTTACACCAGCAAGTTTCATATATTTATCGATTGATTTCTGTCCTTGAAATGATTTCTTTTCAAAGTCTTCGTCAAACTTTTCAATAACTTTTTCATAAAAATTATTTTCAAGAACAACTTGATGCAAAGCGTCTTTTGTGAAAAGGTCTTCTTTAATATACCTTTTTAGTTCTGTTGATAATTTCTTTTCACTAAGACTCCTTTTGATTTCAACAATTAAAAATGTCTTAATGTATGCATCTAATGCTGAAATTGATAATACAACAACAGCTCTATACGAATCGAGTAATTTATCTTCCGGAATTGAAAGCTTATTGTTCGCAGCATCAATATTTATGTTTAATAGATTTTCTGCTCTTTTAATACCACTATTAAAAATTTTGAATGCAAGTTCTGACTTTTCATTTTCAATTATTTGACCATTTTTGTCTGTTCCGACTATAGGAATTTCTTCACCTATTAGTGTTTCAGTAATTTCGACGTTTTCTTCCATTGTATTAGTTGTTAATAATTATTGATTCGTGATTTTTTTTACAGTTGCTGCTAACGACCGAGGCTATGGGCATTTGGCGGTTTGCGGGAGCATTCGCTGTCGTGAAACGACAAAGTGAATGCGGGAGCAAAACCGCCGGAATGCACGTCAGCCAGCCAATGAACATAGGCGTGTGTTAGCGGCTGGGCTTTAGTATTTTCTTATGCTTTCTTTTTCTTTTGCATTAGTTCATACATTTCAATAGTATTATCAACATACTTTCGTACACTTCCAGAAACACCTTTATACATGTCTTCAAGTTGATCTTCAGTCAAACTATCTAATTTGATATTATAATGATTTATTTTACCAGATTTAAGTGGAGTTTGTAATTTAATAAAATGAGATTCAATTAATTCTTTGTTTAATTGTTTATTTCGTAAGCCCTCAATTATTTTACTCTCAACTTTATTGTCTAAAATGACGCCATAATAAAAAACTTCATCTTGTAATTGATATGCATCAATTAAAGGTTGACCAAAGAATATTGATTTGTCAAAGTTTGCAGTCAGTTTTCCAACAGAAATTGCACCTTTTGTTGGTGCACCTCTCTGGATAGCAGCTTCTTGAAATATCGCAAGTACTGTAGCTAAAGTAAATAAATCATCAAATGAATCGTCTCTTGTAACAAACAATACAGAGTCTGAGAATGTCACAGAACGTATCCTCTGTTCTCTCTTGTTGTTTCTTCTATCTTCAAATGGACTAACAACAACCTTTTGAAGAATATCTTTCATATATGACATTTGTAAAAGCATTTGTTTTACTTCATCATGAGATTTCCTTGCAATCATATCTTTAAATCCCATAACATCCATAAATCCAACAAAACGAATTCTATCTTCTTCCCAAACTGTACTGTCTTTTTCCATTTAATGATATATGTTTAGTTTATTTTTTTAGCCTTGCCGCTAACGACCGAGGCTATGGGCATTTGGCGGTTTGCGGGAGCATTCGCTGTCGTGAAACGACAAAGTGAATGCGGGAGCAAAACCACCGAAATGCACGTCAGCCAGCCAATGGACATAGGCGTGTGTTATGGGGTGTTTTTTTATTTTCTGTCGATATACAGTTCATATTTATGTTGACATTTATTTTTGCAAAAGCTTATACAGCCTTTCCATGTTTTCTGTGTTTTCAAAATAGTCATACTGCTTTAATGATTTTAATGGTAAAGCAAAACCTGCTTCTTGACCTCTTAACTTTAGAATGACAACATCTGTTATCATATCTGATACTGGTAAATAAGCACCAAACATGTACTTTGAAGGGCCTGTTTCTAAAGTAAATATCGCAAAAAAACCATTGAATTCACCGGAATCAATTACATGAACGCCTTCATGTATTTTTCGAAATGAACTTTGTTTTGTCCAAAACCCCATTGGATATATGTATTTTTCTGGGTTTTTAATCTGTTCTCTAACAATATCATATGACTTGTCTAAAATAAGTGCATATCCAAATTTTTCAAACGCAAGCATATAAGCAGTTTTCAACAATGCAACTTCTAATCTATGTGTGTCAACCGAACTTGGGGCAAATTCTAAATCAATTACATTGTCTTTCTTTGTTGATTCAATATATTGCTTAAGCCCTTTGGGCTCATTAAATTTTTCATTGTGTTTGACTGTTATTTCTCCATCGTTTTCAACTTGCAATTGTCCATTTACTGTGATTCCATTATATGTGAATTTTGCTTTTGAGCTTGTATTTGGTAAAAAAGATCTCACATTAAGTTCAACTAACCTTTTATTTAAGTGACAATCAATTTTATGACCAGCTTCACTGTTACATTTCTTACAAGTCAACGTGTTAGAATGTCCTCCGAGTGCTTTTGGAGGTGCATCTTCTAACGTCAACATTTTTTTTGAGCTTGATTTTAAATCTTCTACTGAAAATTTGTCTAAACAAATAGGACAAACATAAGTATCTTCTTCATATGTAAAGGTACCTGGCAAAAGTTTTTTGTCGTTAAGTAGTCTTAGTTGAGCTACGTACTTGTCAAATATTATTTTTCGTTTATCTTCTCCTTTTGCCATTTTTTTATTTTTTAAAATACCCCATAACGACCGAGGCTATGGGCATTTGGCGGTTTGCGGGAGCGTTCGCTGTCGCCCTGCGACAAGGTGAATGCGGGTGCAAAACTGCCGGAATGCACGTCGGCCAGCCAATGACCATAGGCGTGTGTTATGCGGTCGTAGTTTAGTCGTTTTTCAGTCGTTTAATTGTCAGCCGATAAAATGTAAATTCACTCGCGAACTGCTTTTTTTCTAATTGTCGAAATACATATACAGCCCAAAAATGAGCAAAATCTGTCACTTTAAAAATCTACCTTTTCAAAAAAACCTTCAGGGAAAATTTTACTTAAGCTATCGGCTTTTAATGAATCTTTTTTTACTACTATTCCATTTTTATAGTAATAATATAAATACATTTGACAGTACATATCTTCTCGTAACGCCCCTTTGTTTAACATATATATTAAGAAGTCTTGTTCGGGTTTGTCTAATTTTCTTATTGATTCCTTATCAAATTTGCCCGAGTTGCGTATCTTAAGGTAATTCGCATAGAAATTATAACAAGCAGCACCATCCTTTGCATTACACATTATTAAATCATAAGGAAGCTGTTCCATATACAATTCAGGATGATCATTTGAGTAATAGAACATAATATCAACATAGGAACCTGCATCTTGTGATTTTACAACAACTCTTTCTGCTTCTACTAATTCAGAATCAGTTGTTTTGGTTCGACGACATGAAATAATTAGAAAAAGGATAATTACTAAGAACAAAAAATTTCTTACCATATTAAAATGTATTAATTTAAAACTATCAATAAGTCAAAACCAATTCCTTGTTTTGAAGTCGAAATGCAAAAATCTGTCGAGATTTTTCCCTTGTAAGCATTCTCTCGGCAACTCGAAACGGGTTTCTCTTCTTTCGAGTTGTCAGAGAGAGTTTTTTGTTTTTCTTCTTTTTCTGCTTTCGAAATGAGATTTTCGCTCGAAAGTGCAAAAAGTCCCGAAGTCAAAAGTCGCTTTCAAGTCATCAACTCTCAACACCACAAATTTCCGTCATCGTGCGTCACAGTCGAAAAGCTAAAAGTCCAATTCTTTTCATGAAAATCTGCGAGGAATTGTCCGCCAAGCAAAAGTCCGAAAGTCAGCAAATTCTGTCGTTACAGATTCGTCTGGTTATGTCGCAAAGCGGACAGTTCGTCAAAGATTTTTCAGCCAACGAGTACGTCTTTTTTCTTTTTTTACTATGCCGCATAACGACCGAGGCTATGGGCACGGGCGGTTTGCGGGCGTATTCGCTGTCGCACAGCGACAATGCGAATGCGGGCGCAAAAGCCGCTAAGTGCACAGAAGCCAGCCTGTGAACATAGGCGTGTGTTATGGCCAGTTGTTTGATTTTTCCTTCATTATTGTTGTCTATCTTTCATGAATTCTCTAATCGCTATCAAATCGGCAATGGTCAAATTAAACCATTCTCCTCTTATTCTTTTTGCTTCATATTTTCTATGCAGTTCACTTTCAACCAATCTTGGTTCTTTCCAAAATGCTATAATTTCAGTTTCTGGGTCTTCTCCTTGTAATGTCTTTTCTCTTTTCTTTGGGTTTATACTTCTACCTATTTTTGTATAGCCGTTTCTCGGATTATGCATTAAATAAATCCAGTTTTCTTTATTTTCTACGTCAATCTTTTGGTCATGTATTTCTTTGTATATTGACTTGAAAGCTTCAGTTTTTTCAATAAATGGGATATGTTCTATACCCACACTGTCTTTAGCAATCAAGATTCCTGACTTACCAGCAATTTCATCTCCATAGGTGAAATAATTTAGTTTTTCGAGAACAGTTCTAGTATGATACTGAAAAGTATTAAAAATTTCCAACAAATCTGTATCAGCAGGATACTCGTCATTTACAATTTTCGAGAATGCAAATGTCAACTCATTTCTAAGTGAATTATGTATATTCAACTTACAACTCAAGCCTGAGATTTCAGAACCACCATTAACGTAAAATAGAAAATAGTTTTCATCCAAATTGTCATCTAATAACCAAATTCCATAACAATGTTTCTCAAGTCGATTAATAACATTGTTTATTGGTCCGTTGTCGTGTTTGTCAAGTTGTAATATATTTTCATAAGACAAATATTGACAGTTTTCATTTATATGTTCTTGAATTTTGCTTTTCATTTTTCTTTTTTACAATTGGCCATAACGGTTGGCAGTATGGGCAGTGGCGTGATTCAAGACGAAGTTGGAATCACCCGCTGCGAAGCTAAGGGAAAGTTGTGTTGTAGTCCCGAAACTATACAGCGCCATTGCTTATACTGCGTGTTAGGCGAGGTTGTTATTTTTAATATTACTAATAAAGTATCTAGCGTGAAACGTAATTGCCAATCGCGAAAGCTGGTAGGGTAACTTGTCTTTCTATAAAGTGCTCCAGCGTTACGATTTTAATTATTTTATTCTTAATGTTTATCTGACAAATGGAGGTTTTTTAAAACTTTTTAATCCGTTGGCAAATAGGAGACACCTACCAAATTATCTACAAAGGATTATAGTTATCAAACTACCACTTTACTCTAATCTACAACCTTGCCTAACGACCGAGGCTATGGGCATTTGGCGGTTGGCGGGAGCATTCGCTGTCGTGAAACGACAAAGTGAATGCGGGAGCAAAACCTCCAAATTGCACGTCAGCCAGCCAATGCCAATAGGCGTGTGTTAGGGGCTAGGCGCTTTGTCATTATATTCCTCCTTGGGATAAGATTTTTAATCCAATTTTACTTTCAGTCGAATCTCCTACAATTTGAAATTCACTTCCGCCAGAGTTCATATAAAAATAATTCTTTCGTTTTCTACTCACACCAAAATCAATTACATTCACTGTTAGTTTTCCGTTTCTCCAAGTTGCTGGTCTTACTACGACCAAACCAATATGTTTTCTGTTTTTTGTCTTTTTATAAATTTCTTCAGACGAAAGTATTTCAATTCTTTGTCCACAAATTTCTGTCGGAAAGTTTCGCGTTATGAATTCATTCTGTTCAATGTAAAACACGTCTCGCCTTTTCACTAAGTCAGGTCTTTCGTTATGAAAGTCATTCCAATACTTCAAATGAAGTGTCAAAGCACGAAAATATATGTTTGTTGTGTCAAAGTCTTGAGCTTTTATTCCGATTAGTCCAGTCGTGGCAAGGAATATAAATAAGATTAACCGTTTCATTTTCTTTGTTTTATTCTGTTTTTCACGACAAGTCCAATACTGAAAATAATATTTAAAATCAGCATATATAGCCAAAAATTCTTCATAAAATCTGTCTGGCAAGGAGGACAGTCGTTCAAGTCAATGCAAGGTTCACATCGAATTGTCAACTTGTCGAGAAAGTACTTGCCGATTAATAGTAAGTTTGTCGCAAGCCAGATTAATTCAAAAATTCTATTTTTCACGTCGTTTAATTCGATTATAGAGTCTATTTTCTTTTTTTTTTGCGCTTGCCCCTAACGGTGGTGGTATGAGGTCGTGGCTGTCAGACGAGAGTATGACCAGTCCGACCGAAACGAAGGTTGGGACGAGATTCGACTTGTCGAATCCGCACAAACCCAGCCATGCCTTATACCACGTGTTAGCAGTAGTTTTTTTATTTTCAAGCATATCCAATTGTTTTTAATTGAGATGGCGAAAAAAATATAACAGGATTATTATTTTCACTATTTTCTAAAACTTGATAAGCTATTAGTTCTTTTTTAAATAAATCAAGAAGTTTTGAAAAATCAAATATATACCTTGGTGTGTTGATATGCAGCAATATCTCTGAAGGAATTGGTCTTGGCATTGTACTAATAACAATCTCATTTATATCTTCTCGAAATGCAAGCACAACATTACTTGGAGAAGCTTTACACCTAGTTTTTCCTCCGTATTTATTAGCTAATTCTAAAATTATAAGTTTCTCATCATTTACAGAATATTCAATTTTTTCCGATTGTTCTTTACTCATCTCTAAAGATATGTACGTGCTGATTATGTTGATTATTTCATCCTCGCTATAAGGTAAATTTCGAGTTCCTTCCCATATTAAAGATGCATTCCTAATTAATGATTTATATAGTTTTTTTGACAATTTTGTTTTAGATATAAACTCAAAATCGATTAGTGTATTTCGTTTTATTTCATAATTTGAAAACAGCTTTTTTAATGTTGTTTTTAATTGTTCTATTTGTTCTTTTATGGCTAAATCTTTGGTTATGAATAGTTCAATTTGTCTAGTCTCTTTGATACTTGACAACGTTTCTGTTAATGAAAAATCCCATTTACGATGAAATGAAGATTTCCAGCTTTTATGAATTTCTTTTTTTGTTAGGATTTCATAATTATTATGGTGAGAAAGTCTTGTTACAGGAAAATTATTTTCCTCAATAAATTTTTGGAAACGTTCTGCTCCTTTTATTTTTTCTTCTGTGTCAAAGTATAAATCAAGTAGAATTTCAATTTCACTTTTTCGAACTGGGTATATGTCATTATCTCCTATACCTTTAAAATTTTCTGAAAATGGGAAAGTAATCCTGTCAAAATCATATAATGTTTCAATATTCTGGAATGGTGAAAATAAGAAACACCCGCGTTGAGCTTGAAGTCTCCAAAGGTTATCTACATTTACTTTAGCTATATATGGAGGAACTACATTCTTATTTTTATATAGGATTTTATAAAATGATACAAAATCTTTAAAATCATCCTCATTCAAACAAATAATGGAACAGTCTTCTCCAACTTTATTATGTTTTGAATTAGTGGCAAAATAAAATGCTACTTTAATATCTGTTGTAAAGTCGATATAACTTGTTGCAAGTCCATAGTGCTGAGCAATTGCATAAAAAGAATCAACTCTTCGGCAATACTTCTTGAGAGAATTCTCCGCACTAAAATAATAGTGTAATCTTTTTAATTTCTCGAACGATTCTGAATATTTTTTTAATGAAAGTCTACCTGCTGTTGGTATAACCTTCCAATTTTTTGCTTGTCCTCTGAATAGATTATATTTTCCTTCTAATTCAAAGCTTTTTGCAAGTTTATAAGCTTTATCAATATTTTCTACTTTGTATGTTTCTGCCAAGGTTAATGTTGTATTTTATTCGCAATTTGTGGTTCTACGTTAAAATTACTGCTAACGACCGAGGCTATGGGCATTTGGCGGTTTGCGGGAGCATTCGCTGTCGTGGAACGACAAAGTGAATGCGGGAGCAAAGACCGCTGAATGCACGTCAGCCAGCCAATGAACATAGGCGTGTGTTATGCACCGTTTTTTTTTCAGTCTAATGGTTTCCAATTCTTTTCACGTTGTTCGTCCTTTGTTAGTTGTCTAACGTTTTTAGTCATTTCTCTTTCACAAGCACCAAATTCAACAAAGTTCTTTTGCCCTTGTTTTAGTGAAACTCTGTTTGCTCCGCCTTCATAGTCTGGATTGTCAAGTTGAATTGGGTCGTCTTCCCAAAAACAAACTTGGCAAATGTCATATGAACCATTAGGTTGTTCTTTAAATGTCTTGTAGCCACAACAAGGACAAGCAAATTTTTCTGTCACCATATTTTCCACCAAGGTTTTTTATTGTCGTATTTGTGATAACTTCCTCCTGTCAACGTTCGTGTGTTAATGTCGTAAGCAAATGGAACCCATTCGTCTGCATCGTACATTGGGTCATAAGAAAGTCCTGTTACAATATTATTATTAATCCTTATTTCTTTAAGTCCGTCCCACGAAATTCTTTCTGTGTCCCAATGTTTTCCGTCAGGTTCAATAATTGTCAAGTCGATTTGATCTTGCATAACAAGTCTGTCATTACTTGCCTTAAAAATGTTTGTATATCCAGTTCCGAAAACTTCAATAGGTTTTGTGTCGTCTGGATTCATTAAATAGCAAGTCCCGCAAGCAACAACCAACAAGTTTTGAGTTTTTCCAAACTTTATGATTTCTTTTAAGTCTGTCCAACCCGGTTGAAAGTTAGCCACCCATTCAGTTCCATCTGACTTATAAAATCGTACTGGAAATCCTTCAGAATAATAAGGTTCTCCATTGTCAGTTACAGGAACATACATTGGTCCATAGGTTGGCAATGAACTTAATATTTCGTATCGCTTCTCTAATGTCACTTTGTCTTTTTTTATTTTTTAAAATGGTGCATAACGACCGAGGCTATGGGCATTTGGCGGTTTGCGGGAGCGTTCGCTGTCGTGGAACGACAAAGTGAATGCGGGAGCAAAACCAGCCAATTGCACGTCAGCCCGCCAATGAACATAGGCGTGTGTTAGGGGGTCGTTTATTTGTCAATATTTATGTCATTGAATTCTTGTCAATAGTGGAGTGCTAAATTTATGTCTATCTGTCTCAAAACCTTGTATTAAAAACGATTTATCTATATTTCCAACACCAATATAAATATTAGTCCAACTATCTTTTACTGAATTGTCAATATATTTGTTCATGCCATAAGTTATGCCATTCTCGTCATCAAATGTTCCCTCTGCACCAAAGTAAAATGTAGGTTGAAGGTCAGCTGTTCCTTGTCTGTGATTTTCTTTCCGCCCGTTCACAATCTCGTAGTAGTTGTATTCTATGGTTGAAATATTAATTCGAGTCATTAGTGTCCACTAAAAATTCAATATAGTTCTTTGAAATAGCTGATATTCTATATTTTATGACTCATTTTTACAGGTGACGATTTGAAAATTTATTTTTGTTCCTTATTAAAAATAGGAACAATGAATAAAGGCAAATATGTTTATGCACAAATCGTGGGATTTTTACCACAATGGATGTTCGACAACA
>Ga0316605_10001268_pt1 | contig 14781 bp, 11 predicted proteins | sample OWC_soil_day20_n_FD_207666 | JGI IMG/M metagenome (GOLD analysis project Ga0316605, IMG submission 207666) | Wetland soil microbial communities from Old Woman Creek delta, Ohio, United States - OWC_soil_day20_noCT | ecosystem: Environmental > Terrestrial > Soil > Wetlands | place: USA: Ohio... | reverse complement strand
AATAACTAAAGCAGAGTGGAGTCAACCATGAGCATTATCGAAGTCCAAGTTCCCCAGCTCTCCGAGTCCGTTGCCGAAGGCACGCTCGCTTCCTGGAAAAAGAAAATCGGCGAAGCCGTTGCCCGTGACGAAATCCTGATCGATATCGAAACCGACAAGGTCGTGCTGGAAGTCCCGTCGCCGGGTGCTGGTGTGCTGGTCGAGATCATCAAGGCCGATGGCGAGACCGTCGTTTCCGGCGAACTGATCGCCCGTATCGACACCGCCGCCACCGCCGGTGCCGTCGCCCCGGCCGCGGAAGCGCCGAAGGCAGCTGCGCCGGCCGCCGCCCCGGCACCGGCTGCTGCCGCGCCGGCCGGTACGGCCAGCCCGGCCGCCCGCAAGATCCTCGACGAAAAGGGCATTGCTGCCGCTGACGTCGCCGGTTCCGGTCGTGGCGGTCGCGTCACCAAGGAAGATGCCGTCGCCGCCGCGCCGAAGGCCGGTCCGATCGCCGCCCCGGCTGCTGCCAAGGCCGCCCTGCCGACGCCGCCGGTTGCTGTCGCCCTGGGCGAGCGCACCGAACAGCGCGTGCCGATGACCCGTCTGCGTGCCCGCATCGCCGAGCGTTTGCTGCAATCCCAGCAGACCAATGCCATCCTGACCACCTTCAACGAAGTGAACATGGGCCCGGTCATGGCGCTGCGCAAGCAGTACGGCGAGAAGTTCGAGAAGGCGCACGGCGTTCGTCTCGGCTTCATGGGCTTCTTCGTCAAGGCTGCCTGCGCCGCCCTGCAGAAGTTCCCGGTCCTCAACGCCTCGGTTGATGGCAACGACATCGTCTATCACGGCTATATCGACATCGGCATCGCCGTCGGTTCGCCGCGCGGCCTGGTCGTGCCGATCATCCGCAATGCCGACCAGATGTCCATCGCCGAAATCGAGAAGAAGATTGCCGAATTCGGTGCTAAGGCCAAAGACGGCAAGCTGTCGATCGAAGAGCTGACCGGTGGTACCTTCTCCATCTCCAATGGCGGCATCTTCGGTTCCATGATGTCCACCCCGATCATCAACCCGCCGCAATCGGCCATCCTCGGCATTCACGCCACCAAGGACCGCGCCATGGTTGAAAACGGTCAGGTGGTGGTGCGCCCGATGAACTATCTGGCCATGTCCTACGATCACCGCATCATCGACGGCCGCGAAGCCGTCCTTGGTCTGGTGACCATGAAGGAAGCGCTGGAAGATCCGTCCCGCCTGCTGCTCGGCGTCTAATCGACGTTGGCCGGCGCCAGTGTCCCCAAAAGGGCGCTGGCGCTTTTGCACATCTGAAATCTGAAAGGTTTACCCATGTCCAAGCAATTTGACGTGCTCGTTATCGGTGGCGGCCCCGGCGGCTATGTCGCGGCCATCCGCGCTGCCCAACTCGGTTTCAATACGGCCTGCGCCGAATCCGCGGCCTATGCCGATCCCAAGGGCGAACCGCGTCTCGGCGGTACCTGCCTGAACGTCGGCTGCATCCCGTCCAAGGCCCTGCTGCGTTCTTCCGAACTCTATGAGGAAGCCAACCACTCCTTCGCCATGCATGGCATTTCGGCCAAGGGCGTCAGCATCGACGTCGGCACCATGGTTGGTCGCAAGAACACCATCGTCACCCAGCTGACCGGCGGCATCCGTGGCCTGTTCAAGAAGAACAAGGTCACCGGTCTGAACGGCCATGCCAGCTTTGCCGGCAAGGAAGGCGAGCTGTACAAGGTCAAGGTCGGCGCCGAGGAAGTGCTGGCCAAGCACGTCATCATCGCCACCGGTTCCAAGCCGCGTCATCTTGACGGCATCCCGGTCGACAACAAGGTGATCTGCGACAACGTTGGCGCGCTTGATTTCGACGCAGCGCCGAAGCGTCTCGGCGTCATCGGTGCCGGTGTCATCGGCCTGGAAATGGGTTCGGTCTGGCGCCGCTTGGGTACTGACGTCACCGTCCTCGAAGCGGCCCCGGATTTCCTGCCTTTCGCCGACCAGGACATCGCCAAGGAAGCGCTCAAGCTGTTCACCAAGCAGGGGCTGAAGATCACCACCGGCATCAAGATCAACAAGGTCTCTGTCGCCAAGAAGGGTGTTACGGTCGACTACGAAGACAAGGATGGCGCCAAGAAGCTCGAATGCGACAAGCTGATCGTCTCGGTCGGCCGCATCCCGAATACCGATGGCCTGAACGGCGACGCCGTCGGCCTGAAGATCAACGAGCGCGGTCAGGTTGAAGTGGATGGCCATTGCAAGACCAACCTGCCGAACGTCTGGGCAGTCGGCGACGTCGTGCGCGGCCCGATGCTGGCCCACAAGGCTTCCGAAGAGGGCGTCATGGTTGCCGAGCTGATCGCCGGTCAGGCCGGTCACTGCAACTTCGACACCATTCCGGGCGTGGTCTACACCCATCCGGAAATCGCCTGGGTTGGCAAGACCGAACAGCAGCTGAAGGCCGAAGGCATTGCCTACAAGCCGGGCAAGGTGCCGTTCCTGGCTAGCGGTCGTGCCCTTGGTCACGGCGACGCCAGCGGCTTCGTCAAGGTGCTGGCTGATGCCAAGACCGACCGTATCCTCGGCGTGCACATCATCGGCAACAACGCTTCCGAGCTGATCGCCGAAGCCGTGGTGACCATGGAATTCGCCGGTGCTTCCGAAGACCTCGGCCGCATCTGCCACGCCCACCCGACCCTGTCGGAGATCGTGCACGAAGCCGCCCTGGCTTGCGACAAGCGGTCGTTGCACTTCTAAGCGGCAAATAAGCTTCGCCCAAGGCGGGTTGCGGCAACGCACCCGCCTTTTTCTTTGGCAGAATACGTCTTTCCCCGATATCCGTTTCCCCGATGCCGCACAGAAAACTCAAGGTCGCCGCGCAGGGCATGCTCGACGCCTATAACAACCTGCTCGATGCCCGTGGCTATATGGCCGATGCTGCCCAGATGGCGGCGGCAAACGCCTTGCAGTCGCTGTACACCAATTTGCTGTCGTTCAAGGTCGACCGTAGCAGCACCTTCAAGCGCCTGCTCAGCCCGCCGAAGCCGCCGAAAGGCGTCTATTTCTGGGGGGGGGTCGGGCGCGGCAAGAGCTTCCTGATGGACTGCTTCTACGACTCGGTGCCCTACCGGCGCAAGAAGCGCCTGCATTTTCATGCCTTCATGCAGCAGATCCACCGTGACCTGGAAAAGTACAAGGGCGAGCCGGACCCGATGCTGAAGCTGGCGGCCGAAATCGCCAAGGACGTGCGCCTGCTCTGTTTCGACGAGTTCCACGTCTCCGACATCGCCGATGCGATGATCCTCGGCCGCCTGATGGACGGCCTGTTCAGCCACGGTGTCATTGTCGTGATGACCTCCAACTATCCGCCGGACAAGCTCTATCCGAACGGCCTGCACCGCGAGAGCTTCCTGCCGACCATCGCCCTGCTCAAGCAATACCTCGACGTTTTCGAGGTCGATGCCGGCGTCGATTACCGGCTGCGGGCGCTGGAGCAGGTGGAGATCTACCACCATCCGGCCGATGCCGCCGCCGAGAAGAAGATGCTCGACTATTTCCGCATGGTGGCCGGTGAAGAGGGCAAGAAGGGGGGGCAAATCGAGGTGCTCGGCCGCCAGGTGGAAACCGTGCGGCGTGGCCATGGCGTCATCTGGTTCGATTTTCGCACCCTGTGCGGCGGGCCGCGCTCGCAGAACGACTACCTGGAAATCGCCCGCGGCTATCACACCGTGCTGCTCTCGCACATTCCGCAGATGACCCAGCACCAAGCCTCGGAGGCTCGTCGCTTCACCTGGCTGGTCGATGTCTTCTATGACCACCGGGTCAAGCTGATCGCCACCGCCGATTGCCCGCCGGAGGCGTTGTACACCGAAGGCACCCAGGCCAGTGAATTTACCCGGACAGTCAGTCGTCTAACCGAGATGAACTCGAAGGAGTATCTCGCCTTGCCGCATATCGCTGCCTGAGGAAAATTGCCATGAAAATCCTGTTGACCGCAGTCTTTTGTCTCTGGGCGGCGCTGGCCGGCGCCCAGCAGGAACTCGAGATCATCGAGTTGAAGGGGCGCAGCGTCGAGCAGGTGCTGCCCTCGTTGCGACCGCTGCTTGAGCCGGGGGCAACGTTGTCCGGCATGAACAACCAGCTGTTCCTGCGCGCCTCGCCGCGCAACCGGGCCGAGATCAAGCGCGCCTTGGCCGCCATCGACCAGCCGGCCCGCCAGTTGGTGATCCGGGTCAGCCAGCGGCGTGACGAGGAGGGTAGCGCCCGCGGTGCGGCGGCCAGCGGTCAGGTGGTGCTCGGTAGCACTCGGCGTAGTGGTGGCGAGGCCCGGGTCTGGGACAACCGCAGTGTCCGCAGCGACCACAGCGGCCAGATGGTGCGCGTGCTCGAAGGCAGCCAGGCGTTCATCCAGGTCGGCCATTCCCTGCCGGTGCCGATGCGCCAGGTGGTGCTCGGAGCGGGCGGAGCGGTGGTCAATGAAACCGTGGTTTACCGGGACATCGGCCAGGGTTTCTATGCCGTGCCGCGCCTCAATGGCGAGCGGGTGACCCTCGACATCAGCCAGCAGGCCGACACTCCCGGCCAATACGGACGGGGCAGCATCAATACGCAGCGCCTGACGACGACGGTGGCCGGGCGGCTTGGTGAGTGGATGGAGCTCGGCGGGACCGGCCGTCAGGCGGCCGGGCAGCAAGGTGGCGGATTCAGTGCATCAACCAGCGAAGTGCGCGATCAGCGTTCGATCTGGCTCAAAGTGGAAGAAATCGAATGAAAAAAGCGCGTCACATCGGGCAAAAGATAGCCTTGGCCACCGCAGCCTTTTGCGCCTTCATGATGTTGCCGGCGCTGGCCGGCTTCATCTGGGTCTGGCACGAGCGCGGCCTGGCCGATACCTGGACGCCGAGCCTGCTCTCGGTCGTCGGCTTCTTCGGCTTTTGCGCCATCGTGCTCTATGCGATGAGCCGGCCGCAGCCAGACCTGCCGGAAGCATCGGAATCCTGAGCACTCGCCCGCGGGCTTGAATATCGGCGGCTGGCGGCCGTCGACCGCAGGCATTGCATGGCGCCCGGTTGCCGGCGGCCGGAGTGAACTTCAGTCCTCGGCGCGGGCCGGTACATGGCGGCGTACCAGTTCCTGCAAGGCCGCCGTGTCAATCGGCTTGGTCAGATGGCCGACCATGCCGGCAGCCAGGCATTTTTCGCGCTCTTCGCTGAAGGCGTGGGCGGTCTGGGCAATGATCGGCAGATCGGGCGCCATCGCCAGGATTTGCCGACAGGCCTCGTAACCGTCCATCTCCGGCATCTGGACATCCATCAGCACGATATCGTAGGCGTCGCGTCCGTCGCGCGCGATGCGTTCGACCGCCTGGCGGCCATCGCCGACCATGACGACGCGGGCGCCGTCTTCGCGCAGGTTTTCTTCAAGGATGCTCTGATTGATCACTTCATCCTCGGCGACCAGGATGGAAAGTCCGGCCAGGGGCTGCTCGCGGCGGGCGGGCGGATGCTCGGCCGCGCTCACCGGCCGGCTGGCCGGCGCGAGGGCTGGTGTATAAGGCAGCCTGACCTCGACCCGGGTGCCGACTTCCGGCTGGCTGTGCACCGAGATTTCACCCTGCATCAGTTCGACGATGCGCTTGCTGATCGCCAGGCCGAGACCGGTGCCGCCGAACCTGCGGGTCGCGGAAGCGTCGGCCTGCTGGAAGGGATTGAACAGTTCGGCGAGTTGGCTTTCATTCATGCCGATACCGGTATCGCTGAGCAGGAACAGCAAGCGGTCGCCCTGGCGGCTCACCGCGAGTTCGACCCTACCCCGTTCAGTGAATTTGATGGCGTTGGAGAGCAGGTTGAGCAGCACCTGGCCCAGACGCAGCGGGTCACCCAGGCAATTTTCCGGCAGGTCCGGGGCCAGCTTCACGGTGATCGGCAATTGCTTGGCATCGGCCCGTTCGCGGACCAGTTCGATGGCGTGGTCGACCACCTCGGCGATGTCCAGTGTTGTTTGCTCGATGTTCAGTTTGCCGGCCTCGATCTTCGAAAAGTCGAGCACGTCGTTGATGACGCCGAGCAGCCGCTTGCCCGAGGCCTGGATCTTGGCAAAGGCGTTACGCGCCTTGTCGCTGTTCTGGTAATTGCGGTAGCCGATATCGGCGAAGCCGAGCACGCCGTTGAGCGGCGTACGGATCTCGTGGCTCATGTTGGCCAGGAATTCGCTGCGCACCCGGGCCAGGTTTTCGGCGGCAAGCAACGCCCGTTCGCGGGCCTCGGCCGCCGCCCGCTGGGGCGTCATGTCGACGAAGCTGGTTACCGCGCCGGTGATCTTGCCGTCTTGCACGATGGGGTGGGTGGAATACATGACCGGCACCGGATGCCCGTCGGCATGCCAGAACACCTCGTCATCCACCCGTACTGTCTGGCCGAAACGCAGGGAGTTGATGCTCGGGCAGTCGTCGCTCGGGTAAGGGGTGCCATCCGGCCGGCTGTGGTGGAACAGGGCATGGGCGGCTTGGCCGATCACCTGTTCCGGCACGTAGCCAAGCATGGCGCAGGCTGCCGGGTTGATGAAGGAAATCCGGCCCGCTTCGTCGATGCCATACAGGCCGTCGGCGCTGGCCTGGATGATGTGACTGGCCCGGGCCTCGGTTTCGAGCAAGGCGCTCGTCCCTTGCTCGACCAGTTCCTCCAGGTGGCGACGATATTGTTCCAGTTCGGCCTCGGCCCGTTTGCGTTCGCTGATGTCGCGGGTGACGGCGAGCAGGCCGGTGATTGACCCGGCATTGTCGCGCATCGGCACGGCATGGGTTTCCAGCCAGCGATGGTGACCCTTCAGACCGACGATCTCGAAAACGAGCGACCCGGATTCGCCGTTGAAGACCCGCTTGTTCAAGGCCAGAAAAGCCTCCTGATCATGTGGCGCGACAACCTCGACGATATGGCGGCCAAGCACCTGTTCGCCGTTGTCGGCCTCGATCATGCCAAGGCCGGCCTGGTTCATCTGGAGCAGGCGGCCATCCTGATCCAGGATCTTCACGCACTCCGGTTCGGTGTCGATGATGCTTTGCAATTGCCGTTCGTTGGCGGCGAGCTTTTGCTGCGCCCGGTCGCGCTCGATGGTCGAGCCGACCCAGCGGGCGAGCAGGGCGATGAACTCTTCGTCGGTGTCGTCGAAGTCGCGCGCGTAGGGGTTCGGCGAACTGAAATTGACGGTGCCGAAAATGTGCCCGTCGACCATTACCGGCGCACCGATATAGGCCTCTAGTTTGAAGACGCTGTAGCAAGGGTGACGGGTGAAGGGTGATGCCGCCATATGGGCGATGGCCACCACGCCGCCGCTGTCGAGGGTGATGTTGCAGTAGGTGACGCCGAAGGGGAATTCCTGACCGTCGTGGAGGGTGTCGGTTGGCGAAACCTGGCTGACGATGCGGTAGGTGTCGTCCTCGACCTGGCTGACGATCGCGAATTCTAGGGCAAACAACCGGCTGCCGACGGACAGCGCCTGGTGGAGTTGTTCGGCCAGCGGCAGATGGGATAGGGCGGCTATTTCATTCAGGCGGCGCAGCGCCACATGCTGGCGTGCCTGGTTGTCGAGGCTGCGGCTGAGCGCCCTTTCATGCTGTTCGGCCTTGGCCAGTTGGCGCAGTAGCAGGCCACCGAACAGGATGGAGAGCACCAGAAAACCGAGCGCCATGGTCACGGTCTGCCGGAGTTGCGCGGTCCAGCCAGCCAGATAGCCTTCCTTGCCGATGCCGGCAATGACGATCATCGGTGCCTTTTCCAGGCGGCGGTAGGTCACCATGCGCTCTTGGCCATCGGCGCTGGCCGGCGTGAAATAGGTTGAGTGACGAATGCCGGAAGCCACCAGTTGACGCAGTTCGGGCGAGACCGCTGCATTGCCGATCTGACCTACCGCCTGGTCGGCCAGACTCGGCAGGCGGCTGATCAGGCCCAGATTGGCATCGCGCAGGGAAATCACCCCGTGCTGACCCAGATCGAATCTGCCGAGCAGCTGCGAAAAATGATCGACGGCGATCGGGGCGGAAACAACCCCGGCGAAACGGCCGTCCGGGTAGTTGTAGCGGCGCGAAAAGCCGACGATGTATTGTTTGGCGACCCGTCCCATGCGCGGGGGCGCGACATGAAGTTGGCGGTCGGCCTGCTCGCGGTGGAAGATAAAATAGTCGCGGTCGGTCCACGAAACACGGTTGGCCTTGATCAACCCCTTGCCCAGGATGACCAGACCTTCGGCATCGGCGACACGGAAGGCTTCGACTTCAGCAAGCCGTTGCTCATGGCGGCTCAGGAAGGCGTTCATCGCTGCTTCGTCGATTTGGCCGCCGACCAGTTGGCGTTCCAGTTCGTCCACCACCGTGCGCAAGGCCAGGTCGATTTTCTCGACGCTGGCGGATACGCTTTGGTCCAGCCCGCTGGTGATGTTCTGGGTCAGCGACTCGGCACGTGCTTCATGTTGCAGGCGGCTCTGGTGGAGAAAATAAGCGCAAAACGCGATCACCAGAATATTGGTGCAGACCAGGCTGGCGATCAGCAGGGTACGTAGTTGCCGAGGAGGCGTCATTTTTTTCTGGCCATTCGGAACGTATCAGGCACGCATGCTGCCGACCATTCCGTTCTCATGCGGAAAATTATTTAATGTGCAAATGTTACGCCTTTTGGCATAGGTCATGGCGGGGCGCAATAAAAAAACCCGGCGCTCGGCCGGGTCTTTCGAAGCTTGTTCCAGCTCAGGCAGCGTTCAGCGCCTGGTCCAGATCGGCGATCAGGTCATCGACATGCTCGATGCCGACCGACAGGCGGATCATGTCTTCGGAGACGCCGGCCTTGGCCAGTTCTTCCGGCGACAGCTGGCGGTGCGTGGTCGACGCCGGGTGGCAGGCCAGCGTCTTGCAATCGCCGATATTGACCAGGCGGGTGACTAGCTGCAGGGCATCCTGGAACTTGCCGCCGCCTTCGCGGCCGCCCTTGACGCCGAAGTTGAGAATGCCGGAAGCGCGGCCGCCCATGTATTTCTGGACCAGCACATGGTCCTTGTGGTCGGGCAGTCCGGCGTAATTGACCCAGCTGCACTTCGGATGGTTCTTCAGGAAGTTGGCGATCTTCAGCGAGTTCTCGCAGATACGGTCCATGCGCAGGGCCAGGGTTTCGATGCCCTGCAGGATCAGGAAGGCGTTGAACGGGCTGATGGCGGCGCCCATGTTGCGCAGCGGCACGACGCGGGCGCGGCCGATGTAGGCGGCGGCGCCGAGCGCTTCGGTGTACACGACGCCGTGATACGACACGTCCGGCTCGTTGAGGCGCTTGAACTTCTGCTTGTGCTCGGCCCACGGGAACTTGCCGCTATCAACGATGATGCCGCCGATGGAGTTGCCGTGTCCGCCGAGGTACTTGGTCAGCGCATGGACGACGATGTCGGCGCCGTGCTCGAACGGGCGGCACAGGTAGGGCGACGGCACGGTGTTGTCGACGATAACCGGCACGCCGTGCTTGTGGGCAATCTCGGCGAGCTTTTCGAAGTCGGTGACGTTGCCCAGCGGGTTGCCGACCGACTCGCAGAAGACGGCCTTGGTCTTGCCGTCGATCAGTTTCTCGAAGGCGTCCGGGTCGCGGTAATCGGCGAAGCGGACTTCGATGCCGTACTGCGGCAGGGTGTGGGCGAACAGGTTGTAGGTGCCGCCGTACAGTGTGCTGGAGGTGACGATGTTGTCGCCGGCCTCGGCGATGGTCTGGATCGACGCGGTGATGGCCGCCATGCCGGAGGCCATGGCCAGCGCGGCGACGCCGCCTTCCATCGCGGCGACGCGCTTTTCGAGCACGTCCTGCGTCGGGTTCATGATGCGGGTGTAGATGTTGCCGGCGACCTTGAGGTCGAACAGGTCGGCGCCGTGCTGGGTGCTGTCGAAGGCGTAGGACGTGGTCTGGTAGATGGGCACGGCCACGGCCTTGGTGGTCGGGTCGGGCGAGTAACCGCCATGAACGGCCAGGGTTTCGATCTTCATGCGTGTCTCTCTTCTTTTTCGGGATAAAAAAGAAGTTTAGCAGGGCCGGCCGCCCGCTGGCGCACCGCCCTGCTCAAATTGGCCGCAGCCTTTGTTTAAAGCGGGCTCAACTTGCCGTCATAGACGCGTACCCGGTCGCCGTTTTGCCAGCTGTTGCCGGCCTCCTGGGCATAGCTGCGCACGCTGCCGTCGTCGAAACGGACGGTGACTTGCCACTGCTTTTCGGTGCGTACCTTCTTCTCGACCTGATGGCCGGCGTAGGCGCCGCCCAGAGCGCCGATGACGGTCGCTGCCTGATTGCCCTTGCCGCGCCCGACCTGGTTGCCGAGCAGGCCGCCGACCACGCCGCCGGCGACGGCACCCAGACCGGAAGCTTCGCCGGTCGGCGCGGCGATTTCACGCACCGCTTCGACCGTGCCGCAGTCGCGACAGGGCGGCGGCGCCGGTTGACGCAGGGCGGGGGGTGGCGGCTGGTCGATGGCGGCGCTACCGCCATAAATGGTCGACCGCTCGTCGACAGGCGGCCGGTTGCCGACCGGCCGGGCCGGCTCGCGACTGACCGGCGGGGCCGGAGGCTTGGCGGCCGGCTTGCTGGCCTGGGGCGGTGCTGCCGGCGGCAGGCTGTTCGGCAGGGCCGGCGGGGTGGCGGCTGGCGCATTGGCTGCGGTCAACGTCGCCTCTGGCGTCGATTTCAGCGGCAGCAGGCCGGCGAAGCTGGCGATGGCGGCCAGACTGGCGACGGTGAGCGCACTGGCGGCAACGATCAGCAGGGGATGCAGTTTTTGCGGGGTTTGTTCCACGATCTTCTCCTCGTTGGGGGTACGCCGAATAACGTCGCCCGCGGGGCCGGGGAGGACAGCAGCAACAATGACTTACAAATCAGCCGTCGTCGGGTTCCCCGCTGGTCGACGGTGCTTGGCGCAGCACGAAGCGGGCGGGATCGACCGCATCGACCAGATCGTTTTCCAGCGGCAGCGGTTCGCCTTCCAGACGTGAGACCAGCAAATCGGCCATCAGTGCCGACCAGACGATGCCGCGCGCGCCAAAGCCCTGCATGCACCACAGGCCGGGCTGGCGGGGTACGGCGGCAAGGCGCGGCTGGCCGGGGAAAACCGGCTCCGGCACCGGGCCGACGATGGGCAGGCGGTCCGGCGACATCGGGCGGAAACCGACCCGGCCATGCAGCGTCGCCGGATCGAGGCCGGCCGCGAACCCGGGCAGGGTCAGGCGCAGGCGGGCGAGGTTGTCGGCGTGATCGACGACATGCTCGGCCGGATCGTCGTCGCCGTAGGAAAGGGAAGCACCGATCAGGCGGAGGCCGTCGACTTCCGGCATGGCATAGCCGACCTGGAACAGCACGGTGTCGAGGGCCGGCTGGCTGTCGGCCGGCAGGTGGCTGACCTGGCCGCGCGCCGAGCGTTGCGGCAGCCAAGCGAACTGTTCAAAGCGCGGGGCGGCGGCCCCGCTGGCCATGACCAGCACCGGGGCCTCGGCCAGCAGGCGGCCGTCGGCGGCGATGGCCTGCCATAGATTTTCGGCCCGTTGCAGGCGGTCGACCGCAGCATTGCAATGGAGCGTGATGCGTTCGGGATGGGCGGCCAGCGCGGCGCGGCAGACCGACGGCGGTTGCACCCAGCCGCCGTTCGGGAACCACCAGCCGCCGATGCCGACCGGCTGGCCGAGGATACGGCTGGCTTCTGCACGGTTGACGAATTGCAGCAACTCCGGCGGCCAGCCCAGGCGGTCGACGGCGCGTCGCTGTTGCGCTTCGTGCTCCGGCTCGCGGGCCAGGTGCAGTACGCCGCAGGCCGACCAGCGGGCGCCGGGCAGCTCGCGGAGCAGGGCGCGTGTAGCCAGGAAGCCGGCCCGGGTCAGTCGCGACAGGCGGTTGTCGTCGGCGCTGGGCAGCGGCCGCAGCATGCCGGCGATATTGCTGGAGGCCGCCTGGCCGGGGGCAGCTTCCTGTTCCAGTACGGTGACCTGCCAGCCGGCCGCAGCCAGCGCGTGCGCCGTCGTACTGCCGGCAATGCCGGCGCCGACGACGATGGCCCGGCGGTCGGTCGGTGCGAGATGGCGGTTCGGTCGGCGCGAGCGGAAGCGGCCGACCAGCATCTGCCATTTGCCGGCGAAGCCGGGGCGCTTGTCGATGTCGAATTCGGCAGCCTTCAGCGCTTCGCGTACCGGCCCGGCCACCGCCCAGGTGGCCAGCGTCGTGTCGGCAGTGCTCAGTCGGGCCAGCGCCTTGCAGAGGTCCGGTGACCACATTTCCGGATTTTTGGCCGGCGCGAAAGCGTCGAGGAAAAACGCATCGACCGTGGCGTCGACCGTACGTAGCAGCGTTGTCGCGTCGCCGAAGAACAGGGTCAGGATAACCTGGCCGCCGGCCAGGTGCAGGCGATGCACGCCGGGCGTCAGCGGTGGCCAGTGGGCGCGCAGTTCGGCCGCCAGGTTGGCGAATTCGGGCCAGGCCTGTTGAGCGATGGCCAGGTCGGCGACAGTGAACGGATGCTTTTCGAAGGAGACGAAATGCAGGCGGCGGCAGCGTTGCGGATCGTCCCGCCAGGCTTGCCAGGTGGTCAGGAAATTGAGACCGAGGCCGAAACCGGTTTCGAGGATGACGAAGCGGTCGCGCCCCTGCCAGCGCTGCGGTAACTGGTTGCCGGCGAGAAAGACATGCCTGGTTTGGGCCAGGCCGCCGTGTGGCGAATGATAGAGGTCGCCGTAGGCGGTCGAGCAGGGGATTCCGTCCGTACTGAATTCGAGGCGGGCCGGTTGCAGCCGGTCCATCAGTGGAGCAGGGTTTTGGCGGCGGCCGGGGCGATGGCGGCCGGCGGGCCGTAATCGAGCGGCAGATCCCATTTGGCCTGTTCGCTGGTGGCGCGCAGCATCGCGCACAGGGCTTGCAGCAGTTCGGCATTGAGTTGCAGGTTGAAGCTGCGTTCGCGGCCCTCGCGCAGGGTCAGCCGGGCCACGCCGTCGCCGGCCGGTTCGAGCACCGCCTCGCTGGCCAGCAACGGCTTGCTGCCCAGCGGGTAGATCGGGTTGTCGGTGCGGAAGGGCTGGTCGAAACCGGCCGGTGCCGTCTGATCGCTGGCAGCGTCCGGCTTGTTCAGCACCGGGCGCGCCTGCAGGTGGCCGGCCAGCATGGCGGCCAGTCCCGGCCACAGTTCGCGCAGGAAGCGGCGGGTGATATGGACGCGTATTTCCTCGTTGCTGCCGGTGCCGATGCGCAGCAGCAGGCGGTCCTGCACGCTGTCGTTGGCGACCTGGAGCTGATGGATCTGCATTTAGCGCACGCCTTCCAGCACGGAGGCCAGCAGCTGCACGCGCCGGATGCCCTTGTTCGAGAAACGGCGGAAGGGGCCGGCCAGGCGGGCCAGCGTGCGCAGCAGCGGCAGGCTGCGGCGGAGCACCTGCTTGACTTCGGCCGACGGGTAGGCGGCGAAATAGGCGTCGAGCAATTGCGGCAGCAACTGGCGCGACTCGGCGTCATCGACCGGGCCGGCCAGCGAAATCGAATTTAGGAAAAGCAGCAGGTCGGCGGCCTGGGTTGCGGTCAACGGCAGGAATTCGCCGAAATTCTCCTCGAAATCGATGCGGTAGCTGAGCCCGTCGGCCAACGTGATGTTCTTGATCTGGGCGCCGCCGTGCCAGTGGCCGGCCCGGTGAAACTCGCCGAGTTCGCCGGCCAGTCGCCGTAACTCCTGGCGCCAGACTTCCGGCGGCCATTTCTCCAGCTGGCGAGCGACCACCTGGCCGCAATAGTCGAGGACGAAGAATTCGGGCGTGACCAGAGCCACCGTTGGCACCCGCACCCCGGCCGTGGCAAGGCTGCTCAGCCGTCGTGCCTCGAAATCCATGCTGGTCGCCGCTGACGACAGGGCCAGGGTTTGCAGCGGCAGCGGCTGGCCGGTGATGTACTTGACCGCCCAGCGCATGAACAACGTCTGCGCCAGCTTGCGCGGCTTCTCGGCCAGGCGCTTGGCGACATAGCGCCGGCCGTCGTGCTCGAAGACGACGGTGCGGTTGTTGCGCTGACCAAAAGCCGCCTTGGCGGCGGCTTCGAGGGTGAGCGGGGTATCGTTCACCGGAAACCGATGCGTGAGCGAGCGCCGCCAGAACAAGGCGCGGCGGACCGCCGCATAGCAGCGCTATGCAAGGTTCGCCGCAACGCGGTTATGGCAAGCGCAGCCACGTATCACTCGGGGCGCATGGAGGGGAAGAGGATCACATCGCGGATGGCCGGGGAATCGGTCAGCAGCATAATCAGGCGGTCAATGCCGATGCCACAGCCACCGGTCGGCGGCAGGCCGTATTCAAGGGCGCGGATGAAGTCGGCGTCGTAATACATCGCTTCTTCGTCGCCGGCGTCCTTGGCCTTCATCTGCTCCTGGAAACGGGCGGCCTGGTCCTCGGCGTCGTTCAGCTCGGAGAAGCCGTTGGCGATTTCGCGGCCGACGATGAACAACTCAAAACGCTCGGTAATTTCCGGATTGCTGTCGGAGGCGCGGGCTAGCGGCGACACTTCGACCGGGTAGTCGATGATGAAGGTCGGTTCCCAGCACTGGGCTTCGGCACAGGCTTCGAACAGTTGCAGCTGCAGGCTGCCCAGACCGCCCGGCTTGACCTTCTCGCCGAAGGTGACGATCTTGGCCTTGAGGAATTCGGCGTCGGCCAGCTCGGCATCGGAGAACTCCGGATGCTGGCGCTGGATGGCCGGGTTGATGGTCAGGCGATGGAAAGGCTTGGACAGGTCGAGCTCGCGGCCCGGGTAGACG
>Ga0316605_10001267_pt1 | contig 14796 bp, 10 predicted proteins | sample OWC_soil_day20_n_FD_207666 | JGI IMG/M metagenome (GOLD analysis project Ga0316605, IMG submission 207666) | Wetland soil microbial communities from Old Woman Creek delta, Ohio, United States - OWC_soil_day20_noCT | ecosystem: Environmental > Terrestrial > Soil > Wetlands | place: USA: Ohio... | reverse complement strand
CGTTCCGCCATCTTTCTGGAGATTGCCGGTTGCGCTAATTATTTACCCGTTTGGTGTGTTCTTTTTGTCTTGCGCCCGGAATTGATTTGTGCTACTGCCGTATTTGTTGTTGCGGATTATCGGATCATTTATGGCGAAATAAGCCCAATTTCCAAAGCGCGGCCAATGGCCTGGGCGCGTGTCTTGGTGTTCAGTTTGATCATGGCTTGATGGATGTGATATTTGACTGTGTCTTCCGAGACTTCAAGAATTTTGGAGATTTCCCAGTTGGTTTTTCCCAAATGAACCCATTGCAGGATATCGCACTGCTTGCGACTCAGCAGTGAGCGTGTGGCACCGGGAAAACTTTCTTCCTCCGGATGGGGCGGCAACCCCTGAGCAAGTGCCAGGCAAAGGCTGGGGGTGACTTGTTCAAGATATTCGGCATGTTTTTCACCCACCTGGCCTTCCAGTCTGGCGAAAATAAAAGTGCTGCCGACTTTTCCCCGGCGGTCGAACATGGCGTGGCCGATGATGTTTTGCAGATTGTGCTTGTTGAAAATCCGAATCCATTCGACCGGGAAGAGGTGGTCGTCACGTTTGCTCTGGAAATAAAGCGGCTTGCGCTCTTCCCGCCACAGCCGCATCAAGGGGCTGTCAATGCTGCCATCCGCCTGGGCTAAATCGCGGAAATACTCTTCTGGAAAACCACGCGAATGATATTGGTGCCCATAACTGCCATTTTCGAGATAGAACCCGGTGCCGCAGATCATTACACCGTATTTCAGCAGCGCCTTGAGCGGGCCATCCAGCAGTTCGTTGAGGCTGGCAATGTCGCAGACCCTGGGGGCCTTCTGGATGATTTCCAGGAGCAGGGTGTTGCTATTCTTGCCTGTCCTCATGCGAACATTCAGTCAATGACGTGCGAAACCAGTCCGTCAGCCAGTTTGGGTTCAAACCAGGTCGATTTCGGCGGCATGACATTGTTCGAGTCGGCGACGGCCATCAGGTCGGTCATCTGCGTGGCGTGCAGGGCGAAAGCAACCGCCATTTCGCCACTGTCTACACGCCGTTCCAGTTCTTCCAGACCACGGATGCCGCCAACAAAGTCGATGCGCTTGTCGCGGCGCAGATCGGCAATGCCGAGAATCGGCCCCAGCAGGTGATCGGAGAGCAGGCTGACGTCGAGACGGGCGACCGGGTCGGCGGCTGGGATGAGGGCAGGGTTGATTTCCAGGCGTATCCACTGACCTTTCAGATACATCCCGAAGACGCCGGGATTTTCGGGATGAACACGGCCTTCTTCGGCGCTGATCGAGAAGGATTCGCTCAGGCGCGCCAAAAAGGCCTCCGGCGACAGGCCGTTGAGATCGATGACGACGCGGTTGTAATCCATGATGCGCATCTGGTTGGCCGGGAAAATCACTGACAGAAAATATTCGGCGCTGTTGCCTGCACTCTTGCCACGGCGGGCGGCGGCGACGCGCGAGGCGGCGGCGGATCGATGATGGCCGTCAGCTATGTAGAGATTGGGCATGGCGTCGAAAATGGCGGTGATGCGCTCGATGGCCTGGGCATCATCGATCAGCCAGATCGTATGGCGCACGCCCTCCAGGCTAGTGACGTCGGCCACCGGCATTTTGCTTGTTGCAGCAGCGATCAGGGCGTCAGCTTCCGGCGCGTCCGGATAGGCCAGCAGCACCGGGCCGGTTTGCGCATTCAGCGCTTCGATCTGGCGGACGCGATCATCTTCCTTGTCGGGCCGTGTGAATTCATGTTTGCGAATGCGGTTGCTGTCGTAATCGGCGACCGATGCGGTGGCGACCAGGCCGGTTTGCCTGTGCTCGCCCATAATCAGGCGATAGGCGTAATAAAGCGGCGTGCTATCGCGGTTCAGCACGCCGGCGGCGATCATGCGTTGAAAGTTTTCAGCCGACTTGGCATAGACGGTCGGGGAGTAAGGATCGGTTTCCGGCGGCAGATCGATTTCGGCCTTGGAAATGTGCAGAAAATTCCATTCCTGACCAGCGGCGCGCTGGCGTGCTTCCGCACTGGAAAGCACATCGTAGGGCGGGGCGGCGACTTCGGCGGCGCGCTCGGTGGTAGGGCGAAGACCGGTAAAGGGCTGGATCAGGGGCATGTTGAACTTCCGAAATCAGGCATTGCGTTTGGGTAATAGGTCGCGCAGCTTGCTGGCGGCCTCGCGCAGCGTGTTTTCAGTCTCTTCCCAGCCCAGGCAGGCATCGGTGACCGAGCAGCCGTATTTCAGGTCGGTCAGCTTGCTGGGGATCGGGATGGGCTGGCTGCCGCCGACAAGGTTTGATTCGATCATGACGCCGACAATGGACTTGTTGCCGCAGCGGATCTGGTTGACGATGTCGTTCATGACCAGCGGTTGCAGTTCCGGTTTCTTGTAGCTGTTGGCGTGCGAACAGTCGACGATCAGATTGGCGGGCAGATTGGCCTTGCTCAGAGCCTGTTCGGCCAGCGAGACGGAAACCGTGTCGTAGTTGGGGCGGCCGTCGCCGCCGCGCAAAACGACATGGCCATAACGGTTGCCGGTGGTGCGGACGATCGCCACCGAGCCCTGGCCGTTGATGCCGAGGAAGGAATGTGGCTTGGAAGCGGAAAGAATGGCATTGACGGCCACGGTGAGATCGCCGCTGGTGCCGTTCTTGAAACCGACCGGGGTGGAGAGACCCGAGGACATTTCGCGGTGCGTTTGTGATTCGGTGGTGCGGGCGCCGATGGCCGTCCATGCAATCAGGTCGCCGTAATATTGCGGTGCGGTCGGATCAAGCGCTTCGGTGGCGGCGGGCAAACCAAGTTCGTTGATCTGGATCAGGAATTCGCGCGCCTTTTCCATGCCGATATCGACGCGGAAAGAGTCGTCCATGAAAGGATCGTTGATGAATCCTTTCCAGCCGGTGGTGGTGCGTGGCTTTTCGAAATAGACGCGCATGACGAAGAACAGTGTGTCGCCAATGTCTTCAGCCAGTGTCTTCAGGCGCTGGGCGTAATCAAGGGCGCCCACCGGATCGTGCACCGAACAGGGGCCGACGATGACACAGAGGCGATGATCCTTGCGATCAAGGATGCGGCGCAGGGTTTCGCGGCCTTCATCGACAGTGCGGCTGGCGGCTTCGGAAAGCGGCAGGCGCTGATGGATTTCATCCGGCGTCGGCATGACGTCGAAGGCGGTAACGTTGATATTTTCGAGATGGCGTTGGGGCATACTTTGATTGATACCTTCCGTAGCGAAAAACACGGCACGCCCGCAGGCGCGCCGTCTTGGTTGTTTACGATGCAAATGGCAAAAGTGCTGCAAGTGCTTTGAGACGGATTGTAACAAATGCGCAGCAGACTTGCCGAAGGCTTGCTTTTCGAGTGCCTTATCTCGGTGTTAGCCCGAGTCTGACCATGAACTGGTCGATGGCGTGTATGCCAATTTGCTAGGCCTTGGCGACGAGATCGTTGATCTGATCATGTACTTTTCAATTTAGGGTTGGGAAACGGCCATTTGCAGTCATTGACTGAGCAAAGCGTCAACGTCTGCTTGAGATCGAAAAAATGACGATACGAATTTTATGCCGTGGTGGCTCGGTGCCCATTATCGACCGCGGTTTCCGTGGGGAGATGCTCTGCAAGGGGCAGGCTGAGTTCAAAGACGCTTCCCTTCCCCGGTCGGGAGCGGCACTTGATATCGGTGCCCAGTAGTCTCGCGATGCGACTGACGATGGAAAGACCAAGTCCAAGCCCCTTGTCGTTGTCACGCTCACTATTGCCAATCTGGAAGTACTCTTCAAATATGTCGTCGAGGTGTTCAGGCGCGATGCCGATCCCGGTATCCCAGACCCGAATCAACGCCTGATCACCCCTACGGCTAATGCCGACCAGAATGCCGCCCTTCGTGGTGTATTTTATGGCATTCCCGACCAGGTTGCCCAGCAGTCTCATGAGAAGCTTGCCGTCAGTCTGGATTGCCATTGCCTTGAACGGGAACCATAACTTGAAGCGCAAAGACTTCTCGGCTGCCATGCTCGAAAAATTGGCATCTATCCTTCGAGCCAGTTCTTCCGCGAGGATGAATTCGTGAGACGCCCTGGCCACGTCAGCATCGAATCTCGAAAGGTCCAGCAATGCGTTCAGCAGATCCCTCAGCAGTTGAATCGACTGCGTGAGGTACTTGCTGATCCGTTCTTGCTCGGCGCTTAATTCCGTTTCGGCCAATGCGTTGCTGAATAGGCTGATGGCCTGCATCGGTTGGCGAAGATCGTGGCTGGCGGCGGCAAGGAAGCGCGACTTGGCGATGTTCGCACTTTCAGCGGATGTCTTGGCAGCGATCAGTTCCGTTTCAGCCTGTTTGCGCTTAGTGATATCGTGAACCATGCCAACAAAACTATCGACATCTCCTCTCGAGTCGCGGATTGCGGTCACCGAAAGATCAACCCATAGGATGCGCCCATCATGGTCGAGATAGCGCTTCTCTACCCGATATTGGTCACGCTGTCGCGCCAGAATCTCATTGAAAAACCCCCGCTCACAACCAATGTCATCTGGGTGGGTGAGATCGGCATAGTTCATTCGGCATAGACTCTCGGCGTCGTAGCCAACCATGACGCGGAAAGCCTCGTTGAAGCTGGTGATTCTTCCGCTGGAGTCTGTTGTTGCAATACCAAGCAGTGCAGTCTCAAAAATCTTTCGGTAACGCGCTTCATTTTCCCGCAGAGCATTGTCTCGTTGCTTCAATCGGAACCGGTATCGACGTATCAAGATCAAGAGCAGAACTGAGGTTACCGCTACGAAGAACCAACCTTTCAAGGTACTTACGATAGCGATCTGGGTCGGGTCGGGGAATAGAAAGCTAACAACAGCGTCCGACAGGAGAATCCACAGCGCGGAGATCGTTGCGTATGGAATAACAACCCGCATCATGGGCGAAGGTTCTTGGCCTCCGGGGTTGGGGGTTGTTACCTTTAGGGGCACATACTTGTCAGCCACTACCTATCATCCCGATGACAGCCTTCGACGAGCCAAACCATGCTGGCTTGGACATAGTGCACAACTCATATCGTATAGTAGTCATTCTAACTGCTGGCCGTCGGGATTCCTAAAACATAATGTCCGCAGCCGATGCTTTGCAGACGTTGGCGCAACTTACCCCGACTGATTGCCTTGGATCGTTAGTTGTCTTTCTAATCAAGATCATAGTTTCAGCCCAAGGCTGACCATGAACTGGTCGATGGCGCGTGTGAGGTTGTTGTCCAATCCGACATCGGCATTGATTTCGCCGTGCGACATTGCGACCGGCAAGGTGCTGGCGCGTACGCCCATTTGTTTTGCTTTGGCGACGAAATCATCGGTTTGTTTGCAGGGTTTGTCGGGACGCGTTGTTGAGCAGACGATCAGCATTGGCGCGGCACCGGAGCGCAATTGCGCCATCGGCGAGGCGGCTTTCCACAGCGCCGGATCGCTGCCGAAAGCAGTGTTGTAAATGTTGCCGAGCAAAGGTCGGGATCCGTCCTCGCGCATTGATCTTTCGACATCGACAGCAGCACCGTCCAGTGAAATGGTGCCGAGCCAGGGCAGGTTATTCTTGGCAAAGTTCTGGCGAGCATCGGCGGTCACCAGCGTCACCAAGTGGGCTCCGGCTGAATGACCCATCAGCACCACTTTGGTTTTGTCGGCACCCCATTTTTCGGCATTGCCCTGAATGAAGCCCAGAGCCTTGGCGATGTCGTGCGCCTGATCAACTGGTGTGACTTGCGGCACCAGCCGGTAATTGAGCGAAATCAGCGCGAAACCTTTGCTGCTGTAATACGGTAGTTTGTTCTGCAGGGCGGCCCCCAGCCTTTTGTCGCCGCGCCGCCAACCGCCGCCGTGCACCATGACCAGAATCGGTGCATTGTCGATCTTCTTCTCGGGCAGATAAACGTCCATGCGTTGCAAGGGATCAGAGCCGTAGGCGAGATCGGCATGACTTGGCGCCCTGGTTGTTTTGTCGCCCTGCCTGTGGGCTTGCAGGCGTTCTCGGAGGCGGTTGCGGAAACCCCCCTGACGCGGTTGCTCGCCGACTTGCGTTTCCTGCGCCTGCACGGCCTCGCAAACGGGAATCAGACTCAGGAGGCAAAGGCTGGTCAGCAGAGCGGAGCGGCATTTGCTAAAAACGGATGAATGATTCATGACAACCTCGGCAACACGGCAACAGGAAACGATCAGTATAATCGGCGCGACTGGCCAACCGGAACCGTTGGCCGGTCACATTCTCAATTCCTATTTCTTGCAGGCAATGGTTTCGCCAGCGGCATTGGTGCAGCTACTGGTGTGCTGGAGACCATCCGTCTTGTTGTAGGTTGTGCTGCCATTGTAGGTATTGCCGTTGGCGTCGGTCGCGGTGGTATTGCGTTGCCCACTGACGTTGCCATCGGCAGTCTTGGTCATGCTGCCGGAACTTTTGATGTTGCCCTTGGTGCCGATGGCGGTCATGCTGCTTTGGTGATTGAACGTGCCGTCGGCACTACGGGTGTTGGTGGCGGTGCGTTCTCCCGTTGCGCCTGAAGCGGTTTTGAACGTGCCGCCGCGTGTACGGCTGCGTGAAAAGCTGCTGGCTTCGGCCTCTGGAATTGCGGCGATGAGGGAGGCGGTGCAAATGGCCAGAATGGAAAGAGTGCGTGCTTTCATGTGAATCTCCCTGTCAGTGAATGATGGATCCGGTCTATTAGTGGCTGTGCTGCTTGAAGAATTGCCACATGACCTCGCTGGCCTTGATCGATGCGGTCGGGTCGTCGCCGAGAAGTGAACCTTTTTCGCCACCGGGCCAGGCATGGCCGAAGCCTTCCAGCGTGACCAGTTCGACCGTCGTGCCGGCGCGGCATTGATTCCAGATTTCCGTCTTGACCTCGTGGATCATTTCCCGCGAATAGGTGTGGCAGGCATTGCGCGTTGACCAGAATTTGATGGTGTCGCGAACGGCCGTGTCGACTCTGGAGCCGGCCAGCCGGCTCTTGGTCGGGACGCCGCCTGCGTAAAGCACGTGTTCGTCGGCGGTGCCGTGGAAGGCAATCACTGACAGCGGCACGGCGGGTTTGCAGTCGACATTCATGGCGCCGGCGACCGGAGCGATGGCGGCAAAGCGGGCAGGCGTTTCGCAGCCAAGACGATAGCTCATCATGCCGCCGTTTGACATGCCGGTGACGTAGATTCGGCGCGGGTCGACCGGATGGCGCTGGGCGACGTGGTCGATCACAGAATTAAGGAAACCGACGTCGTCGACCTGTTCCTCAAATGCCTTGCCGCAGCAGTTGCCGGCGTTCCAGGTGAGCAGGGCGTTACGCAGCTTGCCCGATCCGTTCGGATAGACCACCAGAAAACCCTCGCGGTCGGCGATGGCGCTCATGCCCGACATTCTGGCCGCATTTTCGGCATTGCCGCCGCCGCCATGCAGCACCATGACCAGCGGCCGGCGGGCATGAGGGCGCGCCTGAGTTGAGGAGGGTTGCTCGGGCGTATGCAGCAGATAGGTGCGGACATGCTTCTGATGAACCAGGCTGTATTCGGTATCGGCGGCCTGCGCCGCAGGCAGGATGGCTGCGGCCAGAAGTGCAAAGAGCAGCGTGCTTGATTTCATGATGGTCTCCAGGTTGTTGTTGGGTTGTGAGAGAGTTTCATGGCTGAAGTCTAGAAGCCAAAATGCGTTCAAGTTGTAAGTGCCGGAGGCGAGTTGATTGGCGTTTGTTACCGGTATGCGCCTTTGTAATCGTTTGCAACATTTTTGCCGGGAGTGGGTGCGCGTTGGCTGATAAGCTGAAACCAATGCGGGCACAATGGAGCCTGCAGAGGAGATGCAATGATGTCGAACCCGCCGAAAATCCTGATCCTTGATGACGAGGCCGAAATGCGCGCCTTGTTGCAGCGCTATTTGAGCGGTCAGGGCTTCGTCGTGCGGGCGGTGAATGATGCGCCGCAGCTGGACAAGACCCTGGCGCGCGAGAGCTTCGATGTGCTGGTGCTCGATTTGATGATGCCCGGCGAAGATGGACTTTCCATTTGCCGCCGCTTGCGCGCTGGCGGCGAAACCATTCCGATCATGATGCTGACGGCGAAAGGCGATCCAATCGACCGCATTATCGGTCTGGAAATGGGCGCCGACGATTATCTGCCCAAGCCCTTTGAGCCGCGCGAACTGGCGGCGCGCCTGCACGCCATGCTGCGCCGGCAATCCATGTTTGCCGCTGGCTCGACTAGTGCTGGCAAGGAATTGGTGCAGTTCGGTGATTTCACACTGGATTGCTCGGCGCGCCGTTTGCTGCAGGGGACGCAGGAAATCGAGCTGACTTCGGGCGAATTTGCTTTGCTGCGGGCGCTGGCCACGAATCCCGGGCGGACTTTGGGGCGCGAGCGCCTGATCGAACTGGCGCACGGCCGTCAGGCGGCGCGTGAGCAGGGGATTACCGAACGCAGCATCGATGTGCAGATTTTGCGTTTGCGCCGAGTGATCGAAAAGGACCCCAGCCAGCCGCGCTTCATCCAGACGGTGTGGGGTGCTGGTTATGTCTTCGTTCCGGATGGGGAGAAATCATGAAAATCTGGACTTTGCTGACGCCGCGCTCGCTGTTCGGGCGCAATCTGCTGCTGATGGCGGCACTGATTCTGGTGGCAGAACTGGGTGTCGGGCTGGTGCTGCGGCAATTTGTCAGGGAACAGCGCCTGGCAGCGATGGGTGAATCGATTACCGTGCGCACTGAGATGCTCAGTGCGGCACTGCGGAACATGACGGCCGAGCAGAGGCAGGGCTACTTGAACGGTCTGGAAAAATCCGGAGTGTTGGTGGCGAGCGGTAAACCGCAAGTTATTGCAGAAACGCGGCGCCCGCTGGTCAAAGCCATTTTGCGGCAATTGTCCGGGCATCTGGGCGCGCAATACAGGCTGGAATGGCAGGAATCGCCGGAACAGCGGCTGTGGATCGGCACGCAGATCGAGGGCCAAACCTACTGGTTCGGTCTGAACAGCGGCACGCTTTTTTCCAACCGGGGACTTTCGTTTCTCGGGGTGATGCTGGTGACCGGGCTGGTCGCGCTGTTCGGCGCCATACTGATCCAGCGCCGCATCAACTGGCCCCTGCGCCTGCTCGCCGAAGCTGCGGCAAAGGTGGGGAGTGGCCAGCAGGCGCCGGTGGATATTCCAGAAGCACCGGTTGAGATTGCCCAACTCGCTGCCAGTTTCAACCAGATGTCGGCCGATCTGGAGACTGCAGACCGCGACCGTGCTTTGATGCTGGCTGGCGTTTCACATGATTTGCGCACGCCGCTGGCCAAGTTGCGTCTGGCGGCAGAAATTATGGCCAATGACGACAAGCCGGACGCGGAATTGATCGCCGGCATGATCCGCAATATTGCCGTGGCTGATGCCATTGTCGGCCAGTTCATCGACTTTGCCCGCCAGGGCGATGACGAAGCCGTCTCGCTGTGCGACATCAACGAAATGGCGCGCGACGTCGTGGCGACGGCTGCTGGCAAGGTGCAACTGGAACTCTCGGGGGTGTCGCCCTTGTTGTGCCGGCCGGTCGCCTTGCGGCGTGCAATCGCCAATCTGATTGATAATGCGCTGCGCTACAGCCCCGAAGATCGCGGGAATGTCATTCTGCGCACACAGCAGCGCGGCAATACCATACAGATTGCCGTACTCGACCAGGGGCCGGGCATTCCGGAGGATCAACTGGCACGCATCCGTCAACCTTTCGTCCGTCTGGAGGCGGCGCGCGGTGGCAAGCCGGGATCTGGCCTGGGACTGGCTATTGTCGAGCGTATTGTCCGACAGCATCACGGCGAATTGCTGATCGAGAATCGCCCGGAAGGCGGCCTGATGGTAACGCTGGTGCTGTCTGGAGAGAGATAACGAGCTTTGCCTATTTGGCTGTCAAAGCGCGGATCATTTCCTTGATATTTGCCACCTTGTCGCCGAGCGTCGGTGAATGGCGAACCAGCGCCAGTTTGTCCTGTCCGGCCAGCTTGTAGCTGCGGTTTTTCTGGATCAGGTTGATGATGTTCATTGGCTCGATGGGTGGATTGGGGATGAATTGCAGGACAATCTGGTCGCTGCTGGCATCGAGTTTCTGTACGCCGAGGGGTTTGGCCAGCAGGCGCAAGCGATGCGAGGCGATGAGCGAGGCGCCTTGCGGCGGCAGGTCACCAAAGCGGTCAATCAGTTCTTCCTGCAAGGCGCTGATTTCGTCGTCGTCGCTGCAGTTGGCCAGCCGCTTGTAGAGGGTCAGGCGTTCGTGCACATCCGGGCAATAGGCGTTCGGCAGCAGGGCGGGCGTGTGCAGGTTGATCTCGCTGTCGAGCCGGAGCGGCTGCGTCAAATCGGGTTCCTTGCCCAGTTTCAGAGCGGCGACGGCGCGGTTGAGCATGTCGCTGTAAAGGTTGAAACCGATCTCCTGCATTTCGCCTGACTGGCTTTCGCCCAGCACCTCGCCGGCACCGCGAATTTCTAGGTCGTGCATGGCGAGGTAGAAGCCGGAGCCGAGTTCTTCCATGTGCTGGATGGCTTCGAGTCGTTGGCGCGCCTGCTTGGTCATCGCTTTTTCATCCTGCACCAGCAGGTAGGCGTAGGCCTGATGGTGCGAGCGACCGACGCGGCCGCGCAACTGGTGCAATTGCGCCAAGCCGAATTTCTCGGAACGGTTGATCAGGATGGTGTTGGCATGCGGGTTGTCAATGCCGGTTTCGATAATGGTGGTGCACAAAAGCAGGTTGGCGCGCTGGCCGGTGAAATCGCGCATGACGCGTTCGAGTTCGCGTTCGTTCATCTGGCCGTGGCCGACGACGATGCGCGCTTCCGGCACCAGCTTTTCCAGCTTTTCCCGCATGTTTTCGATGGTGTCGACCTCGTTGTGCAGGAAATAAACCTGGCCGCCGCGTTTGAGTTCGCGCAACACGGCTTCACGGATGATGCCGTCGGAAAATTTGCTGACGAAGGTCTTGATGGCGAGGCGTTTTTGCGGGGCGGTGGCGATCACCGAAAAATCGCGGATGCCTTCCATGCTCATCGCCAGCGTGCGCGGGATGGGCGTGGCGGTGAGGGTCAAAACGTCGACCTCAGCGCGTAGTGATTTCAGCGCCTCCTTCTGGCGCACGCCGAAGCGGTGTTCCTCGTCGATGATGACGAGGCCAAGGTGCGAAAATTTTACGTCCTTGCCGATCAGCTTGTGGGTGCCGATGACGATGTCGAGTTTGCCGTCGGCCATTTCCTCTAACGCTTGCGCCGATTCCTTGGCGGTCTTGAAGCGCGAAAGTTCGGCAATTCTGATGGGCCAATCGGCAAAACGATCGGAGAAAGTCTGGAAATGCTGTTCGCAGAGCAGGGTGGTCGGGCACAGCACAGCCACCTGCTTGCCGCCGGCGACGGCACAGAAGGCGGCACGCAAGGCGACTTCCGTTTTGCCGAAGCCGACATCGCCACAGACGAGTCGATCCATCGGTTTGCCCGATCGCATGTCGTCAATGACCGCTGCGATGGCCTGTGCCTGATCGGCCGTTTCCTCGAAGCCGAAGCCGTCGGCAAAGTTGTCGTAGTCACTTTCCTTGAAGGCGAAGGCATGGCCCTGGCGGGCGGCGCGAATGGCATAAAGGGCGAGCAGTTCGGCGGCGGTGTCGCGCGCCTGTTCGGCGGCTTTCTTTTTGGCCTTTTCCCATTGGCCGGAGCCGAGGGTATGCAGCGGCGCGGTTTCCGGGTCGGCGCCGGAATAGCGCGAAATGACGTGCAGTTGCGACACCGGCACGAAGAGCTTGGCGTCATTGGCGTAATGCAGTTCGAGGAATTCCATCGGACCATCGCCGAGATCCATGTGGATCAGGCCACGATAACGGCCGATGCCGTGGTTTTCGTGCACCACCGGGTCGCCGACCTTGAGTTCGGTCAGGTCTTTCAGCCAGTTATCGAACCCGGCCTTGCGCTGGGCTTCGCGCCGGCTGCGGCGGGGAATGCCGGCGTAGAGTTCGCTTTCGGTGATGAGGGCGAGCGCAGTGAGAAGTTGAAAACCGCCGTGCAGGGGGGAAATGGTCAGACCGAGTTTGGCGTCGGAAGCGATAAATTCAGCGAAATTTGCAATATTTTCAGGCTTCAGGCCGTGTTCGATCAGCAGTGCATTCAAAGTTTCGCGCCGACCTGGCGATTCGGCATGCAGCAATACGCGGCCGGGAAATTGGGCGATAAAAGATTTGAGTGCCGAGAGCGGGTCTTCAGCGCGGCGGTCGATGGCCAGAGGCGGCAACGGTGAAATAGGGGACAGATCACGGTTTTCCCCGGAAAACCGTGATCTGTCCCCTATTTCCAATCTGCCATACGCCTTGGCGGCCAGAAAGAAGTCTTCATCACTGAGAAACAGTTCGGCAGGTGGCAGGAGGGGGCGGTTTTTCTCGCCGGAAAGCAGGTTGTAGCGCGAATGGGTATCGCGCCAGAAATTGGCGATAGCGGTGGGCACGTCGCCTTGCAGGATGAGCAAGGCATCCTTGGGTAGATAGTCGAAAAGACTGGCGGTTTCATCGAAGAAGAGTGGCAGCCAGTATTCGATGCCGGCCGGGGCGATACTGCTGGAGATGTCCTTGTAAATGCCCGATTTGGCCGGGTCGCCTTCAAACACTTCGCGGAAGCGCTGGCGAAAATGGGTGCGGCCCTTGTCGTCCATCGGGAATTCGCGGGCTGGCAACAGGCAAATTTCGGAAACCGGGTAAAGGGTGCGTTGGTTGTCCGGGTCGAAACTCTTGATGCTGTCGATTTCGTCGTCGAACAGGTCGATGCGGTAGGGTAGTGCCGATCCCATCGGATAGAGATCAATCAGGCCGCCGCGAATCGAATATTCGCCCGGCGAAACTACTTGTGTGACATGGTTGTAACCCGCCAGCGTGACCTGGGAGCGGAATTTCTCGGCTTCGAGTTTTTCGCCCTTCCTGAAAGCGAAAGTATAGGCGGCCAGAAAAGCCGGTGGGGTTAGCCGGTAAACAGCGGTGGAAGCGGGAACCAGCAAAATGTCGACTTCACCTTGCAAGGCCGCCCATAGGGTGGCGAGACGTTCCGAAACCAGATCGTGATGCGGTGAAAAATGGTCGTAGGGCAGGGTTTCCCAGTCTGGCAGCAGGCGCACGCGCAGCTCGGGGGCGAACCAGGGGATTTCCTCAAGCAGACGGGCGGCATCGGCGGCGTTGGCCGTCACGACTGCCAATGTGCGTTGATGTTCAGCTAGTTGCGCCAATGCCAGCGCCTCGGCTGAACCGGCGGGGACATCGAGGTCAAGCCGGTGAGCGGGTTTGGGTAGAGCAGACGAAAATGAAAAATTGGGGCAGGTGGGCATGCAAAATCATCAAAACAGCGCAAGGATGCCGATTATAACGAGCCAGCCCACTCTATAGCGGGCGAAAAGGATTATGATTTCAGCGCTCCGTATTGCTGCTTCACAACTTGGAAATGAAAAGAAGGAATTAGTCATGAAGATCAGTAGTCTTCGTATTGGTCAGAAACTGGTTTTGGTACTGGTGCTGGCCATTTTTGTAGCGTTTTTGATTGCCGGAGTGGCGGTCAAAACGATAGGCAACCGATATGAGGATGCAGCGGCGTCAGCTGTTTCGGCCACAACGACCAAACAGGTGATGAGTACGGTGCAGGTGTTTGCTGATGAACTGGCGAGTACGGCCGATCGCCTGCTCGGAGCCATGAGTCTTGGCTACCCTGAGCGCTTTCGGCTCGATGAGGCGGCCACCATGCGTATCGGCAATCATACGGTGCCTTCCCTGTATAACGGTGCGCGTCTGATCAATCAGGATCATGTCTATCTCGACCGTTTTTTCAGCCAGACCAAAACAGTGGCAACAGTTTTTGTGCGCGATGGCAAAGATTTTATCCGGGTGGCGACTTCGCTGAAAAAGGAAGATGGCAGCCGTGCATTCGGAACCGCGCTGGATCAGAAACATCCGGCTTACGCCAAATTGCTGGCCGGTGAGGGTTATCAAGGTCCGGCGAGGCTTTTCGGGCGCGATTACTACACTAAATACCAGCCGATCAAGGATGGTAACAAGGTGATTGGCGTGCTGTTCATCGGGGTTGATTTTACGGATGCCCTGATCAAGTTCAAGGAACGCCTTAAACAGCTCAAGCTCGGTGAAACCGGCTACGTTTTCGTCATCAACGCCAATGCGGCGGACAAAGAGAAATACGGTTTTTATCTTGTCCATCCAACCCGGGAAGGCAAGAATTCTTTGGAGCTTCAGGATGCGCAAGGCAAGTACCCCTTCAGGGAAATGCTGGAAAAGAAGACGGGGGAAATCCGCTATCAATGGAAGATCGAGGGCTCTTCGTCGGCACCCTTGATTGTGGCGAGTTACGACGTGTTTCCAGAATTCAACTGGCTGATTGCCAGCCGCGCCGATAGCGCCGAGATTTCCCGGGGGGTGACGGCAGTGGAGTGGGTCATGTTGGCGGCGGGGCTGATTATGTTGGTTGTTTTGCCCCTCATTATCGTGGTCACGGTCAAGCGCTTGGTTGCCCATCCGCTGGCGGAGCTGCAGGGCTTTTGTAACGAAATCGAGCGCACACACGATTTCACCAAACAGGCGCCGGCGCATGGTGACGATGAAGTTGGTCAGACGACGGAAGCGGTGCTGCGCTTGTTGAAGGCTTTGCGCGGCACTTTCGGCCAGATTCTGGGCAGTGTTAACCGGGTTGATGAAGCGGCGCGCAGTTTGATGTCAGCGGCACGCGACACGGCCAAGAATTCCGGTTTGGCGAGCGATTCGGCCAGCGACATGGCCGCTTCGGTTGAGGAAT
>Ga0316605_10001266_pt1 | contig 14802 bp, 14 predicted proteins | sample OWC_soil_day20_n_FD_207666 | JGI IMG/M metagenome (GOLD analysis project Ga0316605, IMG submission 207666) | Wetland soil microbial communities from Old Woman Creek delta, Ohio, United States - OWC_soil_day20_noCT | ecosystem: Environmental > Terrestrial > Soil > Wetlands | place: USA: Ohio... | reverse complement strand
AGGCCGGGCTCTGTCGTGGAATCCGACAGACACTCCGTGCAGTGGAGCACGAACGGGATGTGCTCGATCTCCAGAAGAGCATGGGCGATGGGAGTGCCGGCTGTGACTGCTGTGAATGAAAAGGCAAGAGAATCAGGGACCACTCCGGCGAGATCGCCGATACGGACCTTGATGCTGTGAATGGTATGACGATGTTCCTGGGGGACGTACTGTTCGATGATGTCGACGATACTCTGTGCGATCGAGAGCTCGTGCATGGTCTAACGCTGGAGGAGCGTCGAGTACCAGTAGATATACGCATCGCCGAGGCTATCCTCGTCGTACGAGACGTGTGTGTTCGGTGTGAGCCACGTACGCGTTCTCGGGTGGTTACTTGTGCCCTCACCGTATTCTTTCTGCAAGAGCGTGAGGAGCCGCCGTGAGTTTTCCAGGCTGCGCGTTGTTACGATGACACCGGCAAGACGGCCGTCCACGAATTCGATGTCGCACTGGTCGATGGCGGCGTCGCCGATCGAACGCACACCTGTGCTGTATAGAAGCAGATTCCCCTCATTGCGGGAGGTCCGCAACTCCACCTTGTCCGCAAGCACTGCCACCGGAGTCCCCCAGTGATGGCCCATCAGACCATCGCGCGTCTGCGCAAAACCCATTTCGGGCAGGGCGCGGAGACAGAGAAGTATCGTGAGTATCCGGCGGGGCGTCTTGTCCATGTGGAAACATAGGAAAAAAGGTGAAAGAACGCAAAGGGTGTACGGCTTGTGGGAGATCTGACATTTTCACCGTGAAGTGGTACATTGCAGTGGACGCTTCCTGTGGTAAAACTGTCGAATCTCGATGTCGGACCGTTCGAGGAAGTGGGATAGCAAGAGTCGAAGCGTTGTTGTATGTTATGAACGATGGTACCGAACACGATAAACCCGGGATGCAAAACATGAGACGAGCATGCATTGGGCTTTGCCTCTCCCTCTGGTTGTTCTCCTTTCCGGCATGCGACCTGGGAGTGGGAAATTCCGGCGGCTATTCGCTGGCGATCTACCGGCTTGCTGACAGCAATCTGACGGCGGCGAACGTCTGGGCCCTCCCGCTCAAGGACCTCCGGTTGGCAGACATTCCGTTCCTCACGCTGGAGGACATACGAATGTACAACTGGAAGACTCACGAATTTGCAGTGACGGCACAGCCAGATTCGCAACTGGCGAGACTGCAACGAAGGCTCGGTCCCACCGGCGGCATTCCCTGGGTCCTTACTGTGGACGATGAACGGATCTATCTGGGAGCATTCTGGTACGCCTATTCATCGCTCGCGCCGCAGGTGCCGTATATCGAGGTATTGATTGAACCGCATCGCATCTGGAGAGATTACTCGGACGGAACCCAGAGCGATCAGCGGGCCGATCCCCGTATCTATCGCGTGCTGAAGAATGCAGGGGTGCTGATTGAGTAGCGCCGGAGAAATCACTGCCGGCATCATGAAGGATCATCATGAGAGACAATCATGAAACAGTGGTATGAACAGCTGTTTGAGAACTACGCCGCAACGTATGACAGTGAGAGCTTTGTGCACGGTACCGCAGGGGAGGTGGATTTCATCGAGCAGGAAATCGGCCACCGGAAGACAGCCAGAATTCTGGATATCGGGTGCGGCACGGGCAGACATGCGATCGAGCTCACCCGGCGGGGCTACAACGTCACGGGTGTGGACTTGTCCGACTCCCAGCTGAATCGGGCGCGGGAGAAGGCAGAGGCCCTGGGACTCATCGTTGACTTTCACCGCCTCGATGCGCGAACACTGCCGTTTGAGAATGAGTTCGATGTGGCAATCATGCTGTGCGAGGGATCGTTTCCGCTGATGGAAACCGACGAGATGAATTTCGAGATCCTGAAAGGCGCGACGCGGGCGCTCAAGGCGGGAGGGAAATTCATATTCACGACACTGAACGGCCTGTTTCCTCTCTACCATTCTGTTCAGGAGTTCTGCAACTCGTCGGGCGGGCCGGGCAATGCGACATACCGGAGCAACACCTTTGACCTGATGACATTCCGGGACCACAATCTCACCAGGATAGCAGATGATTCGGGGAACATGCGGGAGTTGCAGTGCAACGAGCGGTACTATGTGCCGAGCGAGATCACGTGGCTGCTGAAGTCGCTCGGGTATGCCTCCTCGGCCATCTACGGCGCGCGGCTTGGAGCATTTTCACGCAAGGACGCGCTGACCACCGAAGATTTCGAAATGCTCGTTATAGCCAGTAGGGGATAAGGATTACACGTCCGCACCGTTCAAGGCGGCGGTGTTTCCCGGCACAACGAGCCTGGCATGTTGCGGACGAGGAAAGTGATGACATGTACCGACTGGTTCCGATAGTAACCGCGGAGGACATTCCGCCGCCCTACAGAGAGACAGCGATCGGGCGGCTGCTCGAATACCACAACCTGGGTCGCCCCCATGAGCCGTACACATCAGCCAGGCTGCTGATAGGCATGTGCATGGATAACCGGAAACATCTCCGCATACCCGACAACTTCGCGTACATCATCCGGTCCGGCGGAGGGAACCTGCGATACAGCGAATTCAAGGTGTCCTACGCTATAGCTGTGGGCGGTGTGCGGTGCATCGCACTCCTCGGGCACGACCAGTGCGGCATGGTCAATCTTGTCAAACGGAAGGAGCAATTCATCCAGGGTCTTGTCGAGAACGCCGGATGGACGCTGCAATCGGCAGAAGAGCATTTCAACGGATATGCCCCGATGTTTGAGATAGGCAATGAGATTGACTTCGTGCTCAGCGAGGTGCAGAGGCTCCGTCTGAGATACCCGAAGGTCCTGGTCGCCCCCCTCCTGTACCGGATGGAGGACAACCGTCTCTATCTTATTCAGGAACGGATGTGAGGCAAGTGTACAGATGAACCAGACAACCGGGGAGAGGGCGGCAGATGCGTCAGGGACATCGCGCATCCTTCTGACAGGTGCGACCGGCTACGTCGGCGGCCGCCTGCTGGGAGCCCTGGAGGAGAAAGGATTCCGTGTGCGCTGTCTGGTTCGGCAACCTGAATTCCTCAGGCCGAGAGTTGCCGCGTCGACTGAAGTCGTCCGGGGAGACGTGCTCGACCGTCCCGGTCTGAGTCTGGCTCTGCGGGACGTGAAGGTTGCCTATTATCTGATCCACTCCATGGGAGCGGGGGCTTCGTTTGAGGAGAAGGACCGGCTTGGTGCGCAGAATTTCGCCGGAGCGGCAAAAGCGGCGGGCGTGGAGCGCATTATCTACCTCGGCGGCCTGGGTGACGAGACACAGCCCCTGTCCCCGCATCTGCGAAGCAGGCAGGAAGTGGGGCACATCCTGCGTCAGTCCGGTGTGCCCGTCCTGGAATTCCGCGCATCCATCGTCATCGGGTCCGGCAGCCTTTCGTTTGAGATGATCCGTTCGCTGGTGGAACGGCTGCCGGTCATGATAACGCCCAGGTGGGTCTCAATGCCCGCACAGCCCATCGCGATCGAAGACCTGATTTCATACCTCACCGAGGCCCTTGATCTGCCTGCCGCGGAGTGCCGCACATACGAGATCGGCGGGGCAGATCGGGTATCCTATGCGGAGATCATGCGCACCTACGCACGTCTCCGCGGGATGCGCCTCCGGATGATCCCGGTTCCCGCCCTGACACCTTTTCTCTCCAGTCTGTGGTTGGGGCTGATCACGCCGCTGTACGCCCGCATAGGCCGGACCCTGATTGAAAGCATCGTTCACTCTACGGTTGTCCGGGACGAGACTGCACTCCGGATGTTTTCCGTTCATCCCATGGGAATCGAAGACGCAATCCGCCACGCGCTGGCAAATGAAGATAAGCAGTTCGCCGCGACGCGGTGGTCAGATGCACTCTCTTCATCGGGAGAGGTGCGGTCATGGGGCGGCGTGCGCTTTGGAACGCGATTGGTAGACTCCCGCACGGCGACAGCTGCGGCATCGCCCGCAGCAGCCTTCAGGGTCATAGAGCGTATCGGGGGCGACACAGGTTGGTACGCCTGGAACTGGCTCTGGCATGTGCGCGGATTTATGGATCTGCTCGTCGGAGGGATCGGCATGCGGCGCGGCCGGCCGGATCCGGAACATCTGCGCGTCGGAGATACTGTCGACTTCTGGCGGGTGGAAGCCCTGGAACGGTCCCGCCTCCTGCGGCTTGCAGCCGAGATGAAAGTGCCCGGCCGGGCATGGCTTGAATTTGAAGTGACCGGGGATGATGCATCGTCGACAATCCGGCAGACAGCCCTGTTCGACCCGGTGGGATTGCTCGGGCTTGCGTACTGGTACGCCCTGTATCCGGTGCACCAACTGGTGTTTGGCGGCATGCTGCGGCAGATTGTACTGAGGGCCGGCGGAGAAGATCCTCGCGTGGCAGGGAAGGTGTAGATGATCCTCAAACGGGCAATCACTGCGGTTGATGCGATGAACTGCGCGATGGTGACGCCATGAAGTCCGCCGGAAAACGGCCGGTGATCGGTCTCGCGCTGGGGAGCGGTTCTGCGCGCGGCTTGGCGCACATCGGGGTGATACGCGCACTCCGCGAATCCGACATACCGGTGGATGTTGTTGCCGGGACAAGCATCGGCGCGCTGATCGGCGCCGCGTATGCATCCGGGCGTCTGGACACGCTCGAAGAGGCCTTCCGGAGTTTTGACTGGAAGAGGATCGGCTCGCTGTTCGATCCGATCTTTCCGCGGTCCGGACTCATCAGCGGGAAGAAGATTACGGACTTTCTGGCCGCACACGTTTGTACCGAGCGCCTCGAGGATCTGCCCATTCCATTCTGTGCTATTGCTGCGGACATCGCGACCGGCGAGGAAATCAGAATGCGTGACGGTGACATCCTGGGAGCGGTGCGAGCGAGCATTTCGGTTCCGGGGATCCTTACGCCTGTTCTCCGTGACGGCAGGCTTCTGGTGGACGGCGGTATTGTGGATCCCGTTCCTGTCAGTGCGGTCCGTGCCATGGGAGCCGATCTTGTGATCGCGGTGGACCTCAACTATGAAATCGTGACCGGCAGGCCGCTGCGGAAGCAGTCTCGCCGCCCGGGCGTGCAGAACGCCATCCTTGCGCGTCTCGGAGGCAGCGAGTACACGCAGACAGCGGCCCGGATACTGGAGCGGATCAGGGCACGCAAACGGCCTGCGGGTGCCCGTGCGCGAGCGAAACGGATCACACATCCGATGCCCGGCATGGGCGAACTGCTCCTGGCGTCGCTGCACGTCATGCAGGTGCGCCTTACGGAGAGCCGCCTCCGGGTTGAACGCCCCGAAGTGCTCATCCGCCCGCCACTCGGCCCGGTCCATCTTCTGGAATTCGATCGTGCGGAGGAGGTGATTGAGATCGGTTATCGCTCCGCTCTCCATCCTGTCCGTGAGCTGGCCCGGAGTTTGCAGCGGTGATGGTGATGTGCGTTCCTTGCCGGGTACACGTCGAATCATTTTTCACAAGGAGGTGTACATATGATGCGATTGAGCAGTGTGTTTGTATGGCTTGCAGTGCTTGCCATCGCCCTCAGCGGGTGTTTCCCCGGCGGTCCGACCTATTCGTCTCAGGAGCCTGCAGGCTTCTTTGCGGGCGTCTGGCATGGATGGATCGCTCCCATATCGCTGATTGTCGGTCTGTTCAAGGACGGTATCCGGGTTTACGAGCCATTCAATACCGGATGGTGGTATGATTTCGGATTCTATATTGCCGTCATCTCGGGCTTCGGGAGTATCGCCCTGACCAGAAAGCACACAAAGAGCAAACACAAGTGAAAGCACAGACACCAAAGGACGACAAGCGCGTGGTCATCTTCAAGCAGCTGCGGAAGCTTCTGAAGAAGTACGAACCGCCATTCACCGCGAAGAGTGATTTTGACTCACGGTACGAGCTCTGGTCCATCAAGGACGTCACGTTTGCAGGTAGGAAGCGGAAAGAGGTGTTCTTCGCGGGGTTGATCATTCAGAGCACCTATGTGGGCTTCTACTACATGCCCGTGTACACAGATCCCGCAATCAAGAAGATGTTCAAGAAAGAACTGCTCTCGACGTTGAAAGGAAAATCGTGTTTTCACATTACCAGGATGGACGCGCTGCTCCTCGAACAAGTCCGGAGTGCGCTTGAACTGGGCTACAAGATGTACAAAACCAATGGATGGGTGTAACGGGCCGGCCGAATGCACGTGAAGTGAGAGCGGGATACGACACGATCACACGAGTACGACAATGGCGGGAAAATCGCGTCAGGATCTGAAGAGAGAATACAAGGAACGGAAGAAACCTGCAGGGGTGTTCCTGGTCAGGAACACCGCCAACGGCAAAGTGCTGCTCGGGAGCAGCCTCAATCTCGAAGGCTCGCTGAATAAGCACAGGTTCATGCTCACCATGGGGAGCCACATCAACACGCGCCTGCAGCAGGACTGGAATACATACGGACCTGATCATTTCGTCTTTGAAATCCTCGAAGTTGTGCGTGTGATGGATGAACCCGGTTTCTCGGTCGAAGACGAACTCACTTTGCTCGAGCAGATCTGGATCGAGGCTCTCCAGCCGTTCGGTGAGAAGGGGTATAATGCAGCAGGAAAGGTCCGGGAGGCGTAGGAGCTGACGCCGGCAGGAATCTGTCCGCGGAACACCAGCATTCAGTATGCAGGGAAAGGCGTGCAGCAATGAAACTCGGTACGACACTGACGGTCTTCACGAGGAAGGAGTGGCGCGCATGGCTGAAGGCGCACCACGACACTGAACGGGAGATCTGGCTGGTCTACTATAAGAAGAGCTCCGGCAAGTCAAGAATTCCGTATAATGATGCGGTCGAAGAGGCCCTCTGTTACGGCTGGATCGACAGCACGCTCAAACCCATCGACGGCGAAAAATACGCCCAGCGGTTCAGCCCGCGCCGGCCGGGAAGCAACCTCTCTGCACTCAATAAAGAGCGGGTCCGGCGCCTCATCCGGTCCAGGAAAATGACCCGCATTGGACTGGCCAGGATCGAGCACACGTTCCGCGAGCACAAGACTGAAAAGAAGGAACACTTCACGTTACCGCCGGATATCAGGAGTGCGTTGAAACAGGATCCGGTAGTCTGGAAGAATTACAGGGCATTCCCGGAGAGTTACAGAAGAATCCGGATTGGCTGGATCGATGGCAGCAGGGAGCGTCAGCAGGTCTTTGATACACGGCTCCGCTACTTCATCCGCATGACGGCGAAGAACAAGACCTTTGGCATGGTGAAGTGACATGCACATCGGCTGTCACTCCTGATTTTCCGATTTGCGACCTCTCGCTATACTGCGTATCTTCTTTCGTATACTGTGTCCGCATGTGAACCATACTTCCTGGACGACAACACTTGGATGCTCTATGAATCTCCTTCACCTCTTACCTATCGGCCCGGGCGGAGCGTTACCCGCCTCCGTTTTCATGACAACTTTTGTGTGCATGCTGCCGCTGCTGCCTGTGGTTGCGTCATCGGCGGCGGAATCCGGAAACACACCGGCTGACGCCCAGTGGATTATTCCGTTCGGGGCCGACCGGAACACCCCGGCCACTCCGTGTCCGCTCCTGCGAACATCGTTTACACTGCCCGACAAGCCTGCTGCGGCCTCTGTTCGTGTGATCGGTCTGGGGCATTTTGAGTTGACAGTAAACGGTCGGCGGGTTGATCCATCGGTCATCAACCAACCCTGGTCTCAATACAACAAGACGATCTACTGGCAGGAGTTTGCCATTGCACCGTACCTGACGCCGGGAGAGAATGTCATCGGCGTACAGCTGGGCAATTCATTCTGGTACGTCGGTGCTGCAAACGATACAGGGCGATATGTGAAGACCGACGCCATGCCCAATTTCGCCGGGAATACCCCGTATCTGCTCTGGCTCGAAGCGCGTATTACACGGGCCGATGGGCAGGTGCAGATGGTCACGTCCAACGACACCTGGAAGTGGTCAGAGGGTCCGCTGACATTCTCGCATATCTATGCGGGGGAAGATTATGACGCTCGCCGCGTACAGCCTGGCTGGAACAAGCCCGGCTTCAACGATAGAGGCTGGAATCCTGTCACGCGGGTTCAGCCCCCGGAGGCGGCACTTGAGCGGTACGCTGCCCCGCCTCTCAAAGCGTTCGAAGTGTTCTCTCCAACAGAAATCAAGCATCCCCGTGCCGGTGAATATACGTACGTATATTCCCAGAACTGCTCTGCATTGCTCAGGTTCACTGTCGAAGGTGCTGCCGGCAAGACGATACGGTTCAAGCCGTGTGAATACATGGACTCCACCGGACAGGTCAAGTTTACGTACACATGGGGAACGAAGAAGGATATCTGGCACGACTACACGCTGCGGGGCGGCGGGGCCGAGTCGCATCAGGTGCTCTTCTGCTATGTCGGCGCACAGTATGTCGGTGTCGAAGGAGCCGTCCCCGAGGGCCAGCCGAATCCCGAAGGTCTTCCTGTGATTCGGAAGCTGGAGCTGGTCCACGTCCGGGCTGCGAATGCGGTGATCGGGTCGTTCATGTGTTCCGATCAGATTCAGAATGGAGCGCATCAGATAATCGACTGGGCAATCCGTTCGAACATGAGCTATGTGGCCACAGACTGTCCGCACCGCGAGAAGAACGGATGGCAGGAAGAGAACTGGCATATGGCGCGCGCAATAAGCTATCGGTTTGATGTGCGCTCCTGGTATGCCAAGATCGCCCGGGATCTCCGGGACACACAGCTTCCCGACGGACATATTCCGACCAACTGTCCGAATTATCTCGTTGGCGTTGCACCTCACGGCTACTGGAACGAGGCGCCCGAGTGGGGCATTTCCGGCGTGCTTGTTCCATGGCATGTGTATGAGTGGTACGGTGACACGTCGTTGTTGAAGTCCAACTTTGAAAGCATGAAAAGGTATATTGACTATCTCTCGTCGCAGGCCAAAGACGGTATCATCACCAGCAACCTCGGCGACTGGTATGACTATGGCCACGGGAAGGGAGATGGTCCCTCCCAGTGGACGCCGAACGAAGTCAGCGCCACGGCCATCTGGGCTCTCGGGGCAAGAACGGTATCCGCTGCAGCAACAGTCTTGAACAAGCCAGGGGAAGCGGCCCGGTATCAGAAACTCTTCGAACGCATCAAAGCGGACTTTCAGCGGCATTTCTACAATGACACCACAAAGACTGTCCGGAACAACGGATCGTGCCAATCGGCCCACAGCGTTGCTCTCCAGGCAGGGCTCATCCCCGAACAGGACCGCGCCGCCGTGCTGCAGGGTATTGTGGATGACCTCGAACGGCGGAACTGGCAGCAGACCGTAGGCGAAGTACTGCAGGTGTTCTTTGTCCGGGCGCTTGCGGAAGGGGGGCGGAATGATGTCCTGCACCGGGTCTATGCACGGGAAGAGCGCGGCGGCTACGGGTATATGGTGAAGCAGGGTTTCACGACTCTGCCGGAAAGCTGGGATGCCCAGCCTGGAACTGGAAACAGCATGAACCACTACATGCTCGGTCATCTGATGGAATGGCAGTTTGCCTACGTCGGAGGGATCCGGCAACAGCCGGGAAGTGTGGGATGGAGAAAAGTCTACGTTGCGCCGAACCCTGGCACCCTGGACTTCGCGATCGCCACGTTCGAGAGTCCGAGAGGACTCGTTGCCGTAACGTGGCGGAAAAAGCAGGATCAGATTGAAATGACCATTACATCACCTCGGGGGATGTGGGTGGATGCGATCATGCCGAACGGTGAAAAACTTCACGTGGCCCCGGGGAGACAGATAGTGCGCGCAAAGTTCAAGTAGGCGGACGGGATGCAGGTGAGGAAAGCTTCACGTGATGCGAACGAATGAAAGGGTGTGATGGATTTCGAATCGATGCTCCGCCTTCTGCCCGGCATTATCGTCGGGTTGACGGTACACGAATTTGCCCATGCGAGTGTCGCTTCCCGTCTGGGTGATGATACTGCAAAATCACAAGGAAGGGCGTCGCTCAATCCACTGGTCCACATTGACCCGCTCGGGTTCATCTTCCTTCTGGTCGCCGGGTTCGGCTGGGCGAAGCCTGTCGTCATCGACCAGTCCAAGCTCAAACATCCGCGCCGGGACGATGCGATTATTGCTGCTGCCGGACCGCTTTCCAACCTGGCGCTGAGCATTGTTGGTGCGGCGGTGTTCACCATCCTCATCGGACTTGTCCCCTACAGGGGAGAACCCACCTACGCCTGGATTCTCAACGCCCTCATGGCAGGCATCTATGTGAATCTCGGTCTGTTTGTGTTCAATGCGATTCCGCTGCCGCCTCTGGACGGCTCACATATCCTTCTCAGCGCGCTCAATCTCAGGGATTCGCCCACCGCGCACCTGGTGTTCCGGTACGGGATGATTGTCCTGTTCGGCATCATTCTCGCAGAGCAGTTCTTCAATGTTGATATCCTGCCGATCGGCAGGATGGTGCGGGCGCTGGCAGACATACTTCTTGGCCTGTTCGGCTTTTCAGGATTCTGATCGGGGACCATCATGGACATTCTCTCACTGGTGATCGGATGTGTCTGCGGAGCGCTGATCACCTTCATCATTCTCTGGCTGATCTTCGAGCGCCGTCGCGGAATTCCGAAGGAAGAGGCCGACCAGATGCACGCGCAGATCGCATCGCTGCAGCTTGAAAAGGGACGAAGCGAGGAGCGGGCGTCCCTGCTCACTGAACAGCTCTCACGATCAGAAGAGGATCTTGCGGCGGAACGCTCTGCACTCAGCGGGACCCGCTCGGCCCTGGCTACTGCAGAGACGGAGTTCAAGAATGCACAGGAGAAGCTGCTCGAACAGAAGGCGGAAGTGCAATCCCTGCAGGATCAGTTTACGGCTGCATTCCGCAACCTTGCCAACGACATTCTGGAGGAGAAGAGCCGCAAGTTCACCGAGCTGAACAGGGACAATCTTGGCGCGCTGCTGACGCCGCTCCAGGAGAAAATCCGGGACTTCGAAAGCACGATTGCATCGACGTATGCAAGCGAAGGACGGGAACGTGCGACGCTCGCCGAGCAGATCCGGCATCTGACGGAGCTCAATCAGCAGATCACGCGCGAGGCGTCCAACCTCACGACTGCTCTGAAAGGGCAATCGAAAACGCAAGGCGACTGGGGGGAAATGATTTTGGAGCAGATCCTCGAGCGCTCGGGTCTTTCGAAAGGCACGCACTATCTGGTTCAGGAATCGCTTCAGGGGCAGGAAGGCAAGACCCAACGGCCTGACGTTATTATCCTCCTGCCCGACAACAAGCACCTCGTCATCGATTCCAAGGTCTCGCTTACTGCCTACACAGAATACAACAAGGCCGAAGACGCGGTGATCCAGAAAGAACTCCTCGGCCAGCATGTGGAGTCGATTCGCCGTCACATTAAAATGCTCAGTGAGAAACACTATCAGAACATCTACGGCCTGCAAAGCGTGGATTTTGTGCTGATGTTTGTGCCGCTGGAACCCGCCTTCGCGCTGGCCGTCAAGAATGACCTGACGCTGTTCACCGACGCGTTCGACCGGAACATCGTCATTGTAACGACTTCGACGTTGCTCGCAACATTGCGCACGATCGGGGGGATGTGGCGTCAGGAAAATCAGAACCGGAATGCTCTGGAGATCGCGCGGAAAAGCGGGGAGCTGCACGACAAGTTCGTCGCGTTCCTTGCCGACCTGGAATCAGTGGGAAACAAGCTGGATGCCGCCCGTGACGCCCACGCCCTGGCGATGAGCAAGCTTTCTGATGGAAGGGGGAACATCATCCGCAAGGCGTCGGAACTCAAGGAGATGGGGGCCAGGGCAAGCAAGACCCTTCCCCCGCACCTCCTGGAACGAGCGATGGAGCAGGAGAAGGATCAGAGCGAATAGGCAACGGCGCCCGCAGCACGATGACGGCAGGCGCCACCCGACTTCACTATTCCATGTTCCCCATGACGCCCATCATCATGCTGGCAAACAGGGCGAAGAAGATGAGGGCGACCACGATCCAAATCAGCATCCAGATCAGCGATGCCTTGGCGAAATTCTTCTTGTTCGGATGAGTGCTGCTGTCGAATGCCCATACGAGCAGCATGATCAAACCGACGAGCGGAATGTAGGTGATGAGCAGCGTGATGATCCAGTCTTTCACGCTCATTGGCTCGGCGCTGGACTGGGAGACGGGGAGTTGCTGATCCATGGTGACCTCGACGGGTGAGTGTATGGGCGTTGGTGACCGCCGCTCCTGCCGTGGAGCGAGATCGTGGCCAATATAGAGAAACTAATCGGGATCCGCAATCGGGCGGAAACCGGTTTGTCCCGCAACGCTTTGCCGCGACCTGTTTTCCCGCAGTTGAATCTCCCCGCCTCAATCTGTATCTTCTGCAATGCCTTCAGATGTTGACGATATCCGTTCCCTTCTGCTCTCAGGCCGCGATCAGGTGCGGATGGCCCACCGGGCGGGCGCCGATGGGTGGGAGACCTGCACCCGGCTGAGCCAGGGTATGGATGCCGTGCTGCGCCTGGCATTCTCCAGGGGTATCCCTCGTTCTCTGCAGTCCCGGTCTGCAATCATTGCGACAGGTGGATATGGCCGGGGCGAACTCTGCCCGCATTCCGACATCGACATCATGGTGCTCATCGATGGCCAGAACGGGAGCGACCATCTCCACAGTGCGGTAAAAGACTTTCTTCACCTTCTCTGGGATGCAGGCCTGGACGTGGGCCACAGCGTCCGGACCCTTGCAGATGCACTTGCCCTGTACGGTCGCTCCCACGATGCCTGGACGGCCATGGTAGAAGGGAGATTCCTCTGCGGCAATGCGCAGCTCGCACAGACCTTCCAGACGGCAGTGTCCGAGCGAACCGGATACGGTCCGGAGCAGTGGTTCGTTCGCGGTGTCTTTGCAGACATGCAGACACGTCATGACCGGTTCGGTTCATCGGTAAAGCTGCTGGAGCCGAACATTAAGAAGAGTGCAGGCGGCTTGCGTGACATGCACATGGTATTCTGGCTGCACCGCGGCGTGGATCCTGCATACATGTTTCCGCTCGCCGATGACCGGCCGGCCACGGTGATCTTCCTCGAACATCTGCAGCGCCACGGTGAGCTGGATGCCGATGACACGCGGCAGATCTTGGAAGCGCTCGGGTTCCTCTTCCGCACGCGCCACGAGATGCATTACCAGCGTGAAGTCCTGAACGACACACTGGAATACGCACTGCAGCGGGATGTCGCAACTGCCCTGGGGTTCGGCGGACAGGCTGAGCTGCGGTCCGTGGAAGTGTTCATGGCCGCATACTATCGCTACGCGCGCCAGGTCCACGGCATGCACCGGCGTCTGAGCCAACGGTTTCGCGAGGTGATAGAACCTGCCGTACACGCCGCAGAGCACTCCGCGACGCAGGTCGGCCCCTTCTGCATCGGTGATTCGAGAGCGACTCTTGCGCAGGGCGCCCGGGATGAGATAGATGCCGAGACGATGTTTGAGGCACTCGCACAGATCGCGGAAAGAGGATGCGAACCGGATTTTCGTGTACAGGGTACGCTCGCCCGCGGACGGGATCGCCTCACGGAAGCCGACAGGGATCGTCCCTTGCTGAAATCGGCATTCCGCCGCATCCTCCGGTCAGGCCGTGCGGGAACCGTGCTCCGCCTGATGAATGACCTGGATCTTCTTGGATGGTTCATCCCTCCGTTCGGAGATCTGGTCTCCTTTTTCCAGCACAACGTGTATCACTACTTCACAGCAGATGAGCATACCCTTATTGCCATTGCCAACGTGGAAGGTCTTGCCAGCGACCCCGGGCCGCTCGGCGAGACATATCGCAAGCTTCCGGACCGCGAAGTCATCATCCTGACGATCCTCCTGCATGATATTGCCAAACCCCTGGGGGTTGCCGATCATGAGGTGACGGGTGTCGACGTGGCCCGGCGCGTTCTTGAAGACCTGGGTATCCCAGGTCTCATTTCCCCTGTAGGATTCCTGGTGCGGCATCACCTGGTGATGGAACAAACAGCATTCCGTCGCAATGTGCACGATCCCGCAACGATACGGGAATTCGCGGCGCGGTTTGACAAACCGGAGCTTCTGGACTACCTGTATGTCCTGACGTACGCCGACCTCTCCGCCGTAAACATTTCCGTTTGGACGCAGTGGAAAGCAACAATGCTCCACGATCTGTACCGTCGCACTGCGGAAGTGCTGCGGCGGAATCTCCGCGGGGAGGAGATCGATCAGTACCATCAGCTTCAGCGTGAGAACGCGTTCACTGCGATCAGCGACGCACTTGCGCAGAGAATACCCGCGAAGGAAGTCACCGCACATCTCCAAAGCATGAACAGCGACGCGTATCAGGCGGCATTTTCGCCGGACGAAATCGCCGCGCACATAGAAGCGGCCCGTCTGGCGGTCCGGGAGGTGACGACGCTCTTCGCCCATCGCGGCGGCTTCACGGAGGTCACCGTCATAGCCCTCGACGCTCCCTTCACGCTCTCACGGTTCTGCGCCGTGCTGACCGCAAACGATGCGAATATCTTCGACGCGCACATCTTTACGCGCGCCGACGGCGTGATCATTGACCGGTTTCGCGTCAGTGCAACGGTAAGCCATCAACAGCTCGACGCAGGGACGTGTGAGAAAATCGCCGTGGAAATGCGTGACGTCGTCGCCGGGCACATCGACGTTACGACGCTTTTCCGTGAACATCACCGGAAGTGGAGACGGCGCTCGCGCGCGATGGTGAATCCGAATATCCGTACGGGTGTGGAATTCGAAGAGACCCCGGGATACACCATCATCGACGTCTATGCGCCGGACTCTGTCGGGT
>Ga0316605_10001264_pt1 | contig 14818 bp, 15 predicted proteins | sample OWC_soil_day20_n_FD_207666 | JGI IMG/M metagenome (GOLD analysis project Ga0316605, IMG submission 207666) | Wetland soil microbial communities from Old Woman Creek delta, Ohio, United States - OWC_soil_day20_noCT | ecosystem: Environmental > Terrestrial > Soil > Wetlands | place: USA: Ohio... | reverse complement strand
ATGGTGACATCCACATACTTTTCGGTTTGTTCAAAGTTTTCGTCGGTGTTGTGGCGGATGGTTTTGATGGATCCCATCTGGTCGATTTTACCGCCTGTCTCGGCTGCTTTGTGAAAGCGAGCCACTTTTTCAGCGACGGCATCCATAATATTTTGATCGGCCTGGTTTTTTGCCAGAAGGATTTTGAGCATTTTGTCCATGGGCAGCCTTTTCATCCGGACGGCATATTCGATGACTTGTCCGGATCCGCCCAAAGACAGGTTCCCGCTGCTGTCCTGCATGATCGGAACAACGTCCAAATAGATGCTCGGGGCAAGACGCCTGTTCAGACGAAGTTCTTCCTCACAATAGAATTTTCTTTGTTCCAGTGTCGTGAAGTCGAGAAAACCGAAATTGACGGGTTTTTTTACTTTGTAAACGTAATCACCGGCAATGAAGACGTAAGAAATGTGCGTTTGAAACAACTCGACCGTTTGAAGTTTATGCGGATAAAAATCAGCCCGGGTCATGCTCTCAACAATGCTGGAATGACTCATGCGCTTCTCCGTGAGGCGACGAACAGCAATCAAGCATCTGCCCGTCGATAGTTGACAGAACTTTAAAGGAATCATCCGGAAATTATCAAGGCCAAATATTGATTTGGCCTTTCCGTTCCCTTTCAGAATGGCTTTCAGGTATACAAAAATCTTTTGTCAGGGTTCCAGGGACTGTCCGATGATAATAATGCAGCGGCAGAGATCCGTTGCTGCAACAATCGCAAATTCATTTGAAAGATGACTGGTTATTTGGCTTCCTTGAAAAAATCTTCGACTTTTTTAAAATTTTCATCCATGGTGCTTTTCAGTTCTTCACACCCTTTTTTGTAAGCTTCCATCCAGTCGGCAATCGCCTTCTTGCCTTCATCCGGAAATATCGGCGATTTTTCCCAAAATTTATTAACCATTCTTTCGGTTTGTTCCTGCAGGGCTTGCATGGCGCGGAAATTATTGTCAAAGGCAGTTTTGTTGAAAGCAACCATCTGCTTGGCGATTTGTTTCGGGTCCATTGCCACCTCCGTAATGAAAATGTTATGTTTTCTTATTTTTTCCCTGCTTTTTTTGTTTGCTGCTTTTCTGCTTCAGAGAAGTAATCGGCGGCTTTTTTATAACTCGCATCAGCGGCTGCTTTGAAGTCATTGCGGCTTTTCTTATAGCTTGTGATCCATTCATTAATTGTCTTTTTTCCTTCTTCCGGGAACCAGGCTGCTTTGTCCAGAATGTTGATCATGAGTTTTTCGGCCTGATCCTGCAGAGCCGACATTGCGCTGAAGCTGTTGTCAAAGACATTTTTGTTGAATTCTATCATTTGTCTGGCCATCTGTTTTTGTTCCATGACGATATTCCTCCTTGCATGTTGTTGGTTTATTGTTGAATGGTTTGAGACCTTTGTCTTGCAAACAGTTTAATGATTTTATTTCATTTGTAAAGGTTTTTCTATCAGGCTGATGTCTCGTCGGTCTTTTTTAACCACTGGCTCAGTTTTGTTTTTTCATTCTCAGTCCATTTTGCGGAGAAGCGGACGGCGAGGAAAAACTCATAAATTTTATCGATGGTTTTAACCGCGTTTTCAATCAGATAAATGCGTTCCAGCAATGATGCTGAAGGGTCTTCAGCTGTTTCCGTCCAATCTGTAACCGGCATTTTCATGGATTGGAAATAAAACGTGTCGGCTTTAAAGTGAAACTCCCATTCATTCTGATCGCAGTGAAGCTTCATGCATGCTTCTTTCACTTTCTTGCCCTGCCTGATGGCTTCCTTGCCTTCGATAAGTTCGGCATGGAGGCCCGAACAGACGACCCCCTGTGCGTATTCTCCTTCACCTGCCTCCAGGACGATTCGTTTGAGCAGATGCAATTCCACTTCTTCATTTTTAGACAGGGCGATGCGGCCGTTTCTTTCTTCGGACTTGAACCACAGCCAGGTGAGAAACTCGCGTCCGATCGATGACATATCCTCCGCGTCAACATTACCCTGCGTTTTATTTTTGAGGGCTGCCGGATGTTGCTGCGGCAAGATCCGCAAGAGATTCAGGGAAAAGGTTTTCTTAAACAACTCCACAAAGTCATCGGCGACTTTGTCCGACAAAGATGAAAAATATACCTTGTTTTGCCCCACCGCCCATAAAACATCATAGAAAGAAGGGACGGGATCGATTTTGGACATGAGCTCCAGCTTGACCCGGTCTTTGATGCCTTCATTCATGGCTTTGCCGATTCTCGTTTGTCCATGCTCCGTCAAAAATCTTCTCTGCTCTTCCATGAGTCGAATCTTCATCAGTTTCGGGGAAATCTGCTTGCGGTCGATTCTGAGCGAAAAGATCAGATAGTCACCCAGTGCGTAGTTGGCTTCTTTAAAGTCGGTATCAAGGATGTCCGTCAGCGAAACCCAGCCCATCCTTTTTTCTTCCGTAGCATTGTGTGCTTCCCGATATGAGTTGCCCTTGATCCGGTTGCTGATAAAAGCAGTGAAGGCCTGCGGCAGCTGTCCTTCAACTGAAAATTGCATAAAAGAGAAATTGCCCTTGATTAAACCCATTTTCTTCACCTCACAGGCGCGCACCGTATCGCATCGGGAGCTTCTCTGTCAAGGATTTATGTTTTAAGAATATCTTAATAAATCAAAGAGTTTCCATTCATGTCCGAAAAATTATCCATAGACAGCATCTTCTTTTTATGTTACGAAACCACGTCTTTTTTGGGAGTTTTTCAGGATGAAAATTAAAAAAGTCGGCATGGTTGCCAACATTGAAAAAGAAAATATCGCAGAATTTGCCGCTGCCTTGAAAAAATGGCTGGAGGGCCGGGGCATGAAAGTTTTCCTGGAGGCGAACCTTGCAGCCGCCGTCGGCGGAACGGGAGGATTCAAACTCCAGGATCTGGCCGCCAGGGCGCATTTGATTGTCGTTCTGGGAGGCGACGGCACGATGCTGCGCACAGCCCGCAATATCGCGCAGCATACCGTACCGATCGTGGGCATCAACATGGGAACGTTTGGATATCTCACGGAAGTCAATTTGAACGAAACGCATGCGGCGCTGGAACTTATTTTAAAAGGCGATTATCTGACCGAAAAAAGGATGATGTTGGACGTTAGAATCCGCCGGGGGAAAAGTGTCGTCGGTTCGGGCATTGTGCTAAATGACGTAGTGATCAACCGCGGCAATCTGTCCCGCATTGTGGAACTGGAGACATCCATCAATGACCAGTACCTGACCACCTACAAATCTGATGGACTCATTATTTCCACTCCCACGGGGTCCACGGCCTATTCGCTTTCGGCCGGCGGCCCGATTGTGTTTCCGGGTAAGGATTTGATCATTATCAATCCGATCTGCCCCCACACGCTGACCAACCGCCCTGTTATTGTCCCCGAAACATCCACTTTACAGATTACATTGTGGTCAAAAGAGAGCGGAGCAACCGTGACGCTGGACGGGCAGGAATCTTACCGGATCAGCTCCGGCGATATCATGACCATACGAAAATCAAAATATTATACAAGATTGGTTCTTTCACCACACCGGGGTTACGGGGAGATACTACGCTCCAAACTGGGCTGGGGCAGTTTACCAACAGGTACCGGGAAAAGAAAAAATGCTTCATGAACTGAGCATTACCAACTTTGCCATCATTGACGAACTTCACGTTTCATTTGCGGAAGGTCTGAACATCATATCCGGTGAAACCGGAGCGGGCAAGTCCATTCTCATCGGAGCGGTCAGCCTTCTATTGGGGGACCGCGCAACAGCGGAAATGATTCGGACGAAAATGGATACCGCAACGGTCGAAGCGCTCTTTAACATTCAAAATAATAAACCTCTTCAGGAAAAGCTGGCCACGATGGGATTTACGGCAGGTGCAGAACTTGTGATCCGTCGTGTGATTTCGCGCACCGGCAAAAACAGGGTGCAAATCAACGGACAGATGGCCACGCTGGCAAATCTGGCCCAGATAAGCGAATCTCTGATTAACATCTGCGGCCAGCATGAACATCAGGTGATTTTGTATGCAGAAAATCACATCGATATCCTTGATGAGTTCGGGGGCTGCCTCGCTGAGCGCAGGGCTTATGAAGATATCTATTCACGGCATCAGCAGATTTGCGGCCGGATCGACAAGCTGGAAGACCTGCGCCGTCACCGGGAGGAAAAAACCGACCTGATCGAGTTTCAGCTTACGGAAATTAATAACCTCAATCCCCATGCCGGCGAGGATGTGGCGCTGGCCGAAGAAAAAAAAGTGCTGTCGAATGTTCAGAAACTTGCGGACTGGTCCGACCGGGCATACTCACTGCTTTATGCGGAAAACGGCTGTATTAACGCTCAACTCAAAGAAGTGCTCACCCGGATTGATGACATTCAGAAGATTGATCCGGGCTTGAGGCTGTCACATTCCGATATGGAAAACAGTTATGCGGCTTTGCAGGAAGCGGCTCTTGTATTGCGTGATTATCGTGGGAAACTGGTTTTTGATCCCGAGCGAATTGCAGCGATTGATGACCGCCTCGACGCAATCAACCGGCTCAAGCGCAAGCACGGCGGGTCGCTGGACGCCGTGCTGGTTCGAAAACAGGAAATGGAAGAAGAATTGCAGCAGGTTTCCGGTGTGGAAGAAGAACTTTCGAGGCTGAGGCAGGAAAAAGACGCGGCAGCCAGCGATTTGCGTGAAAAAGCCATGGTGCTCTCGAAACTCAGAAGACAGGCGGCTGCTCAATTGAAAGTCGCGGTTGACGCCGAAATTCATGATTTGAATATGCCGCATGCCGGATTTTTTGTTCATTTCTTGAGTCGCTGTGCAGAGGAAGAAATTTCTTATGGTCCGAAAGGCGGCGATGTATTAGAATTTTATCTTACGGCGAATGCGGGTGAAGAACCCAAGGCCTTGAACAAAATCGCTTCCGGCGGTGAGCTGTCCCGCATCGTACTGGCCCTGAAAAACGTTTTGTCGCAGACCGGGTCGGTTGCCACGGTTGTGTTTGATGAAGTGGACAGCGGCATCGGCGGCGCCACGGCGGAAATTGTAGGCCGGAAATTGCAGGACATATCCGCCCATCATCAGGTTATTTGCATTACGCATCTGCCGCAGATTGCCAGTTTCGGCGGCCGCCATCTGCGGGTGACCAAACGAGTGGTTTCCGGCCGGACGTCAGCGATGGTGGAAGAAATTGACGAACAGCAGAAAATAGAAGAAATTGGCCGAATGCTGGGCGGTGTGGATGTATCCGAAACCGCGAAGGACCATGCCCGCGAATTGCTTGCAGCTGCAAAAGCGACTCGTGTTTCACCCGGCAGAGGAAGGAGAAGGCATGCTGAGAAAAGCGCGCATCAGTGACGTCAAAACCATTCACCGCATGATCAATCAGTCTGCGGCAAAAGGCGAAATGCTGCCTCGATCATTAATGGATATGTATAATTCCGTGCGGGACTTCATCGTTTACTTTGATGAGGATGCGGAGAAGATCGTCGGTATCTGCGCGATGAATATTATCTGGGAAAACCTGGCCGAAATCCGTTCGCTTTACGTTGACGAGGCCTTCCGGGAAAAAGGCATCGGCAGGAAAATGGTTGAGTTCTGTATTTCCGAAGCCATTACCCTGGATCTTTTTCGCATATTTTCCCTGACCTATAAGAAAGAATTCTTTGCCAAGCTCGGTTTCAAGGAAGTGGATCGATCCACGCTGCCGGAGAAAATCTGGTCGGACTGTTTCCGCTGTTCCAAGTATCCTGATTACTGTGATGAAGTCGCGATGATAATCGAACTATGAAATATCTGAAAATCGTTTTTTTTCTGATGCTGACGACGGTTATGGTCCTAACCGGATGCGCGCGCCGGGCCACTTATGAACCGAAAATTCCACTGACCGATGATCCTTTGGCTGCAATTGAGACGTCGCAGCCGGGTTTCATTGACGATCTGGATAATGAGTCACTGGTCCTGGCCATTGACCGAAGCCTTCGCTATTACGATGGCCCCGGACGCAATCGGACCTTTAAATTGGCCGACCGATCCGTCGGCGCAAAGGAAATGAAGGACACGCTGGTCGCTTTTCGTGAGGTTTTACAATCCGATGCTTCTGTTGAGCAGAAGAAAAAACGGATTGAAGAAGCATTCATCATGCTCAAAGCGTCAGGGGAAAACGGCGACGGCTCCATCCTTTTTACCGGTTATTATGAACCCCTGCTGGAGGGGTCCCTGAATCGGACAGACAAATACCGCTATCCCCTCTACCGGCCTCCGACGGATATCGTGATGGAAAAAGCATCCAACAACAAAATGAAAATAAGCCGGACCGTGAACGGCAGGAAGGTTTCCTATTATACGCGCCGCGAAATCGATGTTGGCGGTGTGCTCCGGGGGAGAGGACTGGAGCTTGTCTGGGTTTCTGATCCGGTCGAGCTGAACACGCTGCACACCCAGGGATCGGGAAAAATTAAACTGGAAGACGGGAAAATTCTGACAGTCAGCTATGCGCAGAACAATGGCCGACCGTTCAGCTCCGTCGCACACAGTATGCTGATGCAGAACAGGATCGATAAGAGCGACACGTCCTACCGTAACTTCAAAGTCTGGCTGAAGGGTAAAAGCGAACAGGAGCTTTATGATATATTAGGCGTCAATGAACGTTATATCTTTTTCCGCTTTGTGGATCACGAACCGGTCGGTTCCATGGGCGAACCGGTGACGCCCGCCCGCTCGATTGCCACTGATCCGGATTATTATCCGCAGGGCGCTCTGGCGTTCATCCGCTTGCGTAAGCCGGTATTTGATGACAATTACAATGTTATCAGGCGTATCAATTTATCCCGCTTTGTCCTGAATCAAGATAAGGGGTCGGCTATTAAAGGTCCGGGGCGGGTTGACCTTTTCTGCGGATTTGGTCCTGAGGCACAGGCTACAGCGGGTTCCCTTAAAGAAAAAGGCGAATTGTATTTTTTGCTTCGTAAATGACAAATGATGTTCATGAACCGGTTGAAGATTACATTTTGTTTGAAGGTTTAAGACCTGATGGATGAAGAAACGGTTGATGAAATTCTGGGCGGAAAACTGAAAATATGTCAGAGCAGGCGTGGTTATCGTTTTAATCTGGATTCTCTCATTCTGGCGCATTTTGTTTCTTTGAAGTCCCGGACCGTCAACCTTGATCTGGGATGCGGCAACGGGATTATGGCACTGGTGCTGGCCGGCCGTTATGTCCATTCGAGATGGTACGGACTGGAAATTCAGCACGGTCTTGCCCTGCTGGCGAAAAAAAATGTTGAGCTAAACGGTATGCAGCGGCGTGTAATCATCAACGAGGGGGATGCGCGGGATATAAAAAAAATTTACAACCCGAATTCGTTTGACAATATCATTTTTAATCCGCCTTACCGTAAAATTGATTCAGGACGCATCAATCCGCTGCCGGAAAAGGCCATTGCCCGTCATGAAATTATTGGATCGCTTGATCATTTTCTGCAGGCGGCCCAATGCTCGCTCAAACCCGGAGGCCGGGTGTTTACGATTTATCCGGCCACGAGAATGGTGGAGCTGGTCAGTCTGTTTCGCAAAAGAAAAATGGAGCCGAAAAGAATGAAGCTGGTTTTTTCCGATGCGTCATCCGATGCGGAGTTCGTTCTGACGGAGGGACGCAGCGGATCGCGCGAAGAACTGAAAATGGAACCTCCTCTTTTTATTTATCAGGCTCCCCGGCAATACACGGAAAGCATGAAAAGCATTCTCACCGACCTTTCTTTTCCTCCAGCCGCCGCCGGCTGATTTCCGCCTTCATGACCCGCTTTACAATCTTTGCCAGTTCCGGATCAGCAATTTTTTCCGTGCATTCGGCAATCATTTTCATATCCCTTTCCTTGAGAGTGACCGTGCCGGAAAAGGATGTATTGCGTATGGCATTGCGGGGCAGGGTACTATACCCGACGGTAAAAAGGATTTCCCTGACCACTGTTTTTCCCGCCAGTTCATTAAGTTTCCGCCGGATGTCTTCTTTCATGAAATGAAGCTGCTGCACCCAGACGGAGGAGGTTGCTTTGACAAAAAGCGTTCCCGCGCGCAAACTGTCCGGTTGGGTTTGTGCCGCAATTTGTGCGCCAACCGCCTTCGGCCAGAGTTTCATGAGGGCGTTTTCTTCCAGTTTGGCGCCCAGGCCTTTTTCTTTCAAAGCGGCAAACAGAATCTCGCCGACAGGCTGCAGACGTGTTTGTGAATGCTTTCTTCGCATGTTTTAATCTGGCATAATTTTAAGGGTTGATCAAGATGAAACAAAAACCGCCGGGCCTGCCCGGATCACTTTTTTTTGCGGGACTGTCCCAGAATCTGCCGAAGCAGGGTGGATATTTCGTCCAATGTGAACGGTTTCTGAATGAAACCGTTACAGCCGCGTTCCATGATTCTGCTGGCCTGCCCGTTTAAACTATAGCCGCTGGAGAGTAAAACTTTGGCTTGAGGGTTAATTTTCTTTATTTCATCGAAGACATCTCCGCCGCTCATGTCCGGCATCACCATATCGAGCATGACGAGGTCAATCCGTTGATGCTGATCTCTGTATGTGTTCACTGCCGTGGAACCGTCGGAAGCGGTCATGACGGTGTAACCCATCGTTTTAATCATGTCGCCGGCCACGTTTAAAACCATGTCTTCATCATCAACAAGCAGGATCGTTTCCGTGCACAGGATGTCGTCGGCAACGTTCAACGTCCGGTATCCGTCTTTTTCGTCACTGGCGGTGGAGGCGGGAAGATAAATATTGAACGTCGTTCCCTTTCCTTTTTCCGAATAGACATTGATAAAACCGTTGTGGTTTTTAATGATGCCATAAACTGAAGCCAGTCCCAGTCCTGTGCCGTGCCCCATCTCCTTCGTTGTAAAAAAAGGTTCAAAAATTCTTTCCTTCGTTTTTTCATCCATTCCGATCCCCGTATCCGTTACGGAGATTTTGACATATCGGCCTTTTCTTTTGCCGTAGGCTTTAAAACGATCTTCGTCCAGAAGGATGTTCTTTGTTTCAATGTAAATGTCCCCACCGCCGGGCATTGCCTGCCAGGCATTGACGAATAGATTCAGGAGAACCTGTTCAATCTGTCCCTGATCAACATCCGTCGGCCACAGATTGTTTTCAAGATTGCGATGGATGCTGATTTCCTTTTTGGTGCGGCCGATGGTTTTCGATGTCTTCTCAATCAACGTGTTCAGGTCCGCCCGTTTGATTTCGTATTTGCCGCCCCGGGCAAAACCGAGCAATTGCTTGGTCAGATTAGCTCCGCTCGCGACCAGCGTTTCAATCGTCTTGATGTGTTCATAGAGATGCTCGTAATGGACATCATTTTTGTCCAGTTTAAGCAGGGATAGGGATGTGTGCCCCTGAATACCCATCAGCAGATTATTAAAGTCATGTGCGATGCCGCCGGCCAGGGTTCCAATGGATTCCATTTTCTGTGCCTGCAGCAGCCTTGTTTCCGTTTTTTTCTGTCTTGTGATGTCCCGCATGAAGTTCAGGGTGGACGGTTCGCCCTCCCACTGGATTGCCACACTGTTGGCCTCCGCCCATATGGTCGATCCTTCTTTGCTTTCAATGCGGAATGTGTAGTGATTTGCCGACTCGTCTCCTTCGAGGATGGCTTTTTGGCGTTTAAAGACCATTTCACGGTCTTCGGAAATCATCAGGTTGATGAATGAAATCAGCTTCAGATCTTCAATCGGGTAGCCGAGCATTTTTTCCGTGCTGCTGTTTGCGTAGCTGATTTTACCGTTGGTGACGATAAAAACGGCCTCGCTGGAATGTTCAATCAGCCGGCGATATTTTTCCTCCGTCTTTTCCAGAGCTTCTTCCGCTTTTTTTATCCTGGTGATATCTTTGGAAACAACCGATACGGCAATAATTTTCGTCGGGTTAGTGGAATCTTTTACCGGACTGAAGATGCGCAGCAGATATCCGCCGTCCCCGGGACGCTGGTACTCGTCGTGAATCGCGATGCCGGTTTCCAGGACGGTTTTTACACGGGCTTCAAATTGCGCGCTTTGTTGGGGGGAGTGAACATCTTTATACGATAATCCGGTAAATCCGGCTTCCGGTATATTCAGGCGCTGCGCGTGAATTTGATTCATGAAGAGGTAGCGGGTGTCTGCGTCAACAAGGTACATGGAGTCGCTGGTCGAATCCACGAGTTTGCAGTACTGGTTCTCAAGCCTGCTCTGCTCATGCAGGGTTTCTTTTAATTTGGCGATTTCCTGTTCAAGCTCTGCGTAAGTCGGCTTTGCTTTCATTGACAGACCGGTTGTTAGATCAATTTTTTAAATTCCTGTGCAAAAACATCATATGTTCGCTGATCAAATAAAACATGGCGGATAAGTTGAATCTCTGTGTTCTCCCGGGCAAATTCAATACAGGACTTCAATGCCAGGTAAGCGGCTTCGTGGATCGGATAACCGTAAACTCCGCAGCTTATAGCTGGAAAAGAGATGCTTTGCAAGCCTTTCCGGCAGGCGAGTTTCAAACTGTTCTGGTAGGCCGATGCAAGCAGCCGGGCCTCGTTTTGTGTTCCGTTGCGGTAGATCGGCCCTACGGTATGGATGACGTACCGCACGTTGAGGTTGCCGCCAGTTGTGATGACGGCTTCGCCGGTCGGACAGCTTCCGATCTGACGACACTCGGCCATAATCGCCGGCCCGCCGGCGCGGTGGATAGCGCCGTCCACACCGGCGCCACCGGCAAGGCGGCTGTTGGCGGCGTTGACAATGGCATCCGTGTTTTCCTCGGTGATGTCTCCTGTCACAAGTTCAATGATCGTCTGATTGAATCTGGACTGCATTTGTCTCACTCTCCGGGAACCGCGTTTCCTTCCCCGTAAACAAGCATCCGGTAGGTCTTTTCAATCCGGTCCCAGTTTTCTTCACGATCCATCGACCAGTAGCGGCCAATGACGGATACCACCTGTCCCAGCTGCAAAGACCGGCATTTTTCTTCCACCTGCTGAATATAGCGGGCTCCGCTTTCAGCCTGCTCGCCGCGCCTTCCCAGCATGGAGTGGATAAAGAGCCGGGAGACCCGTTGTTGCCTGGCCATGTCCATCAAGGCGAAAAGATGTTCAATGGAGCCGTGCGAACTGAAGAATGAAACAATGCCCATCAGGTGCACGGCATTTCCGTTGTGGCCGGCAAGTTTCATGGCGTTTTTGAAAGCCGGGTTTTGATAAAAATCACCGGTTGCGATGGATTCATCAATACGGAGGCGGTCGGAATAAATGATGCGCCCCGCGCCGATGTGCAAATGTCCGGCTTCTGAATTGCCCACGGTTTTCGGCGGGAGTCCCACGTCGACGCCGGATGCGGCGAGCTGTGCTGACGGGTAACTCGTCAGCAGTTTGTCCATTACCGGCGTTTCGGCGCAGGTAATCAGATTGCCTTTTGTGCTTTCGCAAAGTCCCCAGCCGTCCAGAATCAAAAACAATAAACGCTTTACCGGTGTGTAGGATTTCTTGCTCTGCTCAACAAGCGAAACACCTGTCATAGCGGGGGGCACGGGCAGACCCAAGAGATCCAGAACCGTCGGGGCGACATCGGTAAGTGATCCCTGCGCTTTCAGGGTCAATTTTTTGTCCGGGTGCAGAAGGAGAAACGGGACGGGACTGTCTGTGTGTCCGGTGTCAACGCCCCCGTCAGGATAGAGCCATTTTTCGACCGTTCCATGGTCGGCTGTGACGATCACAGTTATTTCGTTCCGCAGTGCCTCGTCGATGAGAAGACCGGTGTGCCGGTCGACCGCCTGAATTGCCCGAAGAACTGCCGGCTCATTTTCAATATGGCCGACAACATCCACATTGGGGAAGTTCACCAAAACGAAATTGCAGTGAGGATCTTTGATCCTGGTGATGGCCGTGTTGGTGATGTCAGCGATGGACATTTCCGGAGCTTCATCAAACAGTCTGACGTCATTGCGTGTCGGAATAACGATTCTTTCTTCTCCCGGCAAGAGGTCGGATTTCTTGCCATTGAAAAAATAACCGACATGAACGGCTTTTTCCGCTTCCGTTATTTTTGCCTGGGTCAAACCATGCGCGGCAATGACATCGCTCAAGGTATCGGAAAGAAGAGTCTGTGGCTGAAAAGCGACCTTGACGTTCAACCCTTTTTGATACTCGATCATGGTTGTAAAGTTTACGACAAGGTTGGGATCAACGGGGAATTCCCGGAACGTGTTTTCCGTCAGGCTGCGGGTTAATTCAATTTCGCGTTCACCCCGGATATTGTAAAAAATAACGGAATCGCCCGATTTGATTCGTCCTGTGGGGTTCTTGTGTTGGTCCACGAGAACCAGCGGGGAGAGCGTTTCGTCTTCTTCGTTGCGGGAATAGGCGCTGCGGACGGCTTTTGACAATGGAAATATTGCATCAGGACACATGAAAACACCAGTTTATCCGTTTGAAGTCCTTATTCATTTGATAGCTTATCTAACGAAATAATCCCAAAGTGTAAAGGGGAAAAATTCTGCTCCGCAGTTGAAAAGGCCTTTAACCTTGAAAATTATTTTTTTCAATGATAAGAAAATTGGAGAAATTTAAAAGGATTTTATCATGCAGACATGCAGTGTGCTTAAACAGGATTCACATGAGAGCTTGTGCGAAGAACTTCTGCGGGAAAGAGCGGCTGTTTTGAGCCGGGCGGGTTTTGCTGTGGAAGATGCGCTGGAGAAGATTATAAAGATTGATCGGCAGATTGAGGAGAAAATGAACGAACTTCGGACGTGTCGAAATGATGCATCCGTCCAGAAGAACCAGCCGGATCAGGTGTCGATATGTGAAGAAATTAACGCCATCATCGACCAGTACAATACGGCATGTCAGAAAGCCGAAATTCAGTATTATTATTTTATCGTGACTCGTGAAGCCCTGGGGCTCAGAAGGCATGAAACGGTTCGACAACTCTACCAGGTTCCTCCGAAAAAGAAAAAGATGCAGGCTATTTAATGGACAGATACAAAAAGCAGCGTATGCGGATGGTCGATACGCAGATCCGGGCCCGTTCAATTAGCGATGCACGTGTTTTAAAAGTGATGGAGACCGTCCCGCGGCATCTTTTTGTAGATGAAGGCTTAATTGATCAGGCATACAGCGACAATCCGCTGCCCATCGGAGAACACCAAACCATTTCCCAGCCGTATATCGTGGCTTTGATGACGGAAGCCCTGGAGCTAAAGGGACGGGAACGCGTTCTGGAGATCGGCACCGGGTCAGGTTACCAGACGGCGATTTTAGCAAAACTGGCTGACCGGGTTTTTTCCATTGAACGGGTGGCAGCACTGGCCACGCGGGCAAGAAAAATTCTGGACAGACTCAACTGTTACAATGTCGCTATTCGTGTTGGAGACGGTTCTTATGGCTGGAGGGAGGAAGCACCTTTTGATGCGATCATCACAACGGCCGCCGCTCCGCAGATTCCTCCGTTTCTGGCAGATCAGCTTGTCCCGGGAGGCAGGCTCGTTGTTCCCGTTGGCAGCCGTGATGTTCAGACCTTGTATAAACTGACGCGCTCCGTGGACAATCCTTCAGAAATGAAAAAGGAAGACCTGGGCGGGGTTCGTTTTGTCAGCCTGATAGGTGAGAGTGGATGGAAATCCTGATGCGACAGGCCTGTGATCGTCCGGCCCAAAGGTGGAAAAAGTGTTTTACTTTTTTCGTGATAACGCTCTTCGCCTTGTCTTTACTGATTGCCTGCGCCGGGCCGCAAGTTCAAAAAGCACCGGTAAAAGGTGTGTATCACATAGTCAAAAAAGGCGAAACGGCATACAGCATATCGCGCGCTTATTCAATCAGCCTGCAGGAACTGGCAAAAATCAATAACATCAAAGATGTTTCAAATATTAAGGTGGGTTCTGTTATCTTTATCCCCGATGCCGTGAAGGTGATAGACGACGTGATCGCGGCCGCAAAAATGGCCGATACGGATAACCGTAGAAGTACAGTATGGCGGGAGGAAAAGGTTTCAGAGCGGGAAAAGACACCTGCGCCGGTTTTGACCGGACCACCAGATGCCAGGCCCGAAGGTGTGCCCACCAGAACCCCTCAGGTGACGGATGGAGCCGATGAAGACAAACGTTCGGCAGTCGAAACAAATGATCAAGCTTATCCGGATAACAGCAAACTGGTATGGCCGGTCAGGGGAAAAGTGAAAACAAATTTCGGGGTTCAGCCGAACAAAACGTACCACAACTGGATCAAGATTGCCTGTCCGGCGGGAACACCGGTAAAAGCGGCTGCCCGGGGGACCGTTATTTTTTCGGCTAATTTGAAAGATTTTGGAGAAACAATCATTGTCCGTCATTCAAATGGTTTTGCGACGGTTTATACACATCTCAAAAAAAGATATGTCAAGGCGGATCAAGCTGTCAAAAAGGGTGAAGCCATTGCTCAAGCCGGAGAAATGGATGAAAAAGGAGGCGTCTATATCAATTTTGAAATCCGCCGCAACGGTAAAGCACAGAATCCTCTGCCGTATCTGCCCTAGACGTATGACGGGCCCCTCGTTGCTGACATTTATGAAGCATTTCAGTAAATTGTATTAATCATTGACTAATTGAATGAAAAGTGGTAATCTGCTACGTTATTACGGAAAGGCAGGGAAATGTAAAATGTTTAAAGTAGGCGATTTGGCGGTATATCCGGCTCAAGGGGTCGGTGTTATTGAAGCCATTGAAAATAGAGAGGTTATGGGGAAGAAGCAGCCCTTTTATGTAATGAAAATCATGGGCAACGGTATGAAGATCATGATCCCGACCAGTTCTGCCAAGGCCGT
>Ga0316605_10001263_pt1 | contig 14825 bp, 17 predicted proteins | sample OWC_soil_day20_n_FD_207666 | JGI IMG/M metagenome (GOLD analysis project Ga0316605, IMG submission 207666) | Wetland soil microbial communities from Old Woman Creek delta, Ohio, United States - OWC_soil_day20_noCT | ecosystem: Environmental > Terrestrial > Soil > Wetlands | place: USA: Ohio... | reverse complement strand
GAGTTTCCCATTGTTGTCGAGGGCCATACCGACAATGTGCCCATCAATACCCCGCAGTTCCCCTCCAACTGGGAACTCTCCGGTGCTCGGGCGTCGAGCGTGGTGCGGCTGTTCATTGACGCTGGTGTTGCTGCCGGAAAAATGACGGCAACCGGTTACGCTGACCAGCGGCCGGTGGCGGGTAACGATAGCGTCGAGGGGCGCCAGCGCAACCGGCGCGTCGCCATCGTTGTCGCGGCGAGCAACGTGGAAGAGATTCCAGTGGAGATTCGGTAAGGGCCGATTCAGGCGCTGCCGAGGGAGCGTCCGCTTCCCGGCGTGAATCGGGCTTGACCATCCGGACCGTAAATCGCGGCGTGTTCGCTGGCCGCCGTAAGTGTCGAAAGCGCCTGATGGTTATGACTAAGTTTTTCGGTAATCAACTTGCCGTTCAGGTCGTTGAGGGACCGTGCTTCTTCCGCGAGTGAAACGAACTCTTGCCACAAACGGCTAGTCCCAGCGGGTTGCTTTTTGAGCCATTGTTCCATGCCCTCACGATTCGCCGTCAGACCGGCTGCGGCGAGGGCCAGGGTGCGCTGGTTGGCGAATGCAGCCAAGCGCGAGGCGAGGGTATTTTTTTCCACTGACAGGGGCAACAAGACTTCCGGATCGCCGCTGACCAAAACCCTCTGTTCTTTTTGTAACAGGTCGACGAAGGCCTTGAGGACACCTACTTCTTCCTGCAAACGGGAGGCGACGGGTACTCCGACCATGCCGCTTTTCGTCAAGCCTGCCGCTGCGACCGTGAAAGCATGTCCTTAACACTCTCGATCAGTCCATCAGCAATTTTTTCGGGGTTAACCTGAAAACGTCCTTCAGCGATGGCTTGCTTGATTTCCCCGACGCGCTGTCCATTGACCACCGGCGTGTTGTTAACTGCGGCTTCGATCGCCTGGAACTGGCTGGAAATTTGTACCTTCTCACCCGTGGCCGCTCCCTGGGTGCCGGCAGAGCCCGACGAGCGGGTCTTGCTGCTTCCCCCGGTCAGGGGCGGGGTGGAACCTACGGAGTTTTGGATCTTCACGATCAGTCCTTTGTACGGAAGCTGGGATTGTCTGGAGTAACGGCCATTCCGGGGAAAACTTTAGCTATTCTTTCAAAGGATTGCAACTTGTAATTGTTTGTTCTAAAAGCCTATTTCGACAATGGCGCCAGGCCGGGCGACACCGCTTAATACCTGGCCATTGTTTAAGCGTACGTGGACGACTTGTCCATCCACGGCATTACCGAGGGCACGGCCATCGTTTGTTACCTGAAATCCGGGTCCTTTCGAGCTTACACGGACGTTTTGCCCCTGCTGAATCACAAACGACTGCTTTAACATGTCGCTTCTGATGGGGCGTCCCGCGACGATGGCTTGCGACGTGGTGCGGCCGATAGCCTCACCCGGAGTGGTCAGCACACCGGAGGGAAGTTCGGTGATATCGCCATTACGGCGTTGCAGGTCGGCCTCGGTGATGCCTTGACCGAGACCCAGATTGCGGGCTGCCACGTAGTAGTCGGCGACTATGCGCACCTGCACCGGAACATAGAGACTCCAATTTGCCTCCGCCTGGCATTTCACCACTACATACGATTGCCCCCAAAGCCGGGAACCCGGTGGCAGGCTGACGCCTAGCGCGGGGCAGTCGGCGAGTTGAGTATTGGCCGCGATGGTTCCAACACTGTAGCGGACTGTGCCTGGCAGACCCTGCGTCTGGACCCGCAGAAACTGCTCCACGGCTTGCCGGATGGCGACGGGATCCGGGGTTGCCGCCGCAGAAGCGGGGCCGAGAATTACCCATAGCATGGAGATAATGTGTTTTAGCTGCATGGGTTGATTCAATCACGGCCCCGGCCTGACTACAAGCCGGAATAAAGGGAGGTTTTGATGCCGGCAAGTTTTGCCGACATCTTGGCTCATTGCCGGCAACGCCCCGGCCCAACTGTCACCTGAATGCGTGGATAGATGGGGTCGAAGGGCGAATTCCGCTATTAAACAGGGACGTCCAGGCGATGCGGGATGTACGTCAAGTTCTTGGCACGGCATCTGCTTTACGGAAGGCATAAATACGTCACCCTTAGGCAAATTGCCATGATCGACCGCATTGACCAAGATCTTAACCTTTATCGCGCCGCCCTCGGTTTGCGCGCTGAAAGGCAAAAGCTCCTGGCATCCAATATCGCCAATGCCGACACGCCGAACTACAAGGCGCGCGACATCGACTTCAAGTCGGCGCTGGCCGGTGCGTTGTCGGGCAAGGGCGAGGATGGGCAACTCAACATGGCGCGCACCCAGAGCGCTCACCTTGCCTCGGCCACCGACACCCTGTGGGGCGCCCAGGCACGTTACCGGGCTGAATATCAAGGGTCGGCGGACGGCAACACAGTGAATCTGGATATTGAACGTGCGGCATTCGCCGAAAACTCCATGCGCTCCGACGCGGTCATCACCTTCGTCAAGGGTCGTTTTGATGATCTGAAGCTCGCCTTGCAGCGCGAATAAGGAGAACAGTCATGAGCTTCGCAGTCTTTGGCATCGCCGGTTCCGCCCTTACCGCCCAGTCGGCGCGTCTCAACGCCGTGGCCAGCAACCTGGCCAACGCCGACAGCATCGCCGGTCCCGATGGTCAGCCCTACCGCGCCAAGCAGGTGGTATTCAAGGCCACCGCTGTCGAAGGCGGCGGGCTGGGAGTGCGAGTGACCCAGGTGGTGAACAGCGCCGCTCCCCTACGCATGCAATACGACCCCTCGAACCCCGCCGCCGACGAGAAGGGCTACGTGGCGATGCCGAATGTGAATGTGGTGGAAGAGATGGTGAACATGCTCTCCGCCTCGCGGGCCTATCAAATCAATGCTGAAGTGATGAACGCCGCCAAGGCCTCGTTGCAAAAGGCGCTGAGCATTGGTCAATAAGGACTAAATCATGGCAACTACTACTGCGACTACTTCCGGTTCCGCCCAGGCGATCTACGATGCCCTGAACCAGCGTACCGAAAAGAAAACCAGCGCCGTCGGCGATCAGCAAAGTCGCTTCCTGACCCTGCTGACGACGCAACTGAAAAACCAAGACCCGCTGAACCCCATGGACAACGCCCAGATGACGTCACAGCTGGCGCAGATTAGTACCGTCGATGGCATCGAGCGGCTCAATTCGACCTTGCAGCAGTTGCTTTCGGGCACTACGGATACCCAGGCCATGCAGGCGGCCGCTCTGACCGGGCATACCGTTCTGGTGGCCGGCAGCTCCATGCAGTTGATCGAAGGCTTGGCCGGCGGTGGCGTTGAGCTGGCAGGTGCCGCCGATAGCGTCAAGGTCACCATCAAGGACGCCAATGGCCTGACGGTTCGCACAATGGATCTTGGCAGTCAGGAAGCCGGGGTCCAGACCTTCACCTGGGATGGCAAGAACGACGCCGGCGCTGCGGCCGCGAACGGCAGCTACAAGATCAGCGTCGAGGCGACCCAGGGCGGCAAGGCCGTGAAGGTATCGGCCCTCGAATTGACGGGCGTTTCCAGCATCAATCGCAGCACCCAGGGCGTCACCATGAACCTGGGTAACGGCGGCGTCGTGGCGATGTCCGACATCAAGCAGATTTTCTGAGCAGGAGAAGAACATGGGATTCCAACAAGGACTTAGTGGCCTCAATGCCTCCTCCAAGGCACTGGATGCCGTAGGCAACAACATTGCCAACTCGGGCACCGTGGGCTTCAAGGGCGCGCGGGGCGAATTTGCCGACGTCTTTGCCGCTTCTCTGGCGGGCGCCGGCGCCTCCCAGATCGGTGTCGGCGTTACCCTGGCCAACGTGGCGCAGCAGTTTACCCAGGGCAACATCACCACCACCAATAATTCCCTGGACGTGGCCATCAACGGCGGCGGCTTCTTCCGTATGTCGAACAACGGCGCGGTTTCCTACACCCGCAATGGCCAGTTCCAGCTCGACAAGAACGGCTACGTGGTAAATGCCGGCGGTTATCGTCTCACGGGCTATAAGGCAGATTACGCCACCGATCCGGCCGGCATCATCGTTCCGTCCACCCCGGATGATATCTTCATTGATCCGTCCGATTTGACCCCGAAGGCGACAAGCACGGTCACGGTGGGCTTGAACCTCGACTCGCGCAAGGAGGTGCCGACGGCGGTATTCAATACTGCAAACCCCCTGAGCTACAACTCATCAACCTCGGTGACCACTTACGACACACTGGGCAATCCCCATGTGTTTTCCATGTACTTCGTCAAGACCAACAATGTGCCGGCCGTCGGCGCTTCGTCATGGAATGTGTATGCATCGACCGATGGCACACCGATCACCAACGTCAATATGGGCATGGGCTTTGGCGCGCCGATGAGCATCGAATTCGACACCTCGGGCAAGCTGGTGGGCATCAACGGGGCCGCGACCACTGCCGTCTTGCCGCCAATCTCCATCAACCTGGACCAGGTGGTCATCGACACTGGCAACGCTCAAGTGCCTCCCGTGGTGATGACGAACGACGCCGCTCCCACCATCGACTTCGACTTCAACATCCTTTCATCGACCCAGTTCGGCAGCGCCTTCGGCATCAACCAGATGACCCAGAACGGTTTCTCCTCCGGGCGTCTGGCGGGGTTGTCGATCAGTGCTGATGGCGTCATTCAGGGCAAGTACTCCAACGGCCAGTCGCGCAACATGGGCCAGATCGTCCTGGCCAAGTTCAACAACCCGAACGGTCTGCTCAACATGGGCGGCAACCAGTGGCAGGAAACCTCCGCCTCCGGGCAGCCGCTTGTCGGTGCGCCCGGATCGGGCTCGAACGGGGTGGTGCAGGCCGGTTCGGTGGAGGAATCCAACACCGATCTGACTGCCGAACTGGTGAACATGATTACCCAGCAGCGCGCCTATCAGGCCAATGCCCAGACCATCAAGACCCAGGACCAGATCATGCAGACCCTGGTCAACCTGCGCTAAGCGCTAGAAGGCGAGACCTAGGCCATGGATAGGCTGATCTACACGGCAATGACCGGCGCCTCCCAGACTCTGGGGCGCCAGGCTGCCGCCGCTCATAACCTGGCCAATGTGACGACCAACGGTTACCGCGCTGAAGAGCATCGGGCGCGGGCGGTGCCGATTCAGACCCGTAACTTCAATCCTTCCGCCCTGCCTACCCGCGCCTTTGCCGCCGATACCAGCACCCATACGAATTTTGATGCCGGCCCCCTGATGAACACTGGCCGGCCCTTCGATGTGGCTGTGGAAGGCAAAGGCTGGATCGCGGTGACCGGCGCCGATGGCAACGAGGCCTACACCCGCGCCGGCAACTTCCAGATCGACGTCAACGGCATTCTGCAAACCCGTGCCGGATTGCCGGTGCAGGGCGATGGCGGCGCCATCACCATTCCGCCGGACAGCAAGGTCACCATCGGTCGTGACGGCACGATTTCCGTGGTGCCCGAGAGCGGCGCTCAGAACACGGTAAATGTGATCGGCCGCATCAAGCTGGTGAACCCTCCCGAGGCGGACATGGTGCGCGGCGGCGATGGCCTGTTTCGCACCCGTGACGGCGCCCCGGCGCCGATGGACGAGACGGTGCAGGTGGCGCCCGGCTACCTCGAAGGCAGCAACGTCAATGCGGTGGAGCAGATGGTGTCGATGATCTCTCTCTCCCGCCAGTTTGAAATGCAGATGAAGATGCTCCAGACGGCCGACACCAACGATCGCGCCGCCACCCAGATACTCGCAGCACGGTAACGAGGACACATAAATGATTCGCTCCCTCTGGATCGCCAAGACCGGCCTCGATGCCCAGCAAACCAATCTGGACGTGATCTCCAATAATCTGGCCAACGTCAGCACCAATGGCTACAAGCGTCAGCGCGCGGTGTTCGAGGACCTGCTCTACCAGACCCTGCGCCAGCCCGGTGCGGCTTCGTCGCAGCAGACCACGATTCCCTCCGGGCTGCAAATCGGTACCGGTGTTCGCCCCGTGTCCACGGAGCGGAATTTTCTCCAGGGCAGCTTACAAAAGACCGAGAACCCGCTGGATATCGCCATCAATGGCCAGGGGTTCTTTCAGATCCAGATGCCCGATGGGACGCTGGCCTACACCCGTGATGGAGCCTTTCAGAAAGACTCCACTGGTCAGGTTGTGACCTCCAACGGCTATCCCCTGTCACCGGCGATTACCATCCCCGCCGATGCCATCAGTCTTTCCATCAGTCGTGATGGCATTGTGTCCGTGACCCAGCCGGGCAATGCCACGGCAACACAGATCGGCACCATTCAACTGGCCAGCTTCGTCAATGTCGGCGGTTTGCAAAGCGTGGGTGAGAACCTGTTTGTGGAAACCGGTTCCAGCGGCACCCCGACGCCCAACACTCCCGGCACCAACGGCACCGGGGTGCTCAATCAGGCCTATGTGGAAACTTCCAACGTCAATGTGGCGGAGGAACTTGTGACCATGATCCAGACCCAGCGCGCCTACGAACTTAACTCCAAGGCCGTGCAGACTTCCGACGCCATGCTCGGCCGACTGACGCAACTGTGAGATTGATGCCATGAAATCCATTCTCCTCGTCCTGCTTGCTGCTATCAGCCTTTCTGGCTGCGTTACCACTACGCCGCCGACAGCAGTGCATCAACCTATGTCGGTACGCCCGGAGCCGCGCAACTACGCGGCACCGACCAATGGCGCCATATTCAATGTGGCGTCTGCCCGTCCTCTGTTCGAGGATCGGCGCGCCCGCTTTGTCGGTGACACCATCACCATCAACATCGCCGAGAAAACCCAGGCCTCGAAGAAGTCCGAGAACAAGACCACCCGCAGCCAGGCTATCGCAGCGGATGTGCCGACCATGAACAACCTGCCGTTCCGTGGCGTGTTGGGCACCTCCCTGGCGGCCAGCAGCAGTAACAACTTCGATGGCAAGGGCGAGAACACCTCTTCCAATGATTTCACCGGCACCATCACCGTGACGGTGATCGAGGTCTATCCCAACGGTAACCTTCTGGTTTCCGGCGAGAAGCAGATTGGCCTCAAGGAAGGCGAGGAATTCGTGCGCTTCTCGGGGGTGGTGAATCCGAACACGATTACCTCGTCCAATACCGTCACCTCGACCCAGGTGGCCGATGCCCGCATCGAATTCAAGGCCAACGGCTTTGTCGACTCGGCAACGGTCATGGGCTGGCTGGGCCGCTTCTTCCTTACCTTCCTGCCTTTCTGAGGAGGCTGACATGACCCTGGTGCAAAAGACCGTGATCGCCGTCATGTGGGTGTTTGCCGCCCTCATGGTGGCCGATGCCGCCCGCGCCGAGCGTATCAAAGACCTGGCCTCCGTGGCAGGGGTGCGCAACAACCAGTTGGTGGGCTACGGCATCGTCGTCGGCCTCGATGGCTCCGGCGACCAGACCACCCAGACGCCCTTCACCGTGCAGAGCATCATCAGCATGCTTTCCAACATGGGGGTCAACCTGCCGCCGGGTAGCAGCCTGCAGCTCAAGAATGTGGCGGCGGTGATGGTAACGGCCAGCCTACCGCCCTTTGCCCGCTCCGGACAGCAGATCGACGTGACTGTCTCCTCTATCGGCAATGCCAAGTCCCTCAAGGGTGGTACGCTGATTCTGACGCCCCTCAAGGGTGCCGATGGTCAGATTTACGCCATGGCCCAGGGAAATCTAGTGGTGAATGGCGCCGGCGCCTCAGGTGGCGGCTCCAAAGTCACCGTCAATCATCTCTCGGTCGGCCGCATCTCGATGGGGGCAACGGTGGAGCGAGAGGTTGCGACACCCCTGGGCCAGGGGGAGTTCGTTTATTTCGACCTCAACGGCACCGATTTTGGCACCGCCCAGCGCATGGTGGCGGCTATCAACAAGGCCATGGGCGAGGGTACGGCAACAGCCTCCGATGGCCGCCAACTGCGTGTCCGCGCGCCGATGTCGTCGGACGAGCGGGTTGCCTTCCTGGGTCGCGTTGAGAACTTGGAAGTGACGCCGGTGCAAGGGATCGCCAAGGTGATCGTCAATTCCCGCAGTGGTTCGGTGGTGATGAACCAGCGCGTGACCCTGGAAACCTGCGCTGTGGCCCACGGCAACCTGTCCGTGGCGGTCAGCGCCGAAAACAGCGCTGCAGCCCCCACCAATGCCGATGTCAGCATCAAACAGGAGGGCGGCGGCCTGCTCGCCGTCAAGGGCAGCGCCAATCTGGCCGATGTGGTCAAGGCGCTTAACGCTATCGGCGCCAATCCCCAGGACCTAATCGCCATTCTGCAAGCCATGAAGGCGGCCGGGGCGCTCCGGGCCGAACTGGAAATCATCTAACGCTCATGGGGCTAGGCGGAAATTGCCGCCTCTTTGCCGCTATGTTTGATGGACTTGGCTACGCGAGGGGATGAGAAGCTGGAGCTTGTCATGACTGCAAATACTGCTACCCCTTCGGTTTTCGACGTCAACAGCCTGTCCGCGCTGAAGGGTGCGGTGCGCAAGGACGACCCCAAGGCCCTCAAGGCTGCGGCCCAGCAGTTCGAGGCCCTGTTCCTGAACATGGTGTTGAAGTCCATGCGCGACGCGACGCCGAAGGAAGGGTTGTTCGATTCCGATCAGACCCGGCTCTACGAATCCCTGCTCGATCAGCAACTGGCCCAGGTCATGTCCGCCAAGGGCAGCACAGGCCTGGCGGCGATGATCGAGAAGCAGTTGAGCCGCGGCATGAGCACCGACGCCGAGGAATTCGAGGCCCTGCCCTTGGTTCCCGCCGCCAAGACCTACCCCCTCAAACCCCCGGTGTCGCCATCCCTGCCTCTGGGCGGGGTGGTATCGGAGTCCTCGTCGGCGCCGCCGGAGGCGAGTACGCCCGCAGCACGGGAATTTGTCGCCCGGGTCTGGCCCCAGGCGGTTGAGGCATCACGGACCACGGGCGTCCCGCCCCAGTTCATGGTGGCCCAGGCCGCCCTGGAAACCGGCTGGGGCAAGTCGGAACCCCGTCGCGCCGACGGCAGCCCAAGTTTCAACCTCTTCGGCATCAAGGCCGGCCGCAACTGGACCGGCCCGGTGGTGGAAGCCGGCACCACGGAGTACGTGGATGGCGTTCCCCAGCGCCAGGTGGAGCGCTTCCGCGCCTATGGCTCTTATGTGGAGGCCTTCCGTGACTACGCCGACCTACTGCGCTCCAATCCCCGCTACGCCGGCGTTTTGGGCGCCCAGGATGCTTCCTCCTTTGCCCAAGGCCTGGCAAAGGCCGGCTACGCCACTGATCCGCTCTACGCCGACAAACTGACCCGCATTATCGGCGGTGCCTCTCTGAAGGTGGCTTTGGGAGGATAGTTTCAACGCCCGTGGCACGGCAGTTGCTCCATTCGATGCAAAGGCTAATGACTCGGCAAGATTTGCCGATATAGCACTCATCGAATTGGAGCCATCATGAGCATTTTCAGCATTGGTGTCGGCGGTCTCAACGCGGCTCAGTCAGGGCTATACACCACCAGCCACAACATTTCCAATGCCTCTACCGCCGGTTTCACCCGCCAGCAGATCGTCCAGACCACCAATACGCCCATGTTTACCGGCTCGGGCTTCATCGGCCAGGGCACCAATGTTCAGACCGTCCAGCGCGTCTATAACAAGTTCCTGACCGGACAGGTGCTGAATGCCCAGGCCGGGGCATCGGAGATGGACGCCTACCTAACGCAGTTGAACCAGATCAACAACCTTCTCGGCGATTCCACGGCCGGCCTCGCTCCTGCCTTGAGCGACTTTTTCAAGGGCGTTCAGGATGTCGCTGCCAACCCATCCAACATTCCTGCCCGCCAGTCCATGCTCTCCATGGGCCAGGCCCTGGTGGCTCGCTTCCAGGGGCTGGATGCCCGCATCTCGGAGATTCGCGACGGCGTCAATCAGCAGATCACCACCGAGGCCGTGACCATCAATGCCCTGGCGCAACAGTTGGGCAACATGAACCAGCAGATCATTGCCGCCCAGGCGGCAGGCATGGGCCAGCCGGCCAATGATCTGCTCGACCAGCGCGACACGATCATCGCCAACCTGAACAAGGAGATCAAGGTTCAGGTCGTCGAGCAGAGCGATGGCACCATGAGCGCCTTCATCGGCAGTGGTCAGCCGCTGGTGGTGGGAACCCAGGTTTACTCGATCGCGCCGGTCCAGGCCCAGGACGATCCGGAAAAGATTTCCCTCGCCATGACGACGCCTCAGGGCGCGAAGATCTATCTTCAGGATTCTGTGCTTAGTGGTGGCACCCTGGGTGGGCTGATTTCCTTCCGCAATGAGTCCCTCGATGTCGCCGAGAACGCCTTGGGCCGCGTGGCTCTTGGGCTGGCAAACTCGTTCAACGATCTCCACACGCTGGGTCAGGACCTCAACGGCTCGCCGGGCAAGGCCTTCTTCAACCTGCCCACGCCGGAAGTGAAGGCCAACGCAAAGAACGTCAGCTCCGCCACGGTGGTGAGCGCGGCCATCATCGATAGCGACTACCGCGTCGATTTCGACGGTGCCAACTACAACATTACCCGTGTCCCGGCAAACCCATCCCTGCCGGTGATTCCCCCTAGCGCCACCTTGCCGGTGGTTGTCGATGGCGTCCATATCCAGCTGTCGACGACCTCCGGCGCGCCTAATGCCGGCGATGTGTTCCTGGTGCGGCCCGGCAATCCGGCTAGCAGCCGCGTGATTCCCGAGTCCGACAATACCGGTGCCGCGGTGTTGGAGTCCAGCGCCTCCAATATGCAGGCGATGGGCACCTCGGACTATCGACTTGACTATACGGCGGCAGGACAGTTTCGCCTCACTCGCCTTTCCGATAACGCCTTCTGGATGGGGAATGGCGGCAGTGAGCAGGCGGCGCTGGATGACTTGGCGACCCAGGTTCAAACCGGGGTTTCCCTCAGCTTTAGCGGCACCGCTGCCACCGTGGGTGACAGCTTCCTGATCCGCCCGACCCGTACCGCCGCGCGCAACCTGGGTCTGGCGATATCCGATCCGACGGAGATCGCTGCCGGCATGGCGTTTCGCACCTCGGCCACCCTGGCTAACAAGGGAACGGCGAAGATCGACGCGGGCGCGGTTCTGGACAACAGCTATCTTCCCCTGCCGGCCACCGGCGTGACGCTGACCTTCAACGCGGCCTTGAATCAATTTGCCGTTGCCGGGGCGGCCCCCGCCGTGAGCAACATCGCCTACAACCCCGCCACCGCGAGCAGCACGACCATCAGCTTCAATGGCCTCAGCTTCACCATCTCGGGAACGCCCAAGGACGGCGACAGCTTTACCCTGAAGCCAAATTCCAACGGCGTCTCCGATAACCGCACCGCGCAGCTTCTTGGCGGCTTGCAGGTCGCCAACAGTCTTTCGGCCACCGCCTACGACGTCAACTCCGTTTCATCCACCACCCTGGCTTTCAGCTCCTCGGCCACGGTCAGCTTCCAGGGCGCCTATGCGCAACTGATTAGCAGTGTGGGCAACAAGGCGCGGGAAGTGACGGTGACCGGCGAGGCGCAGCAAGCCCTCGTCGATCAGTCGGAAAACGCACGCCAGAGCCTCTCCGGCGTCAATCTCGACGAGGAGGCCGCGAACCTGATGCGTTATCAGCAGGCTTATCAAGCCTCGGCGAAAATGCTGGATATCGCCAACAAGATGTTTGATGAAATTCTTGCCCTCGGCCGGTAACGGGAGTCGATCATGAGTATCCGAATCAGCACTGGAATGATACAGAGCGCGGGGGTGGGTTCCATCAACGCGCAGACAGCGAGCCTGCTGCATTTGCAGCAGCAGGTGTCGTCCAACAAGCGCATCCTGACCCCGGCGGATGATCCGGTTGGTGCGGCGCGGGCGCTGGTGGTGGAAAACTCGAAGAACGTGGTGACCCAATACGGCACCAATCAGGACAACGCCAAGTCCGCTCTGGGGATGCAGGAAGCCCAGCTTTCGAGCACCAACGACCTGATTGCGCGCATCCGCGAACTAGCCGTGCAAGGCGGCAATGCCACGCTGTCCGCTTCGGACCGCAAGAGTCTGGCCTTCGAGCTGCGCGCTCGTTACGACGAACTGCTGGGAATCGCCAATTCGGACGACGGCGCCGGCCAGTACCTGTTCTCCGGTTATCAGGGCGCGACGCGGCCGTTCAGTGGCTCGGTGGATGCGATGATCCAAAACCCGGCCCAGGACGTGACCTACCTGGGCGATGACGGACAGCGTCGTCTCCAGGTTTCGGCGAGCCGTTTCATGGAAGTGAGCGACTCCGGCAACGATGTCTTCCGTCGTATCCGCAACGGCAACGGCACCTTCACCACCGACTACGGACGCAATGGCGCCGGCGCCGCCACCAACACGGGCACTGGGGTCATTGACGGTGGTTCGCTGATCGACCCGGCGAAGTGGAACGCCTCGTTGACCGACCCCAGTTGGGGAACAGCGACACCGAATCAGGTGAGCGTCAAATTCTGGACCGATGTTCCCGATCCGACCACCGGCGCCACGGTCTACGGTACCCCCAACGCTGTCTATTATGACGTCACGGATAGCAACGGCAACTCCCTGTTTACCGATCAGCCCTCGACCGCGCCGGGTGCTCCCGGCACCGTGTCTTTCCTGTCCGCCCACCGCTACCAGAGCGGGCAGACGATTCCTCTCTCCGGCTTCGCTACGCACCCCGATATGGGCGCCGCCGTGACCATCACCGGCGATCCGGAGGGCGATTCCGTGCAGCAGGACAGTTTCACGGTTTCCCCGAGTTCGACCCAGAGCATCTTCCGCACCCTCACCAACCTGATAAGTTCGCTCGAGAACACCCAGTCCGGCACGGATGCTGGTCGGGCGACGTTGGCCAACGAGATCGGCTTCGCCCTCACCAATCTGGATCAGGCGAACAACAACATTCTTCAGGTCCGCGCCGGCATTGGCTCGCGCATGAATGAAATCGAATCCCTGTCGAGCGTCAATGAAGATCTGAAATTGCAATACCAGCAGACCCTTTCCAACATTCTCGACCTGGATTACGCAAAAACGATTTCCGACCTCAGTCGCAAGCAGATAGATCTTGAAGCGGCCCAGAAGTCCTACACCATGGTCGCCAAACTGTCGCTTTTCAATTACATATGAATCTACGAGGCATTGTTGTCTGGGTTCTGGCAGCATCGCTGGTTACGGGTTGCACCCTGACTGCCCCGCGACGTCTTGACCAGACCTTTCCCGGGGCGGGACCGTTGATCCCAGATACCAATTTCCAGCTCACGCCGTCGTTCGCCGTGTCCCTGGAAAAGCTGATTTACTGGGGCGGCACGGCGGCGGTGGCCTACCTGATTCTCGATCCCCTGGCGCCCAACTGGGCGATCGAGGAGGCCCGCTTCCCTAGCGGTCATGTGCATCTTTCCATGCACATGAAGCGCTATTACTCAGGCGGCGCCGGCGAGGCGCGGGTCGTGTTTCATCGCCGGGCCAAGGAGTTGGTGCGCGAAGGCGGCTTCGATGGCTACCAGGTCATTGAGTACAACGAGGGCATGGAGTCCTCGGTTCTCGGTTCTCAGCGGGTCGGCGAGGGAGTTATCCTTCTGACGCGCAACGTCGGCTAGTTTCCCGCCCCTGCCTTAAGCACCGTGTGCAGGGATGTGAAAGACTGGTCGAACAGGCGTTCCATGGCTGTACTGAAGTAGGGCAGGGACAGATTCAGCATGAAGAAGCCGGCGGCAATCGTTACCGGAAAGCCGACGGAAAATAGATTCATCTGCGGTGCTACCCGCGTCAGAACGCCAAGGGTGATATTGGCGATCAACAAGGCGGCGATGATGGGCAGCGATATCAGTAGTCCGATGGAAAAGATGCCGGACGACCAAGCCAGTAGCGCGCTGATTCCGCCCGTGTGAAAAAACGTGGTGGAAACCGGCACGATTTTGAAACTTTCCGCCAGGGCCGCCAAGGTCATCAGATGACCATTCAGCGCCAGGAATATCAGCGCCGCCAGCAGGCCGAGAAACTCCGAGACCACTGGCGTCTGGGCCGAGCTTTGCGGGTCGTAGAACACCGCGAAGGAAAGACTCATTTGCAGACCGATCAGTTCGCCTGCGACATCGACGGCGGCAAAAACCACCCGCAGCGTGGCACCCATGACGACGCCGATCAATATCTGCTGGCCGAGGATGGCGAGGCCGACCCAGGAACCGGCAGGAACGGCGGGCATGGGCGGGAGCGCCGGGACCAAAGCGAAGGCGATGGCTAGGCCGACAATCAGTCGCAGACGGGTGGGTAGGGCGGCGTTATTGAAGACCGGCGCGGTGGCCAGCAGTGCGAGAATTCGCGCCATGGGAAACATGAAGGCCGCCAGCCAGGCATCCAGCTGGGCGGATGTGACGGCGATCATCCGATCATGCCAGGGATACCCTCGAAGAGGCGACGCATGTAATCCGTCATCAAGGTAATCATCCACGGACCGGCGATCAGCAGGGTGATGAATATCACCACCAGTTTCGGCACGAAAGAGAGCGTGTTCTCATTGATCTGGGTGGCAGCCTGGAAAACGCTGACGAGAAGACCGGTGACCAGGGCGGCGATGAATAGCGGCGCCGAGATCAGCAAGGTGACCTCCACTGCTTGACGACCAATTTCAATGACTGTGGTGGGTGTCATAGCGTCGTGTCCTTGCCTAGGCGAAACTGGCAACCAAGGAACCGATTATCAGAGTCCAGCCGTCCACCAGTACAAACAGCATGATCTTGAAGGGCAGTGCCACCATCACGGGGGACATCATCATCATGCCCATGGACATCAGCACCGATGCCACCACCATGTCGATGATGAGAAATGGTATGAAGACGATGAAGCCGATCT
>Ga0316605_10001261_pt1 | contig 14832 bp, 11 predicted proteins | sample OWC_soil_day20_n_FD_207666 | JGI IMG/M metagenome (GOLD analysis project Ga0316605, IMG submission 207666) | Wetland soil microbial communities from Old Woman Creek delta, Ohio, United States - OWC_soil_day20_noCT | ecosystem: Environmental > Terrestrial > Soil > Wetlands | place: USA: Ohio... | reverse complement strand
GGTCTGAAGCTCTTCCAGCATCATGGAAGAAAGAGCCGTGTCCCAGCGATTGGCCGGCAGAGAATCTTTGTGAATCATCGTTGTTTTCATGCCCAGAGCATGAAGTGATTCGCTCATTTCCAGTCCGATAAAGCCGCCGCCGATAATAACAACATGTTTTGCGTTTTTTTCCTGCAGCCAGGTTTTGATGTGGATGGCATCTTCCAGGTTGCGCAGCGAAAAAACACCGGGCAGTTGCACACCTTGCATGTTCGGCACAATGGCCGACGTGCCGGTGGCCATAACGAGAACGTCATAGGGGAAGCGGCGGCCGTCTCTTACTTCAACGGACGCTTCTTTGGGATTGATGCTGATAACTTCCGAATGGAGCTGGACATCAATACCGCCTTCGCGGAATTTTTCCGGCGTCCTGGCGATCAGTTTATTGGCGTCCTTGATCATGTCGCCGATGAAATATGGGGTCGGACAGGAAGCATACGAGACAAATTGGCCCATCTGCAAAATGGTAACATCCAAAGAAGGATCATTTCGTTTCGCTTCTGCGGCTGTGGAAGCGCCGCCCGCGCCGCCGCCGATAATCACTAAATGCTTACCCATACTGACCCCCTCTTCATTTCCGGTGGGTTGAAACCTGCCGGCGCCACAAAATGATGGCGACGCCTGTCAGCATCATCACTATGCAAAGGACCTGACCCATCGTGTTGAATCCAAGAACAAATCCAAGGTGCGCGTCCGGTTCGCGGAAAAACTCGATAAAGAAACGCACCAGACCGTAACCGAAAATATAAAGGCCAACGGTAAAACCGTCAAACGGATTTTTTTTGCGGATCGGCCAGAGGACGCAAAACAAAAACAGGCCTTCAAACAAAGCCTCGTAAAGCTGTGAGGGATGGCGCAGGCTCCGCGTTGGATCCAGGGGAAAATACATGCCCCACGGCACCGTGGTAGCGCGACCCCAGAGTTCACCATTGATGAAGTTGCCCAGCCTGCCGAACATATAACCCAGGGGCACCGCTGCGCATAACCAGTCGCCGAATTGCCAGAGTTTGATTTTGTGTTTATGACAAACATAAACCGATACCAGAAATACACCGATGAAACCGCCGTGATAGGACATTCCGCTCAAACCCACAAAGCGAAAGCCATTGGAGAAATCAAACGGCAGGATAATCTCCAGCGGATGGACGCTAAAATAGCCGAAATTGTAAAACAGGGCATAGCCGAGCCTTGCACCGACAATCAGTCCGACCATTGCCCAGACCATGTAATCCTGCAGAAATTCGGTCGTAATACTGATCTCTTTGCGCTTAATCCGATAAGAAAAAAGGAAATAAACAACAGCGAAGGCGACCAGATACATCAGGCTGTAATAACGAAGCTGAAAAGAGCCGATGCTGAAAAGCGAAGGGCTGATATAGGATGGCAGATGCTGCCAGGCGCTCACAAAAGATTCCATGTATATTCTTCCTGTTCCCGGGATTGTACAATCCGTCAAAAGAAATCATAGCCCTACTGATCATTTGAACAGATCTGAGACATCTTAGGCTCAAGAAATCTCCTGGGCTGCAGGCACAAACAAATAAATCAGTATGTCTGGCCTTTTACTTCATCAATATACAATTCGGCGCTGTGCACGGCGTTGGCCCCATCGCCCGCGGCGGTGACAACCTGGCGGAAAAGCTTGGAGCGGCAATCCCCCGCAGCAAACAGGCCTGCGGCATTCGTTCGCAATTTTTCATCCGTGACAATAAAACCGGCCTTATCCATCTCCACCAGGCCTTTGAATATTTCCGTGTATGGCAGCCGGCCGACAAAAATGAAAGCGCCGTCGGCAGCTATTGTACTGATCTTGCCGGTGGTCACATCTTTAACCTTGACACCCGTGACAAAATCAGAACCGGATATCTCCTCGACCGTGGCATTCCAGACAAACTCGATTTTCTTTTCGGCGAAAGCTCTTTCCTGCAGCATTCCCGCCGCACGCAGTCTGTCCCGTCGATGAATCACAAACACCTTTTTGGCAAAATGAGTCAGGAAAAGTGCTTCCTGAATGGCTGTGTCGCCGCCACCCACCACAATCACATCGCGATTCCGGTAGAAAGGGCCGTCACACGTAGCGCAATAAGACACACCTTTCCCGGCAAACTCCGATTCTCCCGGAACTCCCAGACTGCGCCACATCGCTCCCGTTGCGGCGATAATACTTAGGGTTTTATAAACCTTGTTTCCGGCGGTTAATTCCCAGATAACCGGGACGGAAGAACTTTTTTTTATGCCGTTTACGTCTTTGGGAAGAATTTCAAGACCAAATTTCAGTGCCTGTTTCTTGAAAAGCTGCATCAGCTCAAATCCGCCAATGCCTTCGGGAATTCCGGGATAATTTTCAATTATGTCCGTAATCGTGATCTGGCTTACTGTACCCTGACCTTCGATGAGCAGTGTTTTGAGCGCGGCCCGCGCGGCATAAATGCCGGCTGTATACCCTGCCGGTCCGCCACCAATAATAATAATATCATAATCATATTCCGGCAGGTTTGCCTGAGTCATAAACCATCTCCTGTTATTTGATCATTAACTTTAATCAGGAAGAGCGATTTTTGTAAAGGCTAAATTGAAAGGATTTCAGATATACGCAGATAATCAGAAGAGTAAATCGGTGGACACATTCACGGCTCCGCCATAGTTGTCGACATAGGCAAATGTTTATATCTAAAGCAAAAAGCGCCTCATGACTTGGAGGCGCTTTTTGTTTTAGGGTTTTTTATTTGGTTAACGTTAATTCAACCTCATTTCTACCACCCGGGAGGCGGCCCAAACGGCGGAGGAGGAGGACCAAGGGGTGGAGGAGGAGGACCGTAATGACGACGATGCCAGTAGCGACGATGACGATAGGGAGGTGGAGGACCATCATAACCATGATACCAGTAACCACGATGATGCCGACGGCGACCCCAGTCTCGGCGAGGACCGCGATCACGACCAAAGTCCCGGCGAGGACCACGATCGCGACCCAAGTCACGGCCAGGAGGGGGAGGTGGGCCCTGCGCAAGCAAAATGGAAGAATCATCACCGGGACCCTGGGCAAATAGCAATGAAAGTCCAGGATCACGATCATTTCCTGATGTATCTACAGCTGCGTTAACCTGAACGGCTGCTGATACAATCATGACAGCTAAAATCATTGTTAAAAAAGAACACTTCATCCAATAGTTCATTTTCACCTCCTGCAGTTTAAATTACTTTGTAAAATCGTAAACAATATGCATTCCAACATTTTTCCCAATCAACATTATGACACTTTCCATTACTTAGCGGCCAAAACATGTCCATAAGTTTATAAACAAGTTGCATGCCTGTTTTTCTCATATTTCATATAAGAATGACTATTTCTGAAATTGTTGCAATAAATTATGATGGGAAGTTTGGTAGTATGTAAAGCAAATATTTGGAATAAAAAAGATTTGGCGGCTGGGCAGGTCAGCGCAAATCGCGAAAAAAAGTCTCCGAAGGGGAACAACAATGTATCCATGATCATCAATCCTTCATCTGAACTTTTTATATACGTAAAAATTAATGTCCTGTCTACAAATATTGTAGGATTATCAGGATCAATGTGTATCCGGTAAGCGCTCCTGGATAGTCGAAATGAAAATGCACCTTAATCCATATCCTTTATTTCTCCATTCCGGTCATAAGGGGATAGTGCAGGAAACTATCTGTTTTAGTTGGCTAGGGCCTGCATAACGAAATGTTTGCCCCTAATCCATCGGGCATCTCACCGCATCGTGCAAGATTTTCCTTGTTTTTCTCCTGACAGTATCTGTAGGCCAAACCGACGTACGTACACAGAGGCACAAGCACAGGATCTAACTGCTGGATATTTGACCCCTGCATTGCACCAATTTTTGCCTTTTCGATGGCTTCTTTAAATGTCATTGCCGGATTATTGTCCATAATATAGGTTATATGCAAGGCACCTGTTCTGTCTGTACCCGTTACACAATGAAAATAGATCAGCCTTTTTTTTCCTGAACTTTCAGAGGTGGTCAACAATGTCCTGAGATAGGCGGAAGCGTTAATAAAATGCATCTTGTTCAGCGCCACTTCTGTTTCCGTGTATAAACCGTTATATTTTTTATCTGTATTATCACAGGGCTTGCTCGGACAGCCGAATACCGGCCACCACACCAGTCCCCCAAGTATTTTTTCAGCCAAGGTTGAGGTATAAATGGTTTCCGGCTCCCAATCGCTGTTATCATCATACGGGAGCCATTTACGGCCGTAACCGTTAACAATATCATCAAGGCTGCGGCCCAGGGCGTTCATCTCGAGATTCAGTTCGATTGCATTGGTGGCGTTGTCGTGAAGAACAAATTCGATGACATCATAATCAGCAATCTCGAAGTTAAAATCCGGATCTAACGTCTTCATTTTTTCTTTTACGATCGCTTTGATTGCTTCGTATTGATAGCTTTTAACTTCTCTCGTATCTCCTGTCAGAGGAATGCTGCCCCTGACAAGAACATTGCCGGTTGCCTCATCCACATCCACAACGGCAACACGTCCGTCCACAAACTCCGGATTATAACGGGGCGCAGAGTAAGCAACATAAGCCGCAAAAGCAATCGGCTGAACATCTTCATCCAAAACCTCTCCACTTTCTGCACAAAACTCTATGACGATGGCCGTCGTGTTGATTGGAATGTTTGGCAGCACATGCAGAGATGATATGGAAAATGATGATGACAATAGTGTCCGGTTGCCCTGTTCATCAACCAGCGTGTAAAGCACATGATGCACGCTGTCCGGCAAATTATCCATCTGATGTTCGACAAACACGGTTCCGCCCCATATCGTTTTATCTCCATCGCTGCAGGCATTTAACATCACGGTAAAAGAAAATACTAACCATACCGCAAAAATCATCCCTGAATTGCTTCCCATATCCGCATCCTTTAATTTTTTTTACTCCTTTTAGCCAACAATGTCACGCAAGAGTATTTTAACGAAACACCCCTTTTTATATGAAGATGATGGCCTATAGAAAACTATAGGCCGGAAACGATTTTATAACATATGCATTAATATCTTATACTTACACAATACAAAAAGATTGCAATAATTTCTCGCTTTTACAATGAATTTATGATCAAGATATTTGTGTATGCATAGAATATTTGTACACTTACGAGGAAACTGATCATGAAAGTCAAAACGCAGGAGCTTTTTAATTTTTACTCACACTTCGCCGGAATGGTCGCCGCTGTCATCGGCACAGTCTATTTGGCAATGGTTGCCAGTTCTTCGGCGTCCGCCCTTGTCACCGCTCTTATATATGGGATTTCTGTTGTCTTCCTGTTTTCAGCCAGTACCTTATACCATGCGTTCAAAAAGGAAGAGAATGAACTGTCCTTCTGGAGGAAAATGGATCGGCTGGCCATTTTTTTCATGATCGCCGGAACCTTTACACCCGTATGTTATTTCTGTTTGGATGATCCTTACAAATGGTACATGATTGCCTTCCAGTGGAGCCTTGTGGGCATCGGTGTCATTTCACAGATTTTTTTCCCGAGGGCGCCGAGAAAACTGTACGCTCTTATCTATTTATCCATGGGCTGGTCAGCACTTTTCACGGTTAAGCAGTTGCTTGCCAACATGTCTTCATCCCAGGCAGTCCTTCTGGTTTCAGGGGGCATTGCCTTTACACTGGGGGCAATTATCTATGCCATAAAAAAACCGAGAATGGTTCCGGGTATTTTCAGTTTTCATGAGCTCTTCCATATCTTGGTTCTGATTGGTGGAAGTCTGCATTATGCGATGATCTACGGGGTCTTTTCCCAGCTTGGCGCCTGATTGATGAACCGCCCCTTCTTCCCCAAAGACAATGGACTGGAGACAGAGAGGCTTCTGGAAGCCGAGGCTGCGTTATTTTTCAGAGAATATAAAAAGCATTTTGTCGCGGGGGAAACGAAACCTCCAGGCATCGGGAAGCCTTTTTTACTGCGTTCAACTCATACAGACACCGGTGTGCTTCTGATTCACGGACTGATGGCAGCACCGGAGGAGGTCAGGGAGTGGGCGGATTTTCTGCACGCAAAAGGCCTGACTGTTTACGCACCCAGGCTCTCAGGCCACGGGACATCGTCAAAAGATCTCTCGACCCGCAATTATCAAGACTGGCTTGACTCGGTTGATCGCGGTCATGCTATTCTGAAAACCTGCTGCAGAAAGATCCTTGTGGCCGGATTCTCCACCGGAGCCGGCCTCGCTCTTCAATCGGTTATCATGAAACCAAGCGATTTTGAGGCCATCGTCAGTGTCAGTGCGCCGCTGAAGTTCAAACGATTTTCATCGAGGTTTGCCGAACTTCTGCATGGGTTTAATCAACTCTGCAAATTTGCGGGTGTGCGTAGAATAACAAAAGAGTTTATGGAAAACGACGCGGACAATCCCCATATCAACTATCTGCGATGTCCGGTCAGTGCTTTCGTTCAGGTCAAAAAACTCATGAGAAAAGTCGGCCAATCGCTCCCTGACATTAAAATTCCGTCACTGGTCATCCAGGCCAATCATGACCCCAAAGTCAATCCCGGAAGCGGTCCTGAAATTTTCAAGCGCATCGGTTCGGCAAAAAAACATTTTTCCTGGATTGATTACCATCAGCATGGAATTGTTCGAGGGGACATTGCAGCTCATGTTTTCAAAGAAGTTGAATCTTTTCTTGCATCCTGCAGTCTGATGAATCCGGCCAGACAGTAAGGACAAGCTTTGCTATTTACAGACTTCCTGCCGCAGGTGATTGCTGGTTGAATCAGGCTTTATATCGTACCAGCTTCTTTGATCTGTCCCCCCGGAATACAACTCCTTATCATCCGTGTCGTAATGCTTTATAGATAATGTGCTGATTTTCAGTCTGCTGCAGTCTATCTCGTACAGACACTTTTTGTATGAAAGCTTCCTGTATCCACTACTGGATAATCTATCTTTCGTTCTGGATTCAATTTCAGTATCCCTGCCCTTCGCGGAATAAACTTCTTTGCCCCAGACTTGCACAATATGTTTATACCCGTCTTTATCAACTTTTCCCTTTTTATAAAAATAAGCATTGCCGTCATTGTCGTCATGATATTTTACCCACTTGTAAGAAATATTGTCGCAACTGACGAGCATCAAAAAAACCACAAATGTTAAAACAACAATGGAGCTGATTTTTTTCATATGCATCCCTTTCGTCCTGCAAATCATATTGAGGAAAGAAACTTGCATTTCTCGAAACCAGTCTGGAGCAAGTTTTTCTTCCAATATTTATTATTCAATAGATTAGGTACTTATAAAGGCAAGCGGGTTATTCCGGTTTATCCCGAGTTATAATGGGTATAAATCGGTAGGCAGTGGCAAGCAAGCTGTCAACAATCGCCTGTTTTCTAAAATCGCTTATGCAATTTTTTTTCTTACGCCGGCGGCATTCTAAATGGCCGCCGGCGTAGTTTGTTAACTCGTATCTTAAGCAGTGTGTTTTTTCCCTGCTTTAAACATCAATCTATCAGTCATTGTATAATGCTTTGAGTTGATCGCCGTATTTTTTCATGACATTTCGACGGATCAGTTTCATCGTTTGAGTCATCATGCCGTTGTCCACGGAAAAATCCTCGGCAATATAAAGGAACTTCTGGGGAATTTCATATCCGCCGAAAGATTTGCGTAGATGCTCCGTGATCTGCTGAGAAATGAAATCTGTGCATTCTTTGTTGGCAATAGTTTCTTCATGCGTTCCTTGCGCCCATGCAGCGGTTTTTGGATCATTTTTCAGCGCATCAAAATCCGGCACGATCAAGGCTACGTTATACAGACGGCCTTCGCCGTAAATGATAACATTGGCTACATATCTCATAACTTTGATATCGTTCTCGATCGATTCCGGATGCACATATTTGCCGTTTTCAAGCTTATATTCATCCTTGAACCGGCCGGTGATGTGCAAATACCCCTCTTCATCAAGCCAGCCACGGTCTCCTGTCCTGATGCCGGGGAAACCATTCCAGGTATCGGGCATCATCGCTTCTTTAGTTATGGCCGGTTTGTTATGATAACCCTGCATGACTTGCGCTCCGTACACCACGATCTCGCCATCCGGACTGTCTTCACCCACTCGGGACTTATCGATAACCACCTTCGTGTCCTTGAAGACCTTGCCGACCGTGCCATACTTATTGCCCCGGCCGGGCGAATTGTTTGTAATGACGGGCGAGGTTTCGGACAGACCGTAGCCGTCATATGTGGGTACACCGACGTCACTAAAGAACATTGCGATTTCCGGTTTCATAATTGCCCCGCCGGTGACAACGTGTTTCAATCTTCCGCCGAATATCGCCCTTATCTGCGAAAACACCAGGGCGTCAAGGTCCTTAAAATCTTTTGTCTTCTCGGCCAGACCGCGGTTTTTTACGGCTTCGGCGCAGGCGGCGTCAAAGAATTGTTTTTTAACCGGGTCCGCTGCAACACCCTGCTGGATTTTGTCGTAAATAATGTTGAAGACGCGCGGAACAGCTGACATGCCTGTGGGCTGGACTTCACTGAAATTGACAATGAGCTTTTCGGCGGATTCGGCAAATCCGAGACTTCCTCCGCCTAGGATGTAGCAATGCAGATCGGCGGTCAGGCCGAAGCTATGCGCCCAGGGAAGAATACTCAAGCCTATATCTTTTTCTGTTACATCGAAAGTATCCCGGCTCTCCTGGGCGTTGTGCGTCATGTTGCCATGATGGAGAAGCACGCCTTTTGGGTCACCGGTGGTTCCGGACGTGTAAATAATAAAGGCCGTCTCCGACCAGTGCGGTTTGTAGGATGGGGCAGGATTGGCCTTGCCCGTTTTTTCGAGTTGAGCCAGAGATTTTTCTCCCTCGCCGAACAGGATGAAAACATCCTTCAAGGTTGGAATATCTTTTTGAAAACTCTTTATGACATCATAAATTTTCTGATCACGGACAAAAAGATACTTAATGGCGGCATCCTGGATAATATACTGCCAGACCTTTTGCAGTTCTTTTTCATACATGGGGACAAAAACCCCGCCCAAACCGTGTGTGGCATTGCAACAAACAAACCACTCCACCGAATTGCTGACAATGACACCGACTTTCTCTCCTTTGTTCAGTCCCAGTTTATTTAAAGCACCTCTGAGGTTGTTCACTCTCTCAGCAACAGCGCCGTAAGTTACCCATTCGTACTTGTCGGTTGCTTTATTCTTGGTACCAAACAAGTTGCCTGAAGCATGCTTGGCCACAGAGTCTTCAAAGAAATCGACCATATTGTTGGGTTTGGTGTAATAGGCATCAAGGTTTGTTGAAGGGACAACGGCTTCATTATTCGACATATGCTACCTCCTTAATTAGAAATTAACCATCGATTGAAATCCTGCTGAAAGGAAATTGACGCAACTGCCAATGCATGTTCCGGAAGGGCTCCTGCTGACTTGTGTTTACTTGAAGCATACGCTCTGATCCTGATATTCTTCGAAAAGCTCTATATGGGATCAGACCTTGCATTTTGTCATCGTTGCAGATATTGCAACATCCAAATTAGACGCATCTTTGTGATTACTACGAAACCGCGTCTAGCTTTGTTTGTTTATAGGAAGTCATGACTGAATGTCAAGAATATCTTGGCTTCAGAAGGTGAAATGTCCATTGGATTTTGCAATATTTGTAAATGCTTGATTTGATTGGTGCCCCTGGGGCGATTCGAACGCCCGGCACACGGATTAGGAATCCGTTGCTCTATCCTGCTGAGCTACAGGGGCAGCCGTGATTCTGTGACAGGATGCGGCGGTTTAACATTCTTTAAACGGACTGTCAACCTGTCAGCGCTTTACTTGATTGAAAGATCTTTCAGATGCGTTTCCAGCAGGCGGTCTTTATCAAACTTGACAAACTTCAGTTTTTCCGGCTTCGTGCCTGCAAAGGCGCATTTTGGCGCAAGCCCGATTAATTCCGATTCCAGAATTTCAACCCCGCGCTCAGCGGCAAGTTTCTCCACCTGTTCATAAATCATTTTCAACGGTGTTTCTTTGCAATTGGTCAGGTTCATGGATACCTGCGCCAGATTCCTGCTTTTTAAAATAACGCCAATGGCCCGCACATGTTTCAGGCCCCCGTTTTTTTCCCGGATCAGTGATGCGATTTTTTGAGCCAGCCTCAGATCACTGCAATTCAGATTGATGTTGTATGCCACCAGCAGTTCGCGCGCGCCCACAGCCGTTGCACCAGAACGAGGATTGAATTCGGACTTCCCGACATCGGGCAGGCTGTCTGGATTATTCATCTTATCTTTAAGTGCTTCATATCCCCCGTGCCGGACATTGGCCAGTTCGCGTCGTTCGGGAACCAGCGCTGCTTCTCCGTAATAATAAACCGGTACGCAGAACCGTTCATATAATTCCCGGCCAAAGAGGTGTGCAATATCAATGGCATCAGCCATTTTTGTTTTCCCCAGCGGAATGAAGGGAACCACGTCAACCGCTCCCAGTCGCGGATGAACACCTGCCTGACTGCGCATGTCAATCAGTTCCAGTGCCTTCCCCGACGCGGCCAGAGCCGCTTCCAGAACATGCTCCGGTTTTCCCAGAAACGTAAAGACGCTCCGGTTATGATCGCTATCTCCGCCGTAGTCAATGAAGTGAATATCGGGAAAAGACTTCAGCACGCGGGCAATCGATTCGATTTTATCCAAATCGCATCCTTCGCTGAAGTTCGGCACACATTCGATTATTTTCATATTTACACCTGATAAAATTTTAACGCCGGCAGTTCCACACAGGTAAGCTTTCCGCCATAAACCGCTCCCGTATCAATACCGATTTTATTGCCGGCAACCATCGGTTCACTGAAATGAGTGTGTCCGAAGACAACCCTTTTTCCAAAATCATAATCGGAATCAATAAATGTCTGTCTGACCCACTGCATGTCATAAAGAGACTGTTCATTAATCGCTATTCCGGGAATCAGACCGGCATGCACAAAAATAAATTGATCTGTTTCATAGTAGGGTAAAAGGTCTTTAAAAAACTTCAGATGATCAGCGGGAATTTTTTTCTTTCTCTCCCGTGGCGCATCCGACCGCAATATTCCGTATGCCTTGAGCGTCGCGAGACCGCCATTGGCTAGATAGACGTCATCTTCCACACCATCCAGATACCGCAGCAGCATGGATTCGTGATTACCGCGAAGACAGATCATTTTCTGAAAGGTCTTTTTGAGCTTCAAAATGTAATCCACAACGTCCCTGCTACCATCAGCCCGGTCGATATAATCACCGATAAAGACCAGGGTGTCATTTACGGGATCGGCTTTAATCTCCCGGATAAGACGCTGCAGTTTATCGAGACAACCGTGTATATCTCCGATGGCGAATATTTTGTTCATTTTCCTTTGCCGTGATCAACAGCACCTCAGTCTAACAGAGCTGCCGTGAAATCCTTGCTGTCAAAGACCCGTAAATCGTCCAGGCCCTCTCCGACACCGATAAAACGGACCGGAAGCCCCAGTTCCCCGGCAATGCGAACCACAACACCGCCCTTTGATGTACCGTCCAGTTTTGTGAGAACAATGCCTGTCACCCCGATGTCTTCCTTAAACATTTTTGCCTGCATTACGGCATTCTGGCCGGTTGTGGCATCCAAAACCAGTAGGATCTCGTGCGGTGCTCCCGGCAGTTCTTTGCTGATAACCCTTTTGACCTTTTTGAGTTCCTCCATCAGATTGGTCCGGGTGTGCAGGCGACCGGCCGTATCAACAATCACTACACCCTGAAAACCAGCTTTAATCCTGCCCGCCGCGTCAAAAACAACAGCGGCCGGATCGGCATTCATTTTCTGCTTGATCACGGGCGCGCCAACACGGGTGCCCCATACTTCCAACTGTTCGATGGCTGCCGCCCGGAAGGTATCTGCAGCCACGAGCAGAATCTCATGACCGTCATGGTGAAGGAGATTTGCCAATTTACCGATGGTGGTTGTCTTGCCGCTGCCGTTGACTCCAATGGCCATGATCACAAAAGGCTGATTTTTCGGAATCATCAGCGGCTTTTCCATTAACTGGAGAATCGCCATCATGCGTTCCTGCAAAACCTTTTTAATCTGTGATGCATCCTGCAGCTCTTTGCGTTTCACCCGCTGCTTGACATCATCAATCAAATCATAGGTAAACTGCGGACCCATGTCCGCCGAAATCATCAGCTCTTCCAGTTCCTCAAACAGGGCCTGATCCAGAACCCTCTTACCAAAAACAAGATTGTCCAGATTTTTTGTCAGGGAGTCGCGTGTTTTGGTGAGCCCCGCTTTTAATTTGTCTAATAAACCCAATTGACTGCAGATTCCTTTCTTTATTAAGAATTATCCTGAATAATTCCAGCTACATCAACGAAACCCACTCGAGCGAAAACGGTTCACGATTTCTTATCTATATTCATAACGATTTTCTTTGCTAAAGTAAAGGAATGGATTAGTTCCATCAACAATTCAAGATGATACCGCGGCGGCTAGGAGGAGGCGACGAGGCGTATACACGCGTAACCTTCAGGTTATATGTTGAGGAAGCCGACGCCCTATGAGGAGGCACGCGATGAAGCCAACAAAGGTAGCGCTTGAAGTGAAAATGGAATTAATTCAGATTGACGGAGACCAGAGATGATATCCCCTGCTTCTGCATGGTCACACCAAAAAGCGTATCGGCAACTTCCATCGTGCTCTTGTTGTGCGTAATCATGATGACCTGGGACTGCCCGGCAACACCCTTGATCAGTCGGTTGAAAAGGTTGGTATTGGCATCGTCGAGCGCCGCATCCACTTCGTCCAGAATCAGAAAGGGTGTCGGACGATACATGAGAATGGAAAAAATCAGGGCGATCGCCGCGAGCGATTTTTCTCCGCCGGACAGCAGGCTGACACTTTGCGCTTTTTTGCCAGGAATCTGAATATCAATATCCACGCCGGTTTCCAAAAGATCATTCTCATCGGTGAGCAACAACCTGCCTCGGCCGCCCGGGAAAATCTTCGCAAATACATCTTTGAAGCATTCATTAACGGCGGCGAAGGTTTCGGCAAACCGTTCACGGGATATTTTATTGATCCGGGTGATCGTCCTCTGCAGAGAAGACAGCGATTCGTTAAGATCGGCAAGCTGCGTCGTCAAAAACTGATTTCGCTGATCGAGTTCGGCATATTCGTTGAGCGCCAGCAGATTCACTTCGCCGAAATTATCAATCGTTTGCTTGTCTTTATCCAGCACAGCGGAAAGTTCCGCAATTCTGTCCTCGGTGACCATGATGAAATCCGCCATCATGGCCTTAAGATCAACACCGTGTTTTTCAGTTACTGTCTTTTGCAGATTGTCAATGTTTAAAGCCGCTTCACGGCACTGCATTTCCAGTTCGTTTGCCTGCTTCTGCAGATCATCGAGATTCCTCTTGATGTCGCGGATTTCGTTTTCCTGCTCCTTGAGCCGTTCATCTTCAGCGGCCCTCTTTTCTTTCATTTCGGTCAATACCGCTTCGCAGGATGCCAGTTTGCCGTAAAGGGACTGCAACATTTCCTGTTCCGCTTCAACGGCAGAGGCCAAATCCGTCATCTGTGTTTCGCAAGCGGTGATCTCTTCTTTTTTTCTTGATACTTCACTTTCGTTAAGGCTGATATCATGCTGCAACCGCACAACGGTTCGCAGGTCCGCTTCCTTCTTCTCCGCCAGAGAAGCCAGCAAAACTTTTTTCTCCGTCAGGGATCTCTCCTGCGCGTCAATGGCCGTCCGCGACTGTTGCCTGCGGTTGTTGAATACGGAGATAATTTCGTTGAGCTCTTTTTCAGCCGTTTCTTTCAGGAGAACACTCTCTTTGATCTCCAACAGTTTCTGTGCGGCCTGGGCCTCTTCGGTTTTTATATTCTGACGGTTGTATTCGAGGACAGCGATTCTCTGTTTCAATCTTTCCGATTCATCTTCAAACCGTTCCAAATCTTTTTTCCGGCCGTTGATGTCTATGTCCAGCCGGTGCGTCCTATTTTTCAACTCCGTGAGTTCTTCATCCCAACTGGCGATCGATGAAACCAGTTTTTTCTTTTCCTGAAATTGATCATCCAGTTCAACGGAAAGCCTTCTGACGTCTGTTTCCAGTTCCGCAATTTCTCTTTTGGTCGCCAGCAGACTTTTTTCCACCGCCGCTCCGCTGCCACCGGTCAACACGCCGTTGGGACTGATGGTATCGCCTTCCGGTGTCACCAGTGTCCCCCGGAAGCCGTTTTTCTTCCATAGATTAATCCCTGCGGTGATCGATGGCGTTAATAAGACATCCCCGAGGAGGCAATCGGCAATCTGTTGAAATTCTTCCTGAACAACTACTTTATTTCGAAGGGGCTCCGCTTCCTCAAGATGCTCGGCACTGTACGTTTCAGCATAATTGCCGCGTAATTCCACCGGTACAAAACTACCCCGGCCCAATTGATAATTCTTTAAATAATCAATGGCGCGAAGGCCTTCTTCCTGGCTCTTCACCACAACATACTGCAGCTTGTCGCCCAGAACCGCCTCCACAGCCGATTCATATTCGCGGGGCACATTGATGTGATCGGCTACCACTCCGTAAAACCTGTCCTGATCACCCTGCGTTTCAATCACCTTCTTCACACCGTCGCTGGACCATTTAAAAGCGGCCTGGAATTCTCCCAGCGATTGCAGGCGCGATGACTTTCCGCCTGCCTCTTCCTTGGTGTGCATGATCCGCTCTTCGAGGACCTGCAGATCCGATCTGGCCTTTTGCAGCTCGTCTGCTATCGCTTCTTTCTGCCCG
>Ga0316605_10001259_pt1 | contig 14858 bp, 21 predicted proteins | sample OWC_soil_day20_n_FD_207666 | JGI IMG/M metagenome (GOLD analysis project Ga0316605, IMG submission 207666) | Wetland soil microbial communities from Old Woman Creek delta, Ohio, United States - OWC_soil_day20_noCT | ecosystem: Environmental > Terrestrial > Soil > Wetlands | place: USA: Ohio... | reverse complement strand
GCATCCTGGTGCTGGCCGGCCTGCACGGCGGCCTGGCCGTGGCCGGCGACAATCCGCGCGACCCCTACGAGGGCTTCAACCGCGGCATGTACGCGGTGCATGAGGGCATCGACAAGGTGTTGGTCAAGCCGGTCGCTCAAGCCTATGATGCGGCGGTGCCGCTGCCGGTCAAGGCCGGAGTCGGTAATTTCTTCGGCAATGCGGGTGATCTCTGGGTTGGCGCCAATAGTGCCCTGCAGGGCAAGCTGGGTGATGCAGGGGTCGATTTCGGCCGTCTGCTGATCAATTCGACGGTCGGCATTTTCGGTTTGTTCGATGTGGCCAGCGAGCTTGGCCTGGAGCGGCACGACGAAGATTTCGGCCAGACGCTCGCAGTGTGGGGGGTTGGCGATGGCGGCTACCTGTTCTGGCCGATGATCGGGCCGCGGACACTGCGCGATACGGCGGGCTGGGCGGTCGATACCTATGTTGATCCGATCGGCCGTATCGACTCGGTAGCGACCCGCAACAGCGTGCGCGTGCTGCGGGTGGTAGATATTCGTGCCAGTCTGTTGCCGTCCGACAAGGTGGTCGAAGAGGCGGCTCTCGATAAATATGCCTATGTACGTGATGCCTATCTGCAACGCCGCCGTAACCAGATTTTTGATGGCCGCCCGCCGCGCCAAGATGATTAATTTTCTTTGATGCCAATGATGAAAAAGTTTCTTGCTGTTGTGTTTTTTGGCTTGTTGTCGATGTCGACGACCCTGTTTGCGCAGGAGGCGCCCGATGCCCTGGTTCGCCAGGTGACCGAGGATGTGCTCGACATCATCCGCAAGGACAAGGATATCCAGAACGGCAATGCGCACAAGGTGATTGATCTGGTCGACAAAAAGGTGCTGCCGCATTTCAATTTCACCCACATGACCGCGCTGGCCGTCGGCAAGGACTGGCGCAAGGCCAGCCCGCAGCAGCAACAGCAGTTGGCCGGCGAGTTCAAGACCATGCTGGTGCGTACCTATTCCAATGCGCTGACCGGCTACAAGAACCAGAAGATCGTCTACAAACCGTTCAAGATGAACGCCGGCGATACCGATGTGCTGGTCAGGACCGAGGTGGTCCAGCCGGGTAGCAAACCGGTCCAGCTCGACTACAGCCTGGAAAAGCTGGAGGCCGGGTGGAAGGTCTACGACATGACGGTGGCCGGAATCAGCCTGGTCACTAACTACCGCGACCAATTCGCCCAGGAGGTCCGCAGCGGCGGAATCGACGGGCTGATCGCCGCGATTGCGGCCAAAAACAAGTCGCTGGAAGGCAATCTGGTCAAGGCCGACAAGAAATGATCGAAGTTGCGGCCGGGCGCCTTGTCGTCAAGGCGCCGATGACCATGGCCAATGCACGCGGCCTGCTCGAAGCAGGCCGTTCTGTTTTGCAGCCGGGAGAGCAAGTATTCGACCTGGGCGAGGTCGGCGAGGCCGATTCGTCGGCGCTGGCTGTCATGTTGGGCTGGCTGCGCGCGGCCAGCCTACTGCGGTCGACCGTCAAATTTGCCAATATTCCGCTCGGCGTGCGTTCGCTGGCCGAGTTGTACGGCCTGACCGAGTTGCTGCCCCTCAACTGAGCGGGCGGCGATCCCTATCCTCCGCCATGGTTGCTGCCGTTTCCATTGTTGACGTTGTCAAGCATTTTGGTTCAGTGCAAGCGCTCGCTGGCGTGTCGCTGGACATCGCGGCTGGCGAGTTTTTCGGTCTACTCGGCCCGAACGGGGCCGGCAAGACGACGCTGATTTCGTCGCTGGCCGGCTTGGTGCGTCCCGATGCCGGCACGCTGCGAGTGCTGGGCCACGACGTCATCAAGGACTTTCGCGAGGCCCGCCGTTTGCTCGGCGTCGTGCCACAGGAACTGGTGTTCGATCCGTTCTTTAATGTGCGCGAAACCCTGCGTATCCAGTCCGGCTATTTTGGCATTCGTCATAACGACGACTGGATTGACGAGATCCTCGCCAACCTCGATCTGACCAGCAAGGCCGAGGTCAATATGCGCCGCCTGTCGGGCGGCATGAAACGGCGCGTGCTGGTCGCCCAGGCGCTGGTGCACAAGCCGCCGGTGATCGTGCTCGACGAGCCGACCGCCGGGGTCGACGTCGAATTGCGTCAGGGTTTGTGGCAGTTCGTCCGCCGGTTGAACAGCGAAGGGCACACCATCATCCTGACCACTCATTACCTCGAAGAGGCCGAGGCCCTGTGCAATCGCATCGCCCTCATGAAGCAGGGGCGGGTGGTGGCGCTCGATACCACGGCCAACCTGATGGCGGCCCATCCCGGCGGTTCGCTGGAAGATGTTTTTGTCCGGACGATGAATTCATGATCGGTTTCTGGACGCTCTTCTATAAGGAATTGCTGCGTTTCTGGAAAGTGGCTTTCCAGACGGTCGGCGCGCCGGTGCTGACAGCGCTGCTCTATCTGTTGATCTTCGGCCACGTGCTTGACGAGCATGTGCAGGTGCTTGGTGTGCGTTATACGACTTTCCTGGTGCCCGGCTTGGTCATGATGCAGGTCTTGCAGAACGCCTTTGCCAATTCGTCGTCCAGTCTGATCCAGGCCAAGATCACCGGCTCCATCGTCTTCGTGCTGTTGCCGCCGATTCCCTACAGCGCCTTCTTCGCCGCCTACGTGCTGGCGGCGGTGGCGCGCGGCCTGATGGTTGGGATAGGTGTCTTGCTGGCTACTGCGTGGTTGGCGGAGCTGACCGTGGTGGCGCCAATGTGGATTCTGGCATTTGCCCTGTTCGGCGGCGCCATGCTGGGGGCTTTGGGCATGATTGCCGGCATCTGGTCGGAAAAATTCGATCAGCTCGCCGCCTTCCAGAATTTCCTGATCATGCCGCTGACCATGTTGTCGGGCGTTTTCTACTCGATTCATTCCCTGCCGGCTTTCTGGCAGGACGTGTCGCATTACAATCCCGTCTTCTACATGATCGATGGCTTCCGCTACGGGTTTTTCGGTGTCTCCGACGTGCCGCCGGAAACCAGCCTGCTGGTCGTCGTTGCCTGCTTTGCCGCCGTCTCCGCATTGACCCTGAGCCTGCTCAGGCGGGGCTGGAAACTGAGAGCCTGAACCATGATGCATCCCGAACAGATCAAACAACTCATCCTGGCCGGCCTGGCCTGCGACCATCTGGCCCTCGATGGCGACGGCCAGCATTTCGAGGCGCTGGTGGTCAGCGCCGAATTTGCCGGCATGAGCCGCGTGCAGCGTCAGCAGCGTGTCTATCAAACCCTCAAGGAAAAGCTCGCTACCGGGGAGTTGCATGCCCTTTCCTTCAAAACCCTGACCCCGGAAGAATGGAGCGCCCAGCGTGGATAAGTTGTTGATTCAGGGCGGATTGGCCCTTGCCGGTGAAGTTGCCATTTCCGGCGCCAAGAATGCCGCCTTGCCCATCTTGTGTACGGCCTTGCTCACCGCCGAGCCGATGCACTTCACCAACGTGCCGCACCTCAACGACATTTCGACCATGCTGCGTCTGCTCGGCGACATGGGCATCGATGTCACGATGGACGGCGTCGATGGCCTGGTTCTCAACGGTGGCGGCCTGAACAATCCGGTCGCTTCCTACGAGATGGTCAAGACCATGCGCGCTTCCATCCTGGTCCTTGGGCCGCTGGTTGCCCGCTGCGGCGAGGCGCGCGTCTCGCTGCCCGGGGGCTGCGCCATCGGTGCTCGGCCAGTCGATCAGCACATCAAGGGCCTGCAGGCGATGGGGGCCGACATCAAGGTCGAGCAGGGCTACGTGCACGCCAAGGCCACCCGCCTGAAAGGCGCCCGCATCTGTACCGACATGGTTACCGTGACCGGCACCGAGAATCTGATGATGGCGGCTTGCCTGGCCGACGGCGAGACGATTATCGAGAACGCCGCGCGCGAGCCGGAAGTGGTCGATCTGGCCAACTGTCTGATCAGCATGGGTGCCCGCATTTCCGGCGCCGGCACCGACGTCATCCGCATCCAGGGTGTCGACAAACTGCATGGTGCGACGCACGCCATCATGCCCGACCGCATCGAGACCGGCACCTACCTGTGTGCTGCCGCCGTCACCGGCGGCGACATCCGCCTGGTCAAGACCTCGGCTGCCTACCTCGATACCGTCGTGGACAAGCTGATGGATGCCGGCTGCGATATCACCGTCGAACGCGATGCCATCCGCCTGGTCGCGCCGCCACGCCTGAAGGCGGTCAGCCTGCGCACGGCGCCGTATCCGGCTTTTCCGACCGACATGCAGGCGCAATTCATGGCCATCAACTGCGTGGCCGATGGTGTGGCGACCATTCGCGAAACCATTTTCGAAAACCGCTTCATGCACGTTAGCGAGTTGATGCGCCTGGGGGCCAATATCCAGATCGAGGGCAACAACGCCATCGTGCGCGGTGTCGACCGGCTGGAGGGGGCGACCGTGATGGCTACCGACCTGCGCGCCTCGGCTTCGCTGGTCATCGCCGCCCTGGTAGCGCAGGGCGAAACCCTGATCGATCGTATCTACCACCTCGACCGCGGCTACGAGCGGATCGAGGAAAAGCTGGCGCGCCTGGGCGCTTCGGTCAAGCGGGTGCATTAATTCGCGCCTTCGGTGTAGGCCCGTGTCGGAACGCCGGGTTGTGCCGTAAGGGCGAATGCCTGTCTGAACACCTCGGTCGGCCAGGTGTTGTTTCACCGTTGAATTGAACCGATTTCTGCGGTCGACCGCAGAAATCGCTAAAAAAGGCTTGGCGTATCGGGATTGCTGGCCCATACTCCGGGCTTCGGGATTTCCAGGCAGTGTGTTGTTCCTGCACCGTAATCGGTTTGTCAGCTCCTCGGTCTTGGTTCTCGTGTTTTTTTGGGCGTAAGCCCGTCAATCTTTTCCAAGGAAGCTAAAAATGGCAACTGGTACCGTCAAGTGGTTCAACGACTCCAAGGGTTTTGGTTTTATTTCCCCGTCCGAAGGTGGTGAAGACCTCTTCGCTCACTTCTCCGCGATTCAAGGCAACGGTTTCAAGACCCTGGCCGAGAACCAGAAGGTGACCTTCGACGTCGTCACCGGCCCGAAGGGCAAGCAGGCTGCCAACATCCGCCCGGCCGAATAAGTCGCGGATCAGTCTGTAACGAAAAGCCCGGTTCGCCGGGCTTTTTGCTTTTTGGCCTCCGGGCACGGAGGCTTTGCTGCTTTGCGGTAAAATCGCGCTTTTCCCCACGAGAATTTCCCCGTGAACGGCATCACCATCGCCCTGTCCAAGGGCCGCATTTTCGACGAAACCCTGCCGCTGTTGGCGGCCGCCGGCATCGTCCCGAGCGAGAACCCGGAAACCTCGCGCAAGTTGATTATCGAAACCAACCAGCCGGATGTGCGCGTCGTCATCGTTCGCGCCACCGACGTGCCGACCTACGTCCAGTACGGCGCGGCCGATATCGGCGTGGCCGGCAAGGACGTGCTGATCGAGCATGGCGGCGAGGGCCTGTACGCGCCGCTCGATCTGAAGATCGCCAAGTGCCGGATGATGGTCGCCATTCCCGAGGGCTTCGATTACGCCAACGCCGTGCGCCAGGGCAACCGTCTGAAGGTGGCCTCCAAGTACACCAAGACGGCGCGCGAACATTTCGCCGCCAAGGGCGTCCATATCGATCTGATCAAGCTCTACGGTTCGATGGAACTGGCGCCGCTGGCCGGGCTGGCCGACGCCATCGTCGACCTGGTGTCGACCGGCGGTACGCTGAAGGCCAACAAGCTGGTCGCCTGCGAACACATCATGGATATTTCCAGCCGCCTGGTGGTCAACCAGGCCTCGCTGAAGGTCAAGCGCGAAACCCTGCAACCGATTATCGACGCCTTTGCCCGGGCGGTGGAGAAGTAAGCCCTATGGTCGCGATCAAACGTCTGGCTACGGTCGACGCCGATTTCACGGCAAAAATGAACGAACTGCTGGCCTTCGAGGCGGCGGCGGATGAAGGTATCGAACGGACGGTGGCCGGCATCCTGGCTGACGTCAAGACACGTGGCGATGCGGCGGTGGTCGAGTACAGCAACAAGTTCGACCGCCTGAGCGTGGGTTCGATGGCCGATCTGGAGCTGTCGAAGGCCGAAATGCAGAAGGCGCTCGACGCGCTGCCGGTGGCGCAACGCCAGGCGCTGGAAGCGGCGGCGCAGCGCGTGCGTGTCTACCACGAGAAGCAACGGCTGGATGGCTGGTCCTACACCGAGGCCGATGGCACCATCCTCGGCCAGATGATCACGCCGCTCGACCGCGTCGGCCTCTACGTACCGGGCGGCAAGGCGGCCTATCCGTCGTCGGTGCTGATGAACGCCATTCCGGCCAAGGTGGCCGGCGTCAAGGAACTGATCATGGTGGTGCCGACGCCGGGTGGCGAGCACAACCAGTTGGTGCTGGCGGCGGCCTGTCTGGCCGGCGTCGACCGGGTATTCACCATCGGCGGCGCCCAGGCGGTCGGTGCGCTGGCCTATGGTACGCAGACGGTGCCGCAGGTGGACAAGATCGTCGGGCCGGGCAATGCCTACGTCGCCACAGCCAAGCGCCGGGTGTTCGGCATTGTCGGCATCGACATGGTGGCCGGGCCGTCGGAAATCCTCGTCGTCTCGGACGGCTCGGGCAATTCGGACTGGGTGGCGATGGACCTGTTCTCGCAGGCCGAACACGACGAACTGGCGCAATCGATCCTGATCTGCACCGACGCCGGCTTCATCGAGCAGGTGCAGGCCAGTATCGAGAAGCTACTGCCGACCATGCCGCGCCAGGAAACCATCCGGACTTCGTTGACCAATCGCGGCGCCTTCATCCTGGTCCGCGATCTGGAAGAAGCGGTGGCCATCGCCAACCGCGTCGCGCCGGAACACCTCGAACTGGCGCTGGCCGAACCCGATCCGTGGGTCGAAAAGATCCACCACGCCGGCGCCATCTTCATCGGTCACTACACTTCCGAGTCGCTCGGCGACTACTGTGCCGGCCCGAATCACGTGCTGCCGACGTCCGGCAGCGCGCGTTTCTCGTCGCCGCTCGGGGTCTACGATTTCCAGAAACGGACCAGTCTGATCAAGGTTTCCAAGGCCGGGGCGCAGACGCTGGGTCGCATCGCGTCGACGTTGGCCCATGGCGAAGGCCTGCCGGCGCACGCCAAGTCGGCCGAATTCCGGCTGGAAAATTGAGCCGGAAACGCCGTTGACCGCAGCAATTCACGAACCTCAAAGCCGCCCGGACCTCCGGGCGCTTTTTTTGGGCTTTTCCTCGGTCGGCCTGTCCGGCTTTGGCGGTGTGCTGCCCTTCGCCCGGCGCATGCTGGTCGAGGAGCGCAAGTGGATGACGGCCGCCGAATTCAATGCCCAACTCGGCCTGTGCCAGTTCCTGCCCGGACCGAACGTGGTCAATCTGGCGGTGGTGGTCGGCAAGCACTATCAGGGGGTGGCCGGGGCCGTCGCGGCGGCGGTCGGGTTGCTGGCCGGGCCTTTCCTGATCGTGCTGTTGCTCGGCCTACTCTACGACCACTACGGCAGCCTGCCGCTGGCCCAGTCGATGTTGCGCGGCATTGCCGCGGTCGGTTGCGGCCTGCTCTTTGCCATGGCCTGGCGGATGGCTCTGGCCATCCGCAACAAGTGGCTGTTCCTACCGTTCACGTTGTTGACCGTCGTCGCCATCGCCGGGTTGCGCTGGCCGATGCCGGCGGTCATGGTCGGTGGGCTGCTGCTGTCCGGGGGCGTCGCTTACTGGAAGCTCGGCCGGAAATGAGCCTCGTCTTCGATCTTTTCCTCGAGTTCGCGCTGCTCTCCTTCGTCGCCTTCGGCGGCGCCACCGCCTTGTTGCCGGAAATGCATCGTGTGGTGGTCGAAAATCACCATTGGCTGGATGACGCCACCTTCACCCATCTCTATGCCATCGCCCAGGCGGCGCCCGGGCCGAATGTGCTGGTGGTGACGCTGATCGGCTGGAAGGTCGCCGGGCTGGCTGGGGCCTTTGCCGCCACGCTGGCCATGTGCCTGCCGATGAGCGTGCTGATCTACCTGCTGATCGATCGCTGGGAACGCTTTTCCGGCCGGCGTTGGCAGAAGGCGATCAGTATCGGCGTCGCGCCGCTGGCTGTCGGCCTGATTTTTTCCGGAGCGACGCTGATCGCGCAGGCCGCCCAGTTTGGTTGGGAGGCGTGGGGGCTGGTGGCGCTGACGCTGCTGCTCAGCCTGCGGACGAAAATTCATCCATTGTGGCTGATCGTCGTCGGCGCCGGGCTGGGTCTGCTCGGCTGGGCTTAGGGCGCGACTAGCTGCGCCGCTCGCGCTGGATGGCGCGCAGCTCGTCGAACAGGCTGGCCAGACGGTGCGACTCGTCCGACAGTTCGGGCAGGATCAGGTCGGCGTCGTCGGCCATGCCATTGCTGCTCAATTCCTGGATGTCGCTGGCCAGTGCGTGAAAGCGGGCGTGGCTGCGGATCAGTGCCTGGAACTGCGGCAGCGCCCGCGAGGCATCGTCGGCGGCGGCGATGGCATAGCCGAACATGCAGCCCTGATGGTCGGACAGCGGCATGGCGGCGTAGCTGCCCTGGGCGAAGGCGTTCATGAATTGCCGGCGCCAGGTGTTGTGCAGGCGGATGGCTTCGTCGAAATCGATACCTTGCATCGTGCGGCCCTTTCTAGGCGAGTATGCCCCGTAAGGTTGCGGTCAGTGCCTGGCATTCCGCCTCGGTGCCGATGGTGATGCGCAGGAACTGGTCGATGCGCGGCGCCTTGAAGTGGCGGACGATGATGTTATCGTCGCGCAGGGCTTTGGCCAACTCGGCGGCATCGCGTTGCGGGTGGCGGGCGAAGATGAAGTTGGCGGCGGATGGCAGCACCTCGAAGCCGAGGGCTTGCAAGTCGGCCGTCAGCGTGTCGCGGGTGGCGATCACGGCGCGGCAGCATTGCGCGAACCAGGCTTCGTCGTCCAGCGCGGCGACCGCACCGACGATGGCCAGTCGATCCAGCGGGTAGGAGTTGAAGCTATTCTTGACCCGTTCCAGCGCTTCGATCAGGGCAGGGTGGCCGACCGCGAAGCCAACGCGCAGGCCGGCCAGCGAGCGCGACTTGGACAGGGTGTGGACGACCAGCAGGTTGTCGTGGCGGTCGACCAGCGCGATGGCACTGTCGCCGCCGAAATCGACATAGGCTTCGTCGACGACGATGACCGAATCCGGGTTGGCCTGCAGCATCTGCTCGATGGCATCGAGCGCCAGCAGGCAGCCGGTCGGCGCATTCGGGTTGGGGAAAATGATGCCGCCGTTCGGTCGACCGCAGTAATCGGCCGGAGCGATGCTGAAATCCCCGGCCAGCGGCACGGTCTGGTAATCGACGCCATACAGGCCGCAATAGACCGGATAGAAGCTGTAGGTGATGTCCGGGAACAGGATGGGCTGTTCGTGCTTGAGCAGGGCAAGGAAGACATGGGCCAGCACCTCGTCCGAGCCGTTGCCGACGAAAACCTGCTGCGGCGACAGGCCATGGCGGCGGGCGACGGCGCTTTTAAGCAGGTCGGCATTGGGGTCCGGGTAGAGGCGCAGGAGCGCGGCATCGGTGCCGAGTTCGGCCTGGATTGCCGTCAGCACCTTGGGCGAAGGCGGGTAGGGGTTCTCGTTGGTGTTCAGCTTGATCAGGTTGGCGATCTTCGGCTGTTCACCGGGAACGTAGGGGGTGAGGTCGCTGACGACCTGGCTCCAGAAGCGACTCATGGGGTTTCACGAAAAGCGTAAAAGTAAGTCGAAATGGTATCATGCCCCTCCATTCCTACGCCTTTGTAGCCTTTACTCATGCGGCAAGCCGAAATCACTCGCAATACCCTGGAGACGCAAATCACCGTGCGTCTTGATCTCGATGGCACCGGTCAGGGCAAGTTCGCCACCGGCGTCCCCTTTCTCGACCACATGCTCGACCAGATCGCCCGTCATGGCTTGATCGACCTCGACGTGCAGGCCAAGGGCGATCTGCATATCGATGCCCACCACACGGTCGAGGATATTGGCATCACCCTCGGTCAGGCGCTGGCCAAGGCCTGGGGCGACAAGAAGGGGCTGACCCGCTACGGCCATGCCTACGTGCCGCTCGACGAAGCCTTGTCGCGCGTGGTCATCGACCTGTCCGGTCGGCCGGGGCTGGAGTACAACGTGCCGTTTACCCGAGCGGTGATCGGCTCTTTCGATGTCGATCTGGTCAGCGAATTCTTCCACGGCCTGGTTAACCACGCCGGCATGACCCTGCACATCGACAACCTGCGCGGGGTGAACGCTCACCATCAGGCGGAAACGGTATTCAAGGCCTTCGGTCGGGCGCTGCGCATGGCGGCGACGCCCGATGCGCGGATGGCCGGCGCCATGCCGTCGACCAAGGGTACGCTGTGATGGCATCCGGCAATACCATTGCCGTCATCGACTACGGCATGGGCAACCTGCGCTCGGTGTCGAAGGCGCTGGAACATGTTGCGGGTGACAAAAAAGTGGTCGTCACCGCCGATCCGGCCGTGGTCGCCGCCGCCGAACGGGTCGTCTTTCCCGGCCAGGGCGCCATGCCCGACTGCATGCGCGAACTCGATGCGCGCGCTCTGCGCGGCGCCGTGCTGGCCGCCGCCCAAAGCAAGCCTTTCCTCGGCATCTGCGTCGGCGAGCAGATGCTGTTCGAACACAGCGATGAAGGCAATGTGCCGGCGCTCGGCGTCTTCGCCGGCAAGGTCAGGCGCTTTCCTGACGACAAAATGTTCCTGGCCACCGGCGAGCGCCTGAAGGTGCCGCACATGGGCTGGAACGAGGTGCGTCAGCAGTCGCATGCCTTATGGCAAGGCATCGCCGACGGTTCGCGCTTCTATTTCGTGCACAGCTATTTCGTTCAACCGGCCGATCCGGGGCTGGTGACCGGCACTTGCGACTATGGCGTCCCCTTTACCTGTGCAGTGGGCCGGGATAATATCTTCGCGGTCCAGTTTCACCCCGAGAAAAGCGCCCGCGACGGCCTGCAATTGCTGAAAAACTTTGTCGAGTGGCAACCCTGATTCGCTCCTGTCGAATTTAATCTCCTAGACTCCCATGCTGATTATTCCCGCGATTGACCTCAAGGACGGCCAATGTGTCCGTCTGAAACAGGGCCTGATGGATGAGGCCACCATTTTCTCCGACAGCCCGGCCGAACAGGCTCGTCACTGGCTGGCGCAGGGGGCGCGTCGGCTGCATCTGGTCGACCTGAATGGCGCCTTTGCCGGCAAGCCGAAGAATGAATCGGCGATCAAGGCGATCCTGAAGGAGGTCGGCGACGACATTCCGGTGCAACTGGGCGGCGGCATTCGCGACCTCGACACCATCGAACGTTGCCTCGACGACGGCTTGTCCTACGTCATCATCGGCACCGCCGCGGTGAAAAACCCCGGCTTCCTGCACGACGCCTGCGTCGCCTTCCCCGGCCACATCATCGTCGGTCTGGATGCCAAGGATGGCAAGGTGGCGACCGATGGTTGGTCGAAGCTGACCGGGCACGATGTGGTTGATCTGGGCAAGAAATATGAGGATTACGGTGTCGAGTCCATCATCTACACCGACATCGGTCGCGACGGCATGCTGTCCGGCATCAATATCGAGGCAACCGTGCGCCTGGCGCAGGCGCTGACCATCCCGGTCATTGCTTCCGGCGGCTTGTCCAATCTGGAAGACATCAAGCAATTGTGTGCTGTCGAGCGCGAAGGCGTGGTCGGTACCATTGCCGGCCGGGCGGTGTACGACGGCTCGCTCGACTTCAAGGCCGCGCAGGCGCTGGCCGACGAGTTGGGCGCCTGATGCTGGCCAAACGCATCATCCCCTGTCTGGACGTCACTGCCGGTCGGGTCGTCAAGGGCACCAATTTCGTCGGGCTGCGCGACGCCGGCGACCCGATCGAAATCGCCCGCCGCTACAACGAGCAGGGTGCCGACGAGGTGACCTTTCTCGACATCACGGCCTCCTCCGACCAGCGCGACATCATCCTGCACATCATCGAAGCCTGCGCCGAGCAGGTCTTCATTCCGCTGACTGTCGGTGGCGGTGTGCGCAAGGTCGAGGACGTTCGCCGGCTGTTGAATGCGGGGGCCGACAAGGTGTCGATGAACACCGCTGCCGTGCAGAACCCGGACCTGGTGTTCGACGCCTCCAGCAAGGTCGGTTCGCAGTGCATCGTCGTCGCCATCGACGCCAAGCAGACTGCACCGGGCCGCTGGCACGTATTTACCCATGGCGGGCGCAACGATACCGGCATGGATGCGGTCGACTGGGCGAAACGGGTCGAAAAGCTGGGAGCCGGCGAAATCCTGCTGACCAGCATGGACCGCGACGGCACCAAGAACGGTTTCGATCTGGCGCTGACCAGAGCCGTGTCCGATGCCGTGAAAATTCCGGTGATCGCCTCGGGCGGCGTCGGCAACCTGCAACATTTGGCCGACGGGGTCAGCGAAGGCCGGGCCGATGCGGTGCTGGCCGCCTCGATTTTCCATTTCGGTGAATACACAGTGCGCCAGGCCAAGGAATACATGGCCAGTCGCGGCATTGAAGTCCGCTTGTGAGCGATCTCGACAACACTTTGGATTGGCTGGCGGCGCTCAAATGGGACGCCGACGGCATGATGCCGGCCATCGCCCAGGACGAGAGCGGCCGAGTGGTGATGTTTGCCTGGATGAATCGCGACTCCCTGCAGGAAACGGTGAAGTCGGGCAACGCGGTATACTGGTCGCGTTCACGTCAGCGCCTGTGGCGCAAGGGCGAGGAGTCCGGCCACTTTCAGAAAGTGAAATCCATCCGCACCGATTGCGACGGCGATGTGCTGTTGCTGGCCATTGAACAAGTGGGCGGCATTGCCTGTCACACTGGACGAGAAAGCTGTTTCTTCAACGAATTGCAGGGGGAACGCTGGGTTCCCGCCGATCCGGTTTTGAAAGACCCCAAGGAAATCTACAAATGAGCACGCATGACATCCTGCACCGTCTGTCCGACACCCTGGCTTCGCGTCGCAATGCCGATCCGGAAAAATCCTATACCGCCAAGCTGTTCTCTGAAGGCCCGGATTCCATCCTGAAGAAGATCGGTGAGGAATGTGCCGAACTGATCATGGCGGCCAAGGATGGCAAGAAGCTGAACATCGTCTGGGAATCGACCGACGTCATCTACCACGTGCTGGTGCTGCTTGCCTTCTACGGGTTGAGCATCGAGGACGTGTCGCAGGAAATGCGCCGGCGTGAGGGTATTTCCGGGATTGACGAGAAGGCGGCCCGGGGTTCAAAGTGAGCGACTGCATTTTCTGCAAGATCGTAGACGGCAAGATACCGGCGCAAAAGGTCTATGAAGACGAGGACATCCTGGCCTTCAACGACATCAACCCGGCCCGCCCGGTGCATGTGCTGGTCATCCCAAAAAAGCACATCACCTCGCTGGCTACGGTCAGTGCCGATGACACGCCGGTGCTCGGCAAGCTGCTGGCCAAAGCCAACGAAGTTGCGATAGCGCAAGGCAGCCCGGACGGTTTCCGGGTGATCATCAACACAGGACGTGTAGGGCAGCAGGAAGTGCCGCACCTGCACGCGCACATCGTGGGCGGACCGGACCCGGTCGGCCCCATGCTGAAACGCATCTAGGAGACAATCATGGGCAGTTTTTCCATTTGGCACTGGCTGATCGTTCTGGTCATCGTCATGCTGGTGTTTGGTACCAAGAAGTTGCGCAATGTCGGGCAGGATCTCGGCGGTGCCGTCAAAGGCTTCAAGGACGGCATGAAGGAAGCCAATGGCGGCGACAAGCCGGCCGACGCGGCCCAACCGACCCAGCAGGTTGGCGGCCAGACCATCGACGTTGAAGTCAAGGAAAAGACCAAGAGCTAGTTACGAGTGGCTAGTCGTTAGTTTTTAGCTAAAGACTAGTAACCGGCAACTAACTACTAACAGCTATGTTCGATATCGGCTTTTCCGAATTGATGGTGATCGGCATCGTGGCGCTGGTCGTCATCGGCCCCGAACGCCTGCCCAAGGTGGCCCGCACGCTCGGCCATTTGCTCGGGCGCGCCCAGCGTTATGTCAATGATGTCAAGTCGGATATCAACCGCGAAATGCAGCTCGACGAACTGAAGAAGCTGCAAAGTCAGGTCGTTGAATCGGCCAGGACGATGGAAGATTCGGTGCGCCAGGAATTCGACAGCGCGCGCAGCGCCATCGAGGCCCCGGCACAGGCGGCGGTGGCAGAATTGAACGAAACGGCCAAACTGACCGAGGGCTTGCCCGTGACTGAAACCACCAACAAGCCTGCTGCATGAGCGATACCCAGGAAGAGTCCTTTATTTCCCATCTGGTCGAGTTGCGCGATCGTCTGATCCGCAGCCTGATTGCCGTCGCTGTGGTCCTTGGCGTGCTGTGCATCTATCCCGGTCCGGGCGAGATCTACGACATCCTGGCCGCGCCACTGACCAGTGCCCTGCCGGAAGGCACCAAGATGGTGGCGATCGGCGTCATTACGCCGTTCATGGTGCCGCTCAAGGTCACTGCCATGGTTGCCTTCGTGCTGGCTTTGCCTTTCGTGCTCTATCAGGCCTGGGCTTTCATCGCGCCGGGGCTGTATGACCACGAGAAGCGCCTGGGTATTCCACTGATCATTTCCAGCACCCTGCTGTTCATGCTGGGCATGTCCTTCTGCTATTTCTTCGTATTCGGCCAGCTGTTCGGCTTCATCAACAGTTTTGCGCCAAAGAGCATCACACCGGCGCCGGATATTGAGGCCTACCTGTCTTTCGTGATGACCATGTTCCTGGCCTTCGGCATTGCCTTCGAGGTGCCGGTGGCGCTGGTCGTGCTGGTCAAGCTTGGTGTGGTGACGGTGGAGAAA
>Ga0316605_10001258_pt1 | contig 14865 bp, 9 predicted proteins | sample OWC_soil_day20_n_FD_207666 | JGI IMG/M metagenome (GOLD analysis project Ga0316605, IMG submission 207666) | Wetland soil microbial communities from Old Woman Creek delta, Ohio, United States - OWC_soil_day20_noCT | ecosystem: Environmental > Terrestrial > Soil > Wetlands | place: USA: Ohio... | reverse complement strand
GGCAGAACGGGCTTCCGATCAGCGAAAAGTACCAGGTCAGAGGTGCAGTAGAGGTGTCCCAGAGTGTCAACTACTGCACGTCATGGATTGTCCCTGGTCAGGTTATGCGAGCTGAGAAAATAGCGGAAACGGGGCATTCCCCGCTGCGCCCATAGCTCAACTGGATAGAGCATCAGACTTCGGATCTGACGGTTGGGGGTTCGACTCCCTCTGGGCGCACGAGAGCCAGACTTCTCCCCGGGGCTACCGAACGCCCGCGGGTGCATGAGAGCCAGACGAAGCATGTCTGTACCTCTCTCAAGGCTGCTGCAGAACTGCAGCCAGCCATCAGGCGTGGGACCCTGTGGGATCCTGCAGCTCCTATCTGTCCCTCCTCTCCATCCTCTGCCAGTTCTGATTCGAACTTACGTTCGGATTGTAGTCCTCCTGCTCCGTGATCACATATTCCCCGAGTCCGTTCACCCAGGCATTCCTGTACCCGGCGGGGAGCTCGACGGAGCGTTCTGAAACCGGATCGTAGTACTCGTCCACGCTCCGTATGTTCTGGCTGAATCGCTCCGACAGCCGGTCGTATACGCCCTGACGCTGCTCCCAGGAGCGCTGCATATCATCCGAGATTTCCCGGTGCGTCTGGCTGATGATCCTGCTCAGCTCCCCGGTATTCCGGATGTGGCGAATCTGGTTCTGAATCAGGAAGTTGACAACTTGCACGTACGTATTGAGCCATTGCGGGTTCATGCGGAACGAGGAGCCCATGGTACGGAAGAGGGGACCGAGCGAATCGAGAGTGCCCTGCGGGGCTTTGACGGAAAAGATGTAGCTGACAGTCCAGAAGGTGTTTGTGGTTGTTCCATACATGCCCTGAATGGGGACCGCCAGCGTTTCAATCAGTCCATACAACTCTTCTTCCATGGGTGTGCCGTCCTTCGTGTACTTCACGCGGATTTTGCCGCCGTCCGCACTGACACCGGGTTCTCTTGATGAGACTCCAAGAGCGGCGGCCAGTTCAGGTAGCCGTTCCTCGTGGACGACGGACAAGTTTTTCACCGAGCGCCGGAACCGTTTGAGCACGATGGACTTCAGAGCCTGCACCGGACCGACGGGAGTCCGGACCTCGGCCCCAAAGTACTTTGACCCTGGCGGATTCAGCTGTTGCCCCAGCGGGTTATCCGTGTAAAAGAAGGCCTGATTCGGAAAGACCTCAAGCTCCTCGGGGAGCGCGGGATTCGTTGCCCGAAGCCATCCGGTAGCGGGCATGCCGGGGTTGTCGAGGATCCACGTAATCCCGGCCGCGAACTTCCAGTCAGCCGGAACGAGCATGCGAAATGCCTCTTTCCCCGTGCCGGTCCTGTCAATGCACACCTCGGTCCGGAACCGCATTGGCGGCTTGCGGGACTCTTCATCGGCTCCCTCTCTTCCTGCCGCTTCCCATGCCTCACGCGACGACCCTTCGGCCTTGTCCTGCTTGCTGCATCCCTGGAAAGGGAGCGCGAGGAAAATCATGAAGGCTAACAAGAGTGTTGGAAAGAACTGGGCTCTGAGGGACAGGGCTCTGAAGGACAGGGCTCTGAAGGACGGGGCTCGGAAGGAGAGGGCTCTGACGGGAAAAGATCTGAAGGGCTGAAGTGAACGAGTCTGGAGATGGAAGGAGTTCGAATGAACAGACTGTTGGGTCATTGTGGAGGCTGCCATGGTCGTACCTCCGGCCGGGGATAGTCGTCAGAACAGTACGCCAGTCCGGCGATTCCGGCCGGGTCTGGCGACTGGGGGAATGGAGAGACCGGGGGCTGTCCGGCTCAGTGAGCCGGCAAGTCACCTGCCTTCGGGTGAACATAACCAACCGTTGCCACTAAAGCAACAAGGCGGAGACCGCATTCTTTGCTTGACAACGGGATCAAAGCACGCTATATTCAGCTGAAACGAAAGTTTCACCCACCCTCTTTTCTGGGAAAACCTTCACACCATGACCCAGGAACTTGTTGCACTCTTTCTCAAGGCTGTTGCGGTCGAGGCCCAGTCGCATCATGAACGGCCGATGGCGGAGTTTGTCAAGAACACCCTCGCGGGACTTCCGGTTGAGATCCGTGAAGATAACTGCGCACATCTGTTTGGCGGTGAGTGCGGCAACCTGATCTGCATCCCGAAAGGGTTCGATGCAGCACGTCCGGCAATCGCGTTGCTCGCCCACATGGACACACCGCGCCCCACAGTCAACGTCCGGCCGCTCGTGACAGACACACGCATCCAGAGCGACGGAACCACAGCGCTCGGCGTCGACAACCGTGCCGGGAACGCGGTCCTGTTGAATGCTCTCCGCCGGCACAGCGAGAGCGGCAGGAACGCCAACTTCATTGTGGTCTTCACAGTCGGCGAGGAGACCGGACTGTACGGATCGAAATACGCCGACCTGGCTCCCTACAATATCAGGACGTGCTTCGTGTTCGATTGTTCGAAACGACCCGGGGCGTTCATCCAGGCCGCGGTCGGGTGCTCGTCCTATACGGCGACATTCCGGGGTAAGCCCTCGCACGCAGCGGTCGCCCCCGAAAAGGGGATCAGTGCGATCCGGATGACCGCAGACGCGATCCGTACAATTCCGCAGGGACGCCTCAGTCCGACGATGACAGCAAACGTCGGGACAATCCATGGCGGCTCCGCAACGAACGTCGTCCCCCCGCAGTGTGTGATTGAGGGAGAGGTGAGGGAGTTCGATCCCGGGCCGATCAGCCAGTACCTGCACAGCCTCCACGAAACCCTCCGTTCCGTGGCGGGCGAATTTGGTGGAACGGTGGAATTTGTATCGCGGGAGGACTTTCCCCCCTTCCGGCTGGACGAAACAAACGGGGTCGTGAGACTCACCAAGCAGGTGCTGCAGGCTGTCGGCCTTACGCCGCATCCCATCGACTACCTCGGCGGCAGCGACGCGAACATGCTGAATGCAAAAGGAATCCCCTCTGTCAATCTCGGGATTGGCGCACAGAACCCGCATGGCGATGACGAGTTCATCCTCATCGAAGACCTCATGAAGACCGCAGAGATCGCGGAACAGATTATCACCAGGAGTGCAAACTTCGCATGAACCTGTCACGTACGGTGTTCCCCATCGTCGTTGTTCTCGCTCTCCTCGCCGGGCAGTGCGCTCCTCCCACGGCTGCCGGAGAAACAAGAGGCCACCTGGTCATCATCGGCGGGGGGGAGCGCACAGAAGAAATCATGAAGCGTTTTGTGGACCTGGCGGGAGGGCCAGAGAAGGCACGGATCATCGTCATCCCGCTGGCCAGCGGCAATGCACGAGAGGCGGGCGAGAGCGCCGTGGCCGAGTTCACCGCCCTCGGTGTGAACACCGTCAGCTGGCTCCTGTTTTCCCGGGAGGAGGCTGCCGGAGGGAATGTCGCCGGCAAGCTGAGCAGCGCGACCGGGATCTATTTCACCGGCGGGGATCAGGTTCGTATCACCAGAATCATCGTCGGTACCCCCGTCCATCAGGCTCTGCTGCAACGCTATCGGGATGGGGCCGTGATCGGGGGAACCAGTGCTGGCGCGGCGATCATGAGCAAGGTCATGATTACCGGCGATGAGCTGATCAACAAAGACACAAACACTATCTTCACCTCGATCATGAGAGGGAACGTGCAGACGGTGGAGGGGCTGGGCTTTCTCGACGACGTCATCGTGGACCAGCATTTCGTCAAGAGAAAACGGCTGAACCGGCTCATCAGCGTCGTGCTCGAACACCCTGAACTGCCCGGCATCGGCATCGATGAATCTACCGCGCTTGTGGCGAATCCGAACGGAGTATTCGAGGTGATGGGCGAAGGAACCGTCGTGGTGTTCGATGCGAGAGGTGCGTCGGGAATTCAGTCGGATACCCATGGGAATCTCGGTGCTCGAAACGTAACGATGCATGTCATCCGCTCCGGCGAAACGTTCGCCCTCACGTCGTTGGGACCAGCAGCGGTGCCCGGTAACCGATGAAAAAGAAATTCACATTTAACACGCTCGTGATGATCTACGCCGTCGTGGTCCTTGTGGCCGTGGCGACATGGATCGTGCCGGGTGGCGAATACCAAAGGGAAACGAAGGATGGCCGGACACTTGTGGTGCCGGGTTCCTTCGCCTATGTGCAAAACGAGCCGCAGGGACTGGGCGCGATCTTCACTTCTCCGATCAAGGGCTTCATCCAGGCCGCGCATATTATTGTCTTTGTCTTCATCATCGGCGGGGCATTCTCGGTGGTCCAGAAGACAGGAGCCATTGCGGTGTCCGTCAGGAGAATGGCCGGCACGTTCGCCAGGAAGCCGCACCTCCAGAAGTTCTTCATCCCCGTGATGATGACCATCTTTTCGATCGGAGGCACGGTATTCGGCATGTCAGAAGAGACCATGCCCTTCGTGCTGATCTTCATCCCGCTCGCGATCTCGCTGGGATATGATTCACTCGTGGGGACCGCCATTCCGTTCCTGGGGGCTGCAGCAGGATTCGCGGGCGCGACACTCAATCCATTCACGATCGGCGTCGCCCAGGGCATTGCCGAGCTGCCGCTCTATTCCGGTCTGGAATACCGGATCATCATCTGGGTGATCAGCACTGCGTCCATGATCGTCTTCGTGTCGCTCTATGCAGCCAGGCTCCGGAAGAACCCCTCGATCAGCCCGGTCGCGGACATTGACCGGGAGCGCAAGCACGCTTTCCATCTTGACAATGCAGAAGAATCCCTGTTCACGCTCAGGCACAAACTGGTGCTGGCGTTCTTCGCATTGACGCTCGTCGCGCTTGTCTACGGCATTCTGGAGTTCAAGTGGTTCATCACGGAGATAGCCGGATTGTTCCTCGCCCTGGGGATTGTGAGCGGGATTCTCGGCGGACTGAAAGCCCATGAGATTTCGGAAAGTTTTGTCGGCGGCGCGAAGGATATGATGGGAGTGGCACTCATTATCGGCTTCGCGCGCGCCCTGCTCGTTGTTGCGGGCGACGGGAAAGTGATTGACACATTGCTCTACGCCCTCGCCAGCCTCATTTCCGGGCTCCACCCGATCGTCGCTGCGCAACTGATGTTCGTCGCGCAGGGGATCATCAACTTCTTTGTGCATTCCGGGTCGGGACAGGCTGCCCTCACGATGCCGGTCATGGCTCCGCTTGCCGACGTGATCGGGATTTCCCGGCAGACGGCCGTGCTGGCATTTCAGTTCGGCGAAGGATGGATCAACCCGATCCTTCCCACATCGGGCGTCACCATGGGCGTCCTGGGCCTGGCGGGAATCCCGTGGGAGAGGTGGTTCCGGTGGATGATCCCTGCGCAGGTGTACTTCTTCATCCTGGCATTGCTGCTGATGATTCCTGCCGTGCTATTGAATTATCGGTAATCCCTCTGCGGCCGTTGCCGCCGGAGGAATCGGGTTCCACGTACATCACAAGGAGGTGCTATGCAGATCATTCGGGTTCTCTCTGCTGTGCTGCTGCTCTGTCTTGCCCTCGGGGAAACTGCCCCCGCCCAGGTAACATGGAGCAACGGAGTGCTGGGCTTCAACCTTACAAACGCCGGGCGTATTCGGACCGGACTCACGCCGTACACGAGCGGAACGCGGGAATTGGATCGGCTCACGATCGTCGTGGCACAGTCACCCACGATGGTGTTTGACTACAACAACGACCAGGATTCCTCGGGACTTCAGCTCGCAGGAAGAATCATCGTGGCGGGAGCGGATACCGCATTCGAGGCACTCACGGACAACGGATATTCCAACACACCCCCGAAAATCAAGGTGCGCATTGCGGTGATGACCTGGAAGAACACCCGGTACCTCATCGCACGGTACCGGGTCATCAACGACACAACCATCAGCATGCCTCTCTCCGTAGGCGCATTAGCGCTTCCGTACGCGGGGTCAGCATATGGCGGGGAGACGATCAAATACGACGCGGCATCCTCTACGGGCTACTATTATAAGGGAGCCAAGTACTGGGGGCTGCGGCTGCTCGGAAAGACTCCAACGTCGTTCAGGGCGCTTGACTGGAATTCCTGGTCCACGGACCCGAACTCGGAGATCACTTCGGATTCCCTGCGGTACGCGTTCACGACCGTGGGAGGCTGGGACAGTCTCAGCCTGGCGTCACCCGACGGCAGTGTCATGCAGTTGAACGGCGGGCAGGTGGCGATTGCGGCGGGGGATTCTTCAACATTCTACTATGCATTTGTCTATGGAACGACGCTTCCCGAGATGGTGGCGTCTGTGGATTCCGCGGTGGCGCGCTTCAATCGGACATTCACAAGCGTGCAACCGGTGACATCCTCCATTCCGGAAACATTCCAGCTCCAACAGAATTATCCGAATCCCTTCAATCCGGCGACCGTGATCGATTTCCAGATAAGCCAGGCGGCACAGGCGAAGCTCAGCGTGTACGATCTCCTCGGCCGTGAAGTCGCAGTCCTGGTGAACGAAGGCCTGACTCCCGGCACATATCGCGTCACATTCGACGGACAACCATTTGCCAGCGGCACGTATTACTACCGGTTGGTGGCCGGCTCGTACACTGAAACGAAGCGGATGATGCTGGTCAAGTAGTATGGCCAAAACAGGGCGCAACGGAACGGAGAAACGGCGCGGGCCGACTGACCTCAAGGCGCTGATTCATGTGAAGTACCCGGAACTGCCGGAGAACCAGCGCAAGGTGGCAGATTTTCTCCTGCAGCACATGCGGGAAGCGCCGTTTCTCTCCGTCCTCGAGATCGAGAAACAGAGCGGAGCCAGCAAGGCGACCGTCGTGCGCCTGGCGCAAAGCCTCGGTTTTTCCGGCTTCCTGGAACTGCGCTCCCGCCTCCTCAAGCGGGTACAGTCCCAGATCCGGCAGATAGACATTTTTCCCGCGCCTCCAGCCAAACGCGGAGAGGAAACCCTCACGCTTGTGGCGCATCAGGACATCCGGAACATCAGCCAGACCGTCAGCCATCTGGACCGGGGCGTGTTCACCAAAGTCGCCGGCATGATCGTCGATGCGCCGCACGTCTACACGGTGGGGCTGGGCATCTCTTCGCTCATGGCCCGGACGCTTGCGTATTCGCTGAACCAGGTGGCAGTCAAGGCAACGCCCTTCGTCCATGATTCCGAGACGTTCGTCGGTCAGCTCCCTTTCGTCAGACAATCGGATCTGGTGATTGCGTTTTCTTTCCCCCCGTACTCGCGTGAAACAGTGGATCTGGCGAAGGCTGCTGCGGCGAGGCATATCCGCGTTATAGGCATTACGGACAAGCTCACTTCGCCCATCAGCTTCCATTGCATCCATGTGCTCCCGATCCAGAGCCAGAACAGGCTGTTTACGAATTCGTTCTCTGCGATCTCGGTGTTGATCAACGCCCTCGCGACCGAGGTTGCTTTGCAGAACCGGCCGAAGGCGGTGAAGGCTCTGAAGGTGACGGAGCGGTTGCTCCATGAAACCGGTCACTACGTGCCCGAGTAGTACATATGTTTCGATAGTCAACCTTGACTTCAGTGTGTATGGAAGTTCCCCTGTCGCAGGAGTCTCTATGCGTTCATTTATGGTGTTCCTTGTCATCTTCTCCGTCGCCGTCTCACTGCTCTATGCGGGAACAACGGGGAAAATCTCAGGACGGATCACAGAGAAGGATGGCGGACCGCTCCCCGGAGCTAATGTCACGGTTGCCGGCACCCCGCTCGGGGCTGTCAGCAATCCGGAAGGAGAGTTCGTCATCATCAATGTCCCGCCCGGCACGCATGAGCTGAAGGTCACGCTGGTGGGCTTCTCGCCCCTGATCGTCCGTCAGGTGTTGGTCACCGCCGACCGGACGACACTCGTGAATGCGTCCCTGACATCCTCGCCCATCGAGATGCAGGACATGGTCATCCAGGCCGAGCGGCCGATGGTGCAGAAGGACCTGACGGCGACTATGTCTGCCGTGTCCGACGAGCAGATCAAGATGCTTCCGGTGAGCAGCTTCCTCGATGTCGTCTCCATTCAGGCGGGTGTCGTCGGCGATGGCAACAACATCCATGTGCGCGGTGGAAGGGGAGGCGAAGTGGCCTACCTCATCGACGGGATGTCGGTGAGAGACCCCGTCCTGGGAAGGCTCAACACGACGGTCAACACCGATGCGATCTCCGAGTTGAACCTGCTCAGCGGCACGTTCAGCGCGGAGTACGGCAACGCGATGAGCGGGGTCGTGAATATCGTGACGAAAGAGGGCGGCCGGGATTTCCACGGGAGCGTGGAAGGCCGGACGAGCAATTTCGGTATCGCCCGATATTCCGATATCAATGAGAATCGCGTCAATGCCACTGCGAGCGGCCCGGTGGCCGGCAACGATGTCGGATTCTTCATCAGCGGTGAACGCGATGCACGCGGGAGCTGGCTTCCGTTCGGGTATCAGAAGATCGTCTCGGCTATCGGAAAGCTCAACGCCCGCATCCTCCCCCCATTGAAAGCCGTCGCATCCTGGCGGTACTCCCAGGAGGCCAGACAATCCTATAATCATGCATGGCGGTACATTCCGGAACAGTACCTCCGGACCCGCGAGTACAGCCGGCAGGGAATGCTCACGCTCACCCATACCGTGGCGCCCGAACTGTTCTACGACATCCGGTTCTCGTATCTGAACATGTCGTACTACAGCGGCATCGACAAGGACACCTCGCAATACCTTCAGAGCTCGAACTGGATATACCTTCCGGTCGGCACGGGGATCGAATTCTACAGGACGGCCGATCCGGTGGAAATGTTTGACAACAGGAGCGAGACGTTCAACGTGAAGGGGGACGTGGTCTGGGCGATCGATAAGAGGAACGAAGTGAAAGCGGGTTTCGATGTACGCAAGTTCACCCTGTCATATCTGAACATCTACGATCCCAAACGGAACGCTCCGTATATCACCGACTTCACCAAGAATCCGGTTGAGGCCGCTGCGTATATCCTCGACAAGATCGAACTCAATGCGCTCGTGGTGAATATCGGCCTCCGGTTTGACTATCTCAATCAGAAGGCGCCCTACCGGACCAATCCCCTCGATCCCGGCACCGTTACCGAGGCGTCATCCAAGCTACAATGGAGCCCGAGGCTTGGCGTCGCACATCCCATCTCCGACCTCACCTCACTCCATTTTGCATACGGACGCTTTTTCCAGGTCCCCGACTACAACCGTTTCTACGAGAACGCGCAGTACGACATCTCCGTCCGGGAGCCGCTCTTCGGCCAGCCGAATCTGGACGCCGAGCGCACCACCTCCTATGAAGTGGGCGTTACGCACCAGTTCGCACCAACGCTTGCTGCTTCATTCGTCGCATCCTACAAAGACGTGCTCGGACTGGTCGGCACGCAGTATCTGGCCCCGTATGTAGAAGGCCGGTACGTGGGATACACAAACTACGTGAACGAGGCCTATGCCAACATCAAGGGGATCGAGATCCGCCTGGACCTGCGTCGCACCAAGTACATTGCGGGCACATTGAACTATACCTACTCCGATGCAAAGGGGAGTGCGTCGTCGCAAACGGAAGACTACCCGGGGACAACGACTTCGACGATTCTCTATCCTCTGAACTGGGACAAGACTCACGTCATCAATGCGAATGTCAGTCTGGCCTTTCCCGCGGGATTCGGGCCGAAGGTCCTTGATGCGGCGATCTTCGAGAAGACTTCCTGGAATATGTTCCTCCGCGCCAGCAGCGGGTATCCGTACACTCCCTCAGGGAGGGATATTGGATTCGTCCCGAAGAACTCCGCCCGCATGCCCTGGACATACTCCATGGACATTGAGATCATGAAGGAATTCACGATTGATCCGCTGACGTTCACGGTCTTTGCCGAGGTCCTCAATCTCACCGATGCAAGGAATGTCGTGTCCGTGTTCACCGATACCGGTGAACCGGACCAGACAACGATTGGCACGCACTCGCAGGAATACATGCACGATCCCAGCAACTATGGTGCGCCTCGCCGGATACGGTTGGGGATGGGAATCAGATTCTAATAGGAAAAGGAACAGTCCATGAAGACTCGGCTGATTGGTACCCTCCTCATCGGTGTGCTGCTCAGTTCCCTTGCGTGGGCGCAAAGCCGCAAGGCAATCGAAGAAGCGGAACGCGGCCTCCCGCTGGACAAAACCGCGGGCATAACAGATCGCGCCGGGGGTACGCACAACAAGAGCGCGTTCAGCTGGTTCTTTGAGAACCGGGGAAAACTCTATCCGCGGCGTGCATCGCAGGGATGGGGCGGGGAATGGCCCATCGGGAGCGGACATGAATACATCTACAGGGTCAATCCCTTCATCGGTATTCCGGGCAACGTCATCCAGGGCCGGTTCACGACCAACGAGGAATGGGAAGCAGTATCGGGGTACGTCGTGCGGGACAGCGCGAAGATCGCATTCAGCGACAACCCCCAAACGTGGCCGAACGGGTCCTGGCTGGCAAAAGACGCAGCCGGCAAACCGCTGATCGTGTCAAATCAGGACAGCTACTGCTCATACAACGACTCTACGAACACGAAGGGGATCCTGGGCATCCAGGTCGACCAGATCGGGTATGCGTTCAGCCAGAAGCAAGTCCGTGACATGATCTTCTTCACGTTTCTGGTAATCAACAAGTCACCCCGGACATACGACGGTGTGTATTTCGGGCTCTATATGGATCTCGACATCGGCAACCTCTCCGGCGGGATTGCAGAGTGGTCCGACGACAAGTGCTTGATCGACCGGAACCGTCAGCTTGTGAGCTTCTACGATGTCAAGGGCTATTCCCAGGAGTGGCTGACCCCGAGCGGCGGCTACTCGACGACCGGCTACATGGGCATGACACTGCTGGAGACTCCCGAAGTCAACGGCAAGCAACTCGGCATCACCGATTTCCACTACAACACGAACGGAGCTGATGACGATCAGGATATCGATTCTGTGCTGTACGGCATTCTCTCCAGCTCCCCGTCGCTCTATGCCTCATCGTTCTCATCCTGGTACTTCCATCCCGGTGCCAATCTTCCCGATATCCATTTTGACGATCCCAACACTATCCCGGCTGGTGGTTGCGACGTCCTGGCCTGGATAGGATCCGGGCCGTACAACAGCTTCAAACCGGGCGACACGCTGAAGTTCGTCACAGCATGGGTCGCCGGCCTGACGACAGAGGACTTTGACAGCGCCTACACCCATTGCAGGGAGCTCTATCTCAACAACTTTGTTATTACGCAGCCGCCGCCGTCGCCGAAGGTTACGGTGGTGCCGGGCAATGGACGTGCCACCATCCTGTGGGACAACACATCGGAGGAGGGCCGGGACCCTCTGACCGGGAAGAAATTCTTTCAGGGATACCGGCTCTACAAGAGTATAGACAAGGGACTCCACTGGGATCAGATCGACCGCAACGTATTCCCGGCGGCAGGAGCTGATCCGGTTCCCTTCGCGAGCTATGACAGGATCGACGGTGTCGGAAAGGATTCCGGCCTGCAGTATTCCTATACGGACTCAACCCTCACGAATGGCTTCGAGTACTGGTATTCGGTCACTGCGTATGCCGTGACGTCGTCGGGACAGATCCTCGAGAGCGCACGCGGGAATACCGCCGCGGAAGGAAACATCGGCGTTGTGGTGCCGCGATGGGATGCGCTCGGACGGGTCCCCGGAACCGCCGGCGCACTCACGCAGACGGGCAGCGGCAGTGCGCAGGTCAAGTTCCTCCTCTCACCCGCGGACGTCCCCCAGGCGGCTGATCGCACGTATCAGATCAGCTTCGCTCCCATCGCAGTCATTGAGAAGGGGTATCTGCAATCACTGATCGACGTGGGTATCGAATCTGTCGGCGCATACACAAACAATCCGCTCGCGATGGCCTTCACCTCACCGACGGGGTACCGGCTTCGCGATGTGACACGGGATCTCGTGCTCGATTCGGCCGGCGTCTACATTTCCGGACAGCCGATTCTGGCCAACGGGCTTCGCTTCACACTCACGGACACCTCCTCGAATGCCGCCGACAGGCCGGCGGAGGGGGACTCAATCCTGTTCGTCACAGGGATCCGGATCACCTCTGACGGCGCGACGGCCCTGCCGCTTCAGCCTTTCTCCTACGGTACACGGTATGTGACTTCGACCGATGTCATCGTTGCACTGACGAAGTCGGACACAGTCGCCAGTCACGCTATCACGTACAACGACAAATTCTCCTTCACCACGAAGGTGGCGACGGTGGATCAGAATGCCGTTGCCGGCGGACTGAGCAGAGTGCGGGTTGTTCCGAATCCCTACCTTGTCGCCTCCCAGTATGAGCAGGAATTCGGCGTTCTCCGCCGGGAGCCGATCCGCCAACTGAAGTTCACCAACCTGCCGCCGGTCTGCACCATCTATATCTTCACCCTCGATGGTGATCAGGTGCAGACGATCGAGCACAACAGCAGCGACGGTGTCGCGACGTGGGACATGCGCGCTGCCGGCGGGAGAGAAATCGCGGCCGGTGTGTATCTCTATCTTGTGAAGACCGATACCGCTGAACGACTCGACCGATTTGCGGTCATTAAGTAGGAGCATGCCACCATGAAATCCCGAGCATTGCACACAACCCTTATTGTGAGCCTTCTGGTACTTGCCTGGACGAACGAGACCGTGGGGCAGAATCCGAACATCGGGACGGCCGGGGCCAAGTTCCTGCGGATTCCCGTCGGCGCGCGCGCAGCCGCACTGGGCGGGGCAGTTGTGGCGTGTATCGATGATCCCTCCGCACTTTTCTGGAATCCGGCCGGCATCGTCGGCGTGCGCTCTGCAGGTGTGTTCTTCTCTCATACCCCCTGGTGGGCGACCACCAAAATGAGCAGCGCCGCGCTTGCCACATCGTTCGAGGATATCGGGTCGATCGGCGTGTCGTTCTCCATCCTCTCCATGGACAAGATGGAAGTGACCACGGAGCTCAAACCCGAAGGGACCGGACAGATGTTCGATGCAGGTGACATGATGATAGGTGTTACCTATGCCCGTCGCCTCACTGAAGACTTCTCTGTCGGCATCACCGCGAAGTACGTAAACCAGCGCATCTGGAACGAATCAGCAAATGGCTGGGCAGTCGACATTGGCACACAATACCGGATCGGATTTGAGGATCTCACGCTGGCCATGAGCATGATGAACTTCGGGCCCGACATGTCGTACGACGGCACAGACCTGGATGTGAAGTATGATGCAAATGCGAATGCTCCCGAGAACCGGCTCTCGCCGGCCCGCCTTGCGCCGGAGACCTATCCGCTGCCGCTCAGCTTCCAGCTTGGCCTGTCGATGACTGCCTTCCGCACGGATGAAGTCTCCATGCTGGTGGCTGCCGATGTGGTCCATCCGAATGACAATGTCGAACGGGTGCACGTAGGTGGTGAGTTCGCTATCCTGGAAAACTTCTTCGTGCGCGGAGGGTACCGGTTTGGTTACGACCTGGAGGGGGCAACGTTCGGAGCCGGCGCCATGCTGCCTCTCGGCGACTGGAGTGTGTCATTCAACTATGCCTATGCGCTCTACGATCTGCTGCCGAATGTGAGCAGGTTCTCGCTGAATATCGCGTTTTAAAAGGATCCAGACAGTGCTTGCATCGTGCGCATTCCGCGGTTCGAGGCGAGGCCTCTGCAGTCTCGCCAGTCTTTTCCTGCTGCTGGCGGCAGCCGGCGCAGTTGCCGGAGATAACCAGCGCAGCCTGGTTGCTCCTGTGGAGCGAAGTGGCTTCGTACGACTGACACCCTACGATTCACTGCAGACCTTCCTCGACGAAATCGCCGCGGATTCAAGGATCCACGTCGATGTGCTTGCCAGGAGCCGGGGGGGGCGCACGGTCTCCCTTGCCTTGTTGAATCCGCCGGATGCGGCTTCCGGAAAGCAGAAGCTGAAAATCCTCATGTTTGCTCAGCAGCATGGCGATGAGGCTTCCGGTAAAGAGGCCATGACCATGTTCCTGGCCCGGTGGGCTTCCGGATACTACGCCGCGACTCTGCAGAACGTCGACCTGTGCATCGTTCCTCAGATGAATCCCGATGGGAGCGAACTGGGGCAGCGCCGGACATCAGATGGGATCGATCTGAACCGCAGTCATGTCCTGCTGAATTCTCCGGAAGTTGCAGCACTGCACGAACTCTTTCTCCGCTGGCAGCCTGAGGTGACGCTGGATGTCCACGAGTACGGCGCGTACAGCCGGTCCTGGAGCGATTCGGGATTCATCAAGAGAGGAGACGTGCAGCTGGGCATGCTCTCAAACCTCAATTCCTCCGGACGCTTGCGCGACTATCAACACGCATCGGTGTATCCCTCCATTGCCTCCGCGATGTCGCAGGCCGGGTATGCGTTTCACGAATACATCGTGGGTACTCCCCAGGACAGAGTCCGGCACAGCACGACGGAGATCAACGACGGACGCCAGAGCTTCGGCATCCTGAACACGCTTTCCTTCATACAGGAAGGCTGGAAGGGAAGGACACCTGAGGAAAATCTGGAGAGACGGGTGAGGTCACAGCTTCTCTCGATCGAAGCGCTCCTGCGCTATTGCGACAGCCATTCGGCGGAGATCCGGGACCTTGTGCAGGCCGAGCGACAGGAGTGTGAAAGGGCGGCCGGGAAGTCATTCGCTCTGCGCATGGAACATGTGCACCGCACAGGTATGCTGCGGATACCGGTGAGACTGGTCCCTTCGGGAGTGGATACCACGCGGGAGGTCACACCGTACCATGACGTCGTTCAGGTCACAGCAGAAACCACAGTGCCGTCTGCCTATGTCGTGCCGGCAGGTCTGCGGTCAGTCATCGATCTCCTCACGATACATGGCGTGAAGACGGAACCTGTGCTCGCGGAACGCACGGTCGAAGTCGAGACCATCAGGATCGATAGCGTCGGCTTTGACG
>Ga0316605_10001257_pt1 | contig 14866 bp, 9 predicted proteins | sample OWC_soil_day20_n_FD_207666 | JGI IMG/M metagenome (GOLD analysis project Ga0316605, IMG submission 207666) | Wetland soil microbial communities from Old Woman Creek delta, Ohio, United States - OWC_soil_day20_noCT | ecosystem: Environmental > Terrestrial > Soil > Wetlands | place: USA: Ohio... | reverse complement strand
GGGGCGGTCAGCTTCAGCGCCTCGGCCGCCTCGACCTTGCGGTTCGCGTCGCGCCACAGGATGGCGGCGCACCCCTCGGGCGGGATCACGCTGTAGATCGCGAACTCCTGGATGAGGACGGCGTCGCCGACGGCGAGGCCGAGCGCGCCGCCGCTGCCCCCCTCGCCGCAGACGGCCACGATCACCGGGACCCTCAGCACGGCCATCTCGCGCAGGTTGTAGGCGATGGCCTCGGCCACGCCGCGCTCCTCGGACTCGATGCCCGGGTACGCCGCGGGCGTGTCCACCAGCACGATCACCGGCCGCCCGAACTTCTCGGCCATCCGCATCGCGCGGAGCGCCTTGCGGTAGCCCTCGGGCTTCGCGTAGCCGAAGTTCCGGTAGATCTTCTCGCGCGTGTCGGCGCCGGTCTTCTGGTGCCCCGCCACCAGGACGGGGCGGTCGTGGTAGGTGGCGAAGCCGGTGACGATCGCGTGGTCGTCGGCGAAGCGGCGGTCGCCGTGCACCTCGGTGAACCCCGCGAACAGCCGCGCCACGTAGTCGAGCATGGCCGGGCGGTTCGGGTGCCGGGCGAGCTGCACGCGCTGCCAGGGCGAGAGGCCGGCGTAGATCTCGGCCCGCAGCGCGTCCAGCCGCCGGCGGAGCTCGGCCAGCTCGCGGTCGCGCGCCTCGCCGGCGGGCAGCAGCGACAGCGCCTCGATCTCCTTGAGGAGGGCGCCGAGGGGCGCTTCGAAATCGAGCAGGTCCTGGGGTTTGGTCATAGCAGCATCACGGCGCCCTGGCCGCACAGGCGCTCGACGTCCGCGACGAAGTCGGCGGACGGCGTCACCCGCATCGGCCCGGCGACCTCGGCCTTCACCCGCACGGGCGCCTCGCCCCGCCTCAGCTCGATCTCGAGCGAGACGCGGCGGTCGCCCTTGTGCCGCAGCAGGATGTCCGAGAGCTGTTCGACGGTGCGGCGGTCGTGCGGCGGCATCGCCAGCCGGATGCAGACGCCGCGGGCCGCCCGCTCGCGCACCACCTCGATCGGGGCGACCTCGGCGGCCAGGATCCGCGCGCTCTCGTCGTCGCGCTCGAACCGGCCCTTGACCAGCACCATCGCGTCGGCCTGCACGAGCGCGCCGTGCTTCCCGAACGCCTCGGGGAAGACGACGACCTCGATGCTGCCGTGGGGGTCGTCGAGCGTGAAGGCGCACATCCGGTCGCCCTTCTTCGTCTTCAGGGCGCGCACGCCGGCGACGATGCCGCCGACGGCGACGTCGAAGGCGCGCGGCCCGGCCTCGGCCCCGCCCACCTCCTCGCCGCCCCCGTTGCCCATCAGGTCGGCCAGGCCGCGGGCGCCGATCGCCTTCAGCTCGCCGGCGAAGCGCTCGATCGGGTGGCCGCTCCAGTAGAGGCCCAGCGACTCCTTCTCGGCGGCCAGCTGCTGCCCCTCCGACCAGGGGGGCGCGCCGGGCAGCTCGCTTCCCTCGTCCCCGGGGGCCAGGCCCGGGATCTCGAACAGCTGCGTCTGGCCCTGGTCGCGGTCGCGCCGGGCGCGGTTGCCGTGCTCGAGGGCCCGCTCGACCGCGGCGAACAGGCGGCCACGCGCGACGGGCGGGTGCACCGGGCTGCCGTCCTGGGACGGCACCAGCGAGTCGAGGGCCCCGGCCTTCACCAGGGCCTCCAGCACGCGGCGGTTCACGTGCCTGGAGTCCACGAGCTCGCAGAGGCGGTAGAGCGAGCGGATGCCGCCGTCGCTCCGCCGCGCCTCGAGGATCGCGAGCACGGCCGCCTCCCCGACGTTCTTCACCGCGCCGAGGCCGAACCGCACGCCCTCGGGCACGACCGTGAAGGCCAGCTCGCTGCTGTTCACGTCGGGCGGCAGGACCTTCACGCCCATCTCGCGGCACTCTCCCAGGTACATCGTGACCTTCGCGGTGTTCTGCGACTCGATGGTCAGCAGCGCCGCCATGAAGTGGGCCGGGTAGTTCGCCTTCAGGTACGCGGTGTGGTAGGCCAGCAGCGCATAGGTGGTCGAGTGCGACTTGTTGAAGCCGTAGCCGGCGAACGCCTCCATCAGGTCGAACAGCGCGGCCGCCTTCTTCTCGCTGGTGCCCCGCTTCCTCGCGCCGTCGACGAACTTCTGCCGCTGCGCCTGCATGACCGAGGCGTCCTTCTTCCCCATCGCCTTGCGCAGCAGGTCGGCCTCGCCGAGCGTGAAGCCCGCCACCTCGTTGGCGATGCGCATCACCTGCTCCTGGTAGGCGATGACGCCGTAGGTCTCGCGCAGCACCGGCTCGAGCTGCGGCAGGTCGTAGGTGACGTCGACGCGGCCGTGCTTGCGGTTGATGAAGTCGTCCACCATGCCGCCGCGGAGCGGCCCCGGGCGGTAGAGGGCGTTCAGGGCGATGAGGTCCTCGAAGCGCTGCGGCCGCGCCTTCCGCAGGATCTCCCGCATCCCCGAGCTCTCGAACTGGAAGACCCCCAGCGTCAAGCCGTTCGAGAACAGGTCGTAGGTCTTCTTGTCGTCCAGCGGCAGCGTCGCCAGGTCGAGGCGCTCGCCGGCGGTCCGCTCGATCTCCTTCACCGCGTCGTCGAGCAGCGTGAGCGTGCTCAGGCCCAGGAAGTCCATCTTCAGGAGGCCGATCCGCTCGATCTCCTTCATGCCCCACTGGGTGGTGATCTCGTCGTGGGCCCCCTTGTAGAGCGGGGCGAACTCGGTGATCGCCTTCGGCGCGATCACGACGCCGGCGGCGTGGACCGAGGCGTGGCGGGTCATCCCCTCGAGCCGCCGCGCCGCCTGCAGCAGGTCGCGGACGCCGGCGTCGGCCGCCTCCAGCTGCTTCAGCGCCGGGTTCTCGGCCAGCGCCTTGTCGAGCGTCATGTCGAGGGCCGGCGGGATCTGCTTGGCGACCTTGTCCACCTCGGCGTAGGGCATGTTCAGGGCGCGCCCCACGTCGCGGACGACCGCCCTCGCCTTCATGGTCCCGAAGGTGATGATCTGCGCGACGTTCTCCCGCCCGTACTTCCGCGTGACGTACTCGATCACCTCGCCCCGGCGGCGCTCGCAGAAGTCGATGTCGATGTCGGGCAGCGACACGCGCTCGGGGTTGAGGAACCGCTCGAAGATCAGGTCGAAGTGGAGGGGATCGACGTCGGTGATGTTCAGGCTGTAGGCGACCACGCTGCCGGCGGCCGACCCGCGGCCCGGCCCCACCGGGATCTGGTGCTCGCGGGCGTAGCGGATGAAATCCCAGACGATGAGGAAGTACCCGGAGTACTTCATCCGCTGGATCATCGCGATCTCGTAGCGGACGCGGTCGCGGTACTCCTCGATCGCGTGCCGCAGCTGGCCCGCGGCCGCCAGCCGCTCCAGCCGCGGCAGCCGCCGCTCGAAGCCCTCCCACACCATCCGCTCGAAGTACTCGTCGAGCGAGAAGCCGTCGGGCACCTCGAAGTTGGGCAGCTGGTGGACCGTCGGCCCCAGGTCCACGTTGCAGCGCTCGGCGATGCGAACCGTGTTCCGCATCGCCTCGGGAAGGTCGCCGAAGACCTGCGCCATCTCCTCCGGCGTCTTCAGGTAGAACTGGTCGCCGTGGTAGCGCATCCGCTCGGCCTCGTTGACGGTCTTGCCCGTCCCGATGCAGAGCAGGACGTCGTGCGGCCGGTAGTCCTCGCGGTGCAGGTAGTGCACGTCGTTGGTGCAGACCAGCGGCAGGCCGAGCGCCGCGGCCACGCGCTGCAGGCCGGCGTTCACGCCCCGCTGCTCCTCGATGCCCTGGTACTGCAGCTCGAGGAAGAAGTTCCCCGGGCCGAAGATGTCGCGGTAGGTCGCGGCCGCCTCGACCGCCTGCTCCTCCTGCTGGCCGCGAAGCAGCCACGGCACCTCACCCTTGAGGCAGCTGCTGAGGCCGATCAGCCCCCTCGCGTGGCGCGCCAGCAGCTCCTTGTCGATCCTCGGCCGGTAGTAGAACCCCTCGAGGTACGCGGCCGACACCAGCTTGACCAGGTTGTCGTACCCCTCGCGCGTCTCCGCCAGCAGGATGAGGTGGTTGTTGCTCTCGTGGATCGGCCCGCCCCGCGAGAGGCGGCTGCCCCGCGCCACGTAGGTCTCGCACCCCAGGATCGGCTTGATCCCCTTCTTGCGGGCCTTGTCGTGGAACACGACTGACGAGAACATGTTCCCGTGCTCGGTCACGGCGAGCGCCGGGACCCCCTGCCGGGCGGCCTGATCGAGCAGCTCGTTCACGCGGCAGGCGCCGTCGAGGAGCGAGTACTCGGTGTGCAGGTGCAGATGGATGAACTCGGGCATCGGGAACCAGGCGGACGGCTGCAATGGTCAGGCGGCGGCGGTGGTGGAGCAGGACCTCGGCCCTGCTCGTCGACGGCAGGCGGACGGCCTGCCCCACTGGGTGAATCTTCGGAAGGTATTATAAGCGGATGCCGACGCGGCGGGCCGCCCTGGCCCCGCTCCTCGCGCTCTGCCTGCCGGTCCTCGCCGCCGCGCAGGGCGTTCCCCCCGCGGTGCCCGTCGGCCCGCCCGCGCAGCCCCCCCCGGGCGCGGCCGCGCCCGCCCAGCCTGCCCTCACGCTCTACTCCGCCTGGAGCACCGAGCTGCCGGCCGCGCCGTCGGGGCCGCCCGCCTTCGACGCGCAGTACGGCTTCGTGCCGCTCCGCAACGGCGAGCTGGCCGCGGTGGCGCTCGACCGGGGGACGCTGGCGTGGGCGGCGCCGGTCGAGGCGCGCGCCGTCGCGGCCGGCATCGGGCTGGTGTTCCTCGCCGGCGCCGAGTCGATCGAGGCGCGCGCGGCGGCGACGGGCGCCCGAGGGTGGGCCTACGCCGCTGGCGAGGCGCTGGCCCCGGTATTGTTCTTCGACGGGGGCTGGCTGCTGGCGGCGACCGCCGCCGGCGACGCGCTGATGCTGAACGCCCAGAGCGGCGCCCTGCTGTGGCGCCAGCCGCTGGGAGCGGCGCTCGGGCGGCAGGCCGTGATGACCGGCGACCGCGTCTACCTGCTGCTGGACGACGGGCGCGTGACCGCGCGCCGGCTGGCGGACGGGTCGATGATCTGGGAGCGGAAGCTCGGAGGCCGGCCCACGGCCCTCCGCGCACTCGACGACCGGGTGTTCGTGGGCGCCGAGGACAAGTATCTCTACTGCCTGGATGCGAGCGACGGGGACCAGCACTGGCGCTGGCGGGCCGGTGGCGGCGTGACCGGCACGCCGGCGGTCGACGCCGGCCGGCTGTACTTCGTCGCCTTCGACAACGTGCTCCGCGCGCTCAACCGCGGCAACGGCCACCTGCGCTGGATGCGGCCCCTCGGCTTCCGTCCATCGGACGGCCCCGTCCTCCTGGGCGAGTTGCTGCTGGTGCCGACGGTGTCACCCGACCTCGCGCTCTTCCGGGCGGACACCGGTGCGCCGGCGGGCAAGGTCTCGGCGGGCGCCGAGCCGGCGGCCGCGCCCCACGTGCTCCCCGGCGCCGCCACCGCCGCGGACATGGTGCTGCTGGTGGTCACCCGCGAAGGCTCCATCGAGCGCCTGGGGCCGCCACCGCCGCCGCTGCTCGCCAAGCCGCTGCCGGGGGTGCCGCCTTACGTGAGTCTCGCGCCTACCGTTCCGTGAGGGCCCCCGCCAGTTCCGCCTTCACCAGTCTCGCCAGGCGCCGGACACCCTCGACGATCCGCTCCCCGGAGGGCAGCGAGAACGACAGCCGCATCGTGTGGCCCCCGCTGCCGTCCACGAAGAAGGCGCGGCCCGCCACGTAGATCACCCGCCGCTCGATCGCGCGCGGCAGCATCTCGTCGGTGTCGCACCCGCCCGGCAGCGACACCCACAGGAAGAAGCCGCCCTTCGGCTCGGGCCAGCTCACCGCGTCGCCCAGTTCCTCGCGCAGCGTCCGCTGCATCACCGTGCGCTTGTCCTGGTAGAAGGTCCGCAGCATCGGGAGCCGCTCCACGAGGATGCCGCGGCGGTAGGCCTCGAACACGATGTGCTGGTCGAGCGACGGCGTCAGCAGGTCCTCCGTCTGCTTGATCACCTCGAGCTTGCCGATCAGCGGCTCTGGCGCCGTGACCCAGGCGACGCGGAAGCCGGGCGCCAGGGTCTTGGAGAAGCTGCTCAGGTAGATGACGCGCCCCTCGTCGTCGTCCGCCTTGATCGGTCGGGTGTCGGCCGCCGTCGCCGCGTCCTCGAAGTACAGCGCGCCGTAGGGGTCGTCCTCCAGGATCAGCACGTCGTCGCGGCTCGCCCACTCGAGCAGCCGGCGGCGCTTCTCGAGCGAGAGCAGCAAGCCCGTCGGGTTCTGGAAGTTCGGGACGAGGTAGAGGAAGCGCACGCGCCGGCCGGCGGCGCGCTCGCGGGCGAGGACCTCCTGCAGGTCGTCGAGGTCGATGCCGTCGGCCTGCTGCCGCACGCCGGCCAGCCGCGCGCCGGTGTTGCGGAACGCGCTGATGGCGCCGGTGTACGCGGGCAGCTCCACCAGCACCACGTCGCCCGGGTCGAGCAGGACGCGGCCGACCAGGTCGAGCCCCTGCTGCGAGCCGGTCGTGATCAGCAGCTGCTCGGTGGCCGCCCGCACCCCGCGGGTCGCCAGCAGCTCGACCAGCGCCTCGATGAACGGCCGGTGGCCGATCGTCGGGCCGTACTGCAGGACGCTGCTGTCCCGCCCCGACAGCAGCTCGTTCGCGATCTCGCGGAACTCGGCCCACGCGTAGACCAGCGGGTCGGGATACCCCGGTGCGAACGAGATCATGTCGGGGACCTTGACGGCCATCACGCCCATCTTGCGGATGGCGGACCCCTTCGACGTCTGGGCGGCCTGCGAGAGGAAGCGGTCGTACTGCATCATGGCGGCGCTCACCGGGAAGCGCGGGTCGGCCCCTGGGCGTGCCGGTCGCCCGCGAACGACCGGTACAGGGAGAGATATGCGCCCAGCGCCGTCAGCCCGAGGTACTGGAACAGCAGGCTGCGCAGCAGCCAGGCGCCGAGCTGCAGGGGCAGCACGATGATACTCGCCAGCGGGACGTACGCGATGAGGTAGAAGCCCCACGCGGCCGCGATCGACAGCGCGGTGGCCAGGACCAGCAGCAGCACGGTGACCAGGAAGACCCGCATCACCTTCCACGTCTGGCCGCGCACGAACCGGGGGACCTCGGCCAGCGCCCGGCCGACGCCGCAGTCGCGGACGGCCAGCGCGATCTGCGCGAGCAGGTAGAACACGTTGACGATCGTCGAGAGGGCGATGAAGAGGGCGAAGGCGAGCGCGGCCACCGACCCGACCAGCACGGGCCGGTCGCCGGCGCCGAGCCGGAAGAGGCCGTACGCCAGCAGGACGCAGAGGGCGGCGGCGAGCGTGTAGACCGAGGTGAGCAGCAGGCCCAGCCCCAGGTAGCGGCGGAACAGCCGCGACGCGCCCCTGGTGAAGCCCTCGATGGAGAACCGCATGCCGCGGCGGAACCCGGCCATCCGCAGCGGCGGCTGCTCGATCGGCCCGGCGAGGCGGTCGGCCTCGACGAGCACCGACACCGTGCCGCCCTTCACCAGGAACATCAGGACGGCGCCGCCCGCGACGACGATCAGGAACCCCGAGAGATAGGCGGCGAGGGCCAGGGGGTGCGCGGCCAGCGTCTCGGCCACCCCGAGCAGCGTCTCGCGGAGATCGCCGGCGAGGATCTCCCCGGCGTCCTGCTCGAGCAGCAGGGTCGCGAGCAGGGCGCCGCCCAGGATCGGGACCGCGACGAGCATCTTGAAGGTGGTGTCCGCCACCGACTGGATGGCGGCCAGCTGCCAGTTGGCTGCGACGAGGAGTGCGCCGCGCTTCAGGGCGGTGCGAGCCTTGCCGGGATGCGTCATGAGGCGCCGGGGCCGAGCGCTTCACTATACCATTGCGGGCCGGACGGGAACGTGGCCCGCACGCGAGACGGGGACCGGCACGCGCAGGGATCCCGTCCGTTCCCGCGGCCGACGTTCTCCGCTGCCCGGCAGGCTGCAGTAGTATCCTGACGCGAAGCCATGCGTCCCGACCCTCGCCGTCATCCGCTCGCGGCCATCGCGCTGGCCGGCCTCGCGGCCATGCTCCTGGTCGCGGCCGGCGGCTGGGCCGTCGAGCGCGTCCGCTTCGGCGCCGACGACGAGGCCGCGGCGCGGCGCGTCGAGCGCGGGGTGCGGGAGCGCTTCCAGCAGGTGTCCGGGCGCCTCCAGTCGGCCGCGGCCGACCTGGCCGAGGCGGCGCGGCCGGTGCTGGTGCGGTCGCCCGACGACCGCGACCAGCGCACCCTCTTCGCGCGCGCCGACATGCTGGCTACCCGCGACGACTCGGTGCCGTTCGCCATCACCGTCTACGGGGCCGACGGCGCCCCCCTGGCCTGGAGCGGCCGCCCGTCCCAGGGGCCGGGCGAGCGGCCTGGCGGCGGGCCCGCCCTGTTCGTGTCGCGCGGCCCGCTCGGGATCGCGCTGGTGGCCAGCGTGCCGGTTCTCGGCGAACGGGGCGGCGCCCTCCTGGGGAGCGTCGCTGCGGAGGGACTGCTGGCCGGGGTCCCCCGCTCGCCCGAGCACGTCGGCTTCACGCCGATGATGCCCACCACGCTGGCGCCGGTCGAACTGCACCCGGCCGGGCAGGCGCCCATCCGGAAGGCTGGGCGGTACGCCTTCGTCGTCCGCGGGGCCGACGGCGATCCGCTGGTCGATGCCTCGGTCGATCGCGGGCAGCTGGCGGCCGCGCGAGCGGCCCACCGGCGCGCCGTGCTCGACCTCGTGCTGGTGACCGCCGCGCTCGCAGGGCTCCTGCTCGCCGGGCCGTTGCTCGACCGGCGCCAGCGCGCCCTGGCGCGCCGCGGCTACTGCAGCGCCACCGTCGCCGTGGCGGGGCTGCTGGTGGCCGCGCGGCTGCTGCTCTGGGGCGTGCGCGGGGTGAGAGGGTCGCGGCTGTTCTCGCCGGAGCTCTACCACTCGGCTGCGTTGGGGCCCTGGTTCCGCCACCCGGCCGACTTCCTCGCGACGGCCCTGCTGGCCATCGCGCTGGTCGCGCTGGTCGCCGGTCCCGCCGAGCGCTGGCGCCTGGGGTGGCGCGGCCGCCGGCACGCGCTTCCGAGAGGCCGGTCCCTCGCCGCCTTCCTCGCCGGCCAGGTCCTGGTGGGGCTCGCGCTGGTGGCGCTGGTCGCGCTCTTCGAGCGCTTCCTGTCCGACACCTTCGCGTCGGCGGCCACCGACATCCTGTACTTCTCGCCCCATCCCTGGAACCCGGGCCGGGTGGCGCTCGGGGCGGGCCTCGTGCTGTTCCAGGCCGCCTTCGCCTGGGCGGTCGTGCTCGCGATGCGCGCCGCGCTCGCGCGCTGGCGGCTGCGCGCGGAGTGGCGCGCCATCGGGTGGCTGGCCCTCGCGTGGGGCGCGCCGATCGTGCTTGGGTGGCTGTGGTGGACCGGCGCCTCCGGCCTGTCGCGCCCGGGCGGGCTGCTCGCGTCGGCCGTGCTGGCCGCCGCGGCCTTCCACGCCCCGCGGGGCCTCACGCGGCTGCGCCACGCGTCGCAGGGCTCCCGGCTCGCCGCGATGTTCGTCGCCCTGCTGCTCCCCTCGATGCTCTTCTACCCGTCGCTCGTCTTCCTGGAGGACCAGGCGAAGCGGCGGGTCACCGAGACGCGCTTCGCGCCCGAGGTCCTCAACCAGCTCGAGAACCTGCAGCGCCGCCTGCGGACGGCGCAGGAGGAGATCGACCGCCGCGAGGCCGTCCTGCGGTCCGTCGTCTCGGTGCCGGCCCCGCCGTCCGGGACCGGCGTCCCCCCCGAGAGCGCCTTCCTGATCTGGCAGGGGACGGCCCTCGAGCGGTACCGGGTCTCGTCGGCCGTGGAGCTCTACAACGGGGCGCAGTGGCTGGTCAGCCGGTTTGCCCTGAACCTCCCCGAGGACGCCAGCCGCCAGCGGTGGCGCGAGGAGAGCTGCACCTGGAGGACCTTCGGCGAGAGCAGCCCGTTCGGTGCCCAGGAGCGGCAGCTCCTGCACGCCGGCCGGAACATCTGCGACGACTCGGGCGTCCTCGGCACGATCGTGATCCACGTGATCCTCGACGACAGCACCCTGTCGTTCCTGTCGTCGCAGGATCCGTATTTCGAGCTGCTGCGCGGCGGGCCGCTGCAGCCACGGGAGGCGGCGCCGGGGCGCGAGATCGAGTACGTGGTCTACGGGTGGAGCCGGAGCGCGATCTACGTCTCCGGCGACCTCGCCTGGCCGATCGACGACGCCACCTTCGACCGCATCGCGGCGGGGCGGCAGCCGTTCTGGACCCGCGTGCGCACCGGCGGTACGACCTACCGGGTCTACTTCGCCAACGACCGCCGGGCCATCTACGCCCTCGGCTACCCGCTCATCCCGCCGATCGGCCACCTGATCAACCTGGCCGAGCTGAGCACGCTGGTCGGCCTCCTGTACGCGCTGCTGCTGGCGGGCGGCCGCCTGTTCCGCGCGGCCGGCCTCAGGCGGCCCACCTCGGGCCGCGGGCTGTGGCGCGAGATCAGGGAGAGCTTCTACCGGAAGCTGTTCCTCGCCTTCGTCGCGGCGTCGGTCATCCCCGTCGTCACGCTCGCGCTGGTGACGAGGGTCTACATCGCCGAGCAGCTCCGGCGCGACGTCGAGGCGGCGGCCCAGAACACCACGGCCATCGCCCGGCAGATGATCGAGGAGCTGTCGGCGCTGCGCGGCCAGGGCGACGTGCTGGCGTCGATCAGCGACGACGCCCTGGTCTCGCTCAGCCGGGTCGTCGGGCAGGACATCAACATCTACCTCGGCCCGCGCCTGCTGGCCACCAGCGAGCGCGACCTCTTCGCGTCGGGCCTGCTGCCCACGCGCACGCCGGCCGACGTGTACCGGGCCATCCTGCTCGAGCGCCTGCCCACGGTCATCACCGAGGACCAGGCGGGCGGCTTCCGCTTCATGGTCGCCGGGGCCCCCGTGCGCGCGGTCGCGCCGGACGCGCTGCTGACCGTCCCGCTCGCGCTGCGCCAGCAGGAGATCGAGCAGGAGATCGAGGAGCTGAACCGGCGGATCGTGCTCGCCGCGCTGCTGTTCATCCTGGTCGGCGCGGCCTTCGGCTACCCGCTCGCCGAGCGGATCGGCGACCCGGTCAGCCGCCTGACGCGCGCGACCGCGCGGCTGTCGCGCGGCGACTTCGACGTGCGGGTCGCGACGACAGCGACCGACGAGCTGCGCAGGCTCGTCGAGGCCTTCAACGCGATGTCGGCGGAGCTGCAGCGCCAGCGGGTGGAGCTGGAGCGGACGCACCGGCTCGAGGCCTGGGCCGAGATGGCCCGCCAGGTCGCGCACGAAATCAAGAATCCCCTGACACCGATCCAGCTGTCGGCCGAGCACCTGCGCCGGGTGCACGCCGACCGCGGAAGGCCGCTCGAGCCGGTGCTCGAGGGGTGCGTGGACTCGATCCTGTCGCAGGTGCGCCTCCTGCGGCAGATCGCGTCGGAGTTCTCGAGCTACGCCTCGTCGCCCACCGCGCGGCTCGCGCCGGCCTCGCTCTCCGACCTGGTCGCGGAGGTGGTCGGCCCCTACCGGACGGGCGCGGGCGACCGGATTGCCTTCAGCGTCGACGTTCCCCCGTCGCTGCCGGCGCTGCAGATCGACCGGACGCTGGTGGGCCGGGCGCTGACCAACGTGATCGACAACGCCCTCCACGCGATGCCGGGCGGCGGAAGCCTCTCCATCCGGGCGAGGCGGCTCGCGGCGACGGAGGTGGAGCTCGAGGTCGCGGACACCGGCGTGGGCATGGACGAGGAGGCGCTCGCGCGGCTCTTCGAGCCCTACTTCTCGACCAAGGCGGTCGGCACCGGCCTCGGCCTGTCGATTGCGCGGCGGAACGTCGAGCTGAACGGGGGGACCATCCGCGTGGCAAGCGAGCGGAACGTGGGGACGAAGGTGACGATCACTCTTCCGGTGGGCCCGTCGCCGGGGCCGGCTCCGCGGCCGGAGGGGGAGGCGCCGCCCCCCCGCCGCGCCGGCGGAAGCGCGTGACGGCGAGCCCGACGAACGCGGAGAGCAGGTACCCGTAGGCGAGGATGAGCAGCGTCCAGCGCGGGTGGGTCGCGACGGCCACCAGCACGAGCGCCAGCGCGAGCAGCACCTTGTACGACCGCCGGGCGCGCAGGTCCACCGACTTGAAGCTGCGAAACCGGATCGTGCTCACCATCAGGATCGCCGGCACGATCATCAGCGCGAGCGCGGGCAGCGCCGTCTCGACCTCCTGCAGCCCGGCCGGGTAGACGTAGACGGTGGAGGCGGGCACCGCGGCCGCGGCCGGGATCGGCATCCCGACGAAGTACCGCTTGTCGGTGCTGGTCTGGATGTTGAAGCGCGCCAGCCGGATCGCGCCGGCCGTCACGAAGATGAACCCCGCGGCCCACCCCAGGCGCCCGAGCGGCGCCAGGCCCCACGACACGGTCAGGATCGCGGGCGCCACCCCGAACGAGATCACGTCGGCGAGGGAGTCGAACTCGACGCCGAAGGCGCTGGTGCTGCCCGTGAGGCGCGCGATGCGCCCGTCGAGGATGTCCAGCAGCACCGAGAAGGCGACAAACGGGGCCGCCGTCTCGAAGTCGCCGCGGATGCTGTAGACCAGGCAGATGTAGCCGCAGAACATGTTGCCGAGCGTGAAGACGCTGGGCAGCAGGTACACGCCGCGCCGGAACCGGCGGCGCTGCAGCGAGGTCCGCCGGCGGAGCGGGTGCGGGGGCCGGGGTTGGTGGTCGCGCGCCAGCTCGAGTTGCATGGTCGGTCAGGCCAGGCGCGCGAGGACGCTCTCCCCCGCCCGGACGCGGTCGCCGGGGGACACCAGCAGGTCGGTCCCCGCCGGCAGGAAGAGGTCGATCCGCGAGCCGAACTTCATCACGCCGAAACGATCGCCCGCCTTCACCACGTCGCCGACGCGCGCGCGGCAGACGACGCGCCGCACCAGCACCCCGGTGATCTGGCGGAAGATCACCGGCCCGCCCTCGCACTCGATCCAGATCTCGTTGCGCTCGTTCTCGACGCCCGAGGCCGGGGCGTAGGCCGGGCGGTAGCCCCCGCGGCGGTACTCGATGCGCGAGACGCGCCCGGCGGCGGGCATGCGGTTGACGTGCACGTCGAGCGGGGACAGGAAGATGCTCACCTGGCGCCACTCGCCCTCGGGGGGCACGCCGGGCTGCGGGTCGCCCGCCACCACCACGCGGCCGTCCGCCGGCGACAGCACGACGCCGGGCTCGACGGGCGGGTGGCGCTCGGGGTCGCGGAAGAAGGCGGCCAGCGCGGCGGCCAGGGCCACCAACGGGAGGGCGAGGCGCGGGCGTCTGAGGGCGGCGAGGATCAGGGCGGGCAGCAGGGCACCCGCGATGAACGGATACCCTGCTCGATCGATCTTCATGGAGCGGAGAGAGGGAAACCTCACCCCTGCTGAAGGCTCGGCGACTGCAGGGGCGGCCGATCCCGGTAGCGCCGAAGGATCGCTTCCATCCGATCCTTCAGCTGCAGCTTGCGCTTCTTCAGCGTGATCTCCTCGACTTGCTCCGGGTCTGACAGGTAGTGCTTGCTGGTGAGCACGTGCAGGCGCTCTTCGAGTTCGTGGTGCTTCTTCGCGAGTTGGCGGAACTCTTCATCGGTCTCGAGCAGCAGGGGCTTCAAATCCTGGGAGTCCGTCATTCTCCGCCTCCTTCAAGACTGTCGCTGCGCACGCGGCTGCACCCGCGATTGATGGGTTTGAAACGGAAACAGGCGGGACCGGTCGGGACGGGGAGCACCGACACACATCCTAGCGGCAAGGTACCATAACGGACGGGCCGATTCAAGCCGTATCCGGTCGGAGTTCGGGGCCCTCGGACAGCCGCTCGCACCACAGGATCAGCGCGTCCTCGACGGGCCGCTCGTAGTAGTTGCGCCGCACGCCCACCGTCCGGAACCCGAGCCGCTCGTACAGCTTGAGGGCGGCCGTGTTGGACCGGCGCACCTCGAGCGTCGCACGCCGCGCGCCGAGCCCGGCGGCCAGCCGCAGGACGAACCGCAGCAGCGCCTGCCCCACGCCCTTCCCCCGGTGGCCGGGGCCGACCGCGACGTTGTTGATGTGCAGCTCGTCCTGGACGATCCAGGCGGTGCAGAACGCCGCCACGGCCCCGCCGGGCTCCCGCAGCACGTAGCCGTACGATACGCCCGCGTTCTGCAGCTCCCACAGGAACATGTCGCGCGACCAGGGGTTGCTGAACGACGCACGCTCGATGGCCAGCACCTCGTCGAGGTCGCGCTCCTCCAGCGTGTCCACGCGCCACCCCGGCGGGAGCACCTCGCCCGCCCAGGGGGGCTGCCGATCAGGCGGGCGCGAGGCCTCGCTCACGAGGCGTCCCCCGCCTTGCGGCGCCGGTCGCGCGCCAGCTCGGCGTCGGGCCGCCGCACGTACAAGGGGCGCACGGCGTGCGGGCGCGTCGCGCCGCCCGCCTCGGCCCGCCGCCGCGCGATCTCGGCGAGAGCCGGGGCGAGGGCCGGGACGGCGGGCTCGATGGCCCAGGCGCGGCCGCGTGCCGCCCCCGCGAGGGTCGCGGCGTACGCGACGGCCCCGTCCCCCACCCACTCCACCGGCCCCTCCCCCAGCAGGCCCTGCCAGCGCTCGAGCACCTCGCCCGGCGGCCCCACCTCGGGGCCGGCCAGCGCGCGCGGCCCGGCGTCGGCGACGGCGTACAAGCCGGCGAACACCTCGCCGCGCCGGGCGTCCATCCACGCGCCGACGAGGGCGTCGGGCCGCGCCGCGCGCGCGCCCCAGGCGAGCGCGTCGAGCGCCGAGACGGCGACCACGGGGCGCCCATGCGCGAAGGCCAGGCCCTGCACGGTGGCGATCCCGATTCGCAGACCCGTGAACGAGCCGGGC
>Ga0316605_10001253_pt1 | contig 14889 bp, 10 predicted proteins | sample OWC_soil_day20_n_FD_207666 | JGI IMG/M metagenome (GOLD analysis project Ga0316605, IMG submission 207666) | Wetland soil microbial communities from Old Woman Creek delta, Ohio, United States - OWC_soil_day20_noCT | ecosystem: Environmental > Terrestrial > Soil > Wetlands | place: USA: Ohio... | reverse complement strand
CTGCCATGACTGATGATGACCGCCGGCAGGTCGGCGGCGATGGTGTTGCCGCCGCTGTTGTCGAGAATGTTGGCGGTTCCCGAATTGTCGGGGAAAACCCCGGTACTGAGCGTGAAACTGGCTTGCGCGCCGGCCGGGAGGGCGGCGGTGAATTTGTTGCTGGCGAAGTAGCTGAGTCGCTGGCCCCAGGGGTCGAGTTCCTGGATGCCGAGCGTCGTCCACGGCAGGACGCCATGGATACGCAGACAGTCTTCCTTGCCGGCCAGTGGTGCCGTGGTGGCCAGGGAAGGATCGGCTGGGCAGGGCAGGCGGCCGTTGGTGATGGCGAAGCCGAGCAGCGCCTCCTTGGCGTCGTCGAGTTGCTGCCGGGCGTCGGCGTTATCGCGCAGGGTGCGTTGGCTGGACAGACCCAGCATGAGTCCGCTGGCGAGCAGGGCAACGATGATCAATACGATGCTCAGTTCGACCAGGGTGAAACCGGATGCGGGAAGGCGGGGGGCTAGGGTCATGGCATGCTTCGCTCAGTAGGCCAGTCGGTCATTGAAGGTGGAGACTGGCGCCTTGCTTTCAAATTCAAGAGAGGGGGTCTCGGCGTTGCTGTCACGCGAACTGTCGGCATTGAGTCCTTCGAAATAGTTGGCGCTGCTGCGGGTTGCGCGGCTTTGTCCGGCGAGCGCGCGACTGGCTGCGATGGCGACCAGCCGATAGCCGCCAGCGCCGTTGACCTTGAGCGTACCCGGCGCCGTTTGCGACCGATTGCCGATCTGGTAGAACAGCGTCGTTGCCCACTGATTGTCCTTCCACCAACTCGCGAGCGAGGGCTGGAGAAAGTCGCAGCGGCTGGATTGCCAGACGATGGGGAAGGCGCTGGCCGAACTGCTGCTCAAATTCGCCTCCACCGTGCTGGCCTGGCTCAGCAGGCTGTCGAGCTGGGTGGTGGCATTGTTCAGGGCCGTGGCGGCGGCTGTTTGCTTGTTCTGGGTCGGGGTGTCGAGGTAGGCCTGCAGGGCGCTGGTTGCCGTCTGACTGCCGGTCAGTGCGGTGCTGGCGGCCTGGTAGGCCGAACCGGCGAGCGGGACGACTGCGGTGATGTCGCTACCGGCGACGACTGGAATGGCTTTGGCCTGCGCGGCCAGGGCATAGGCCTTGTCGGCGATGATTTTTGCCCAGAAATCGACGTCGACCGTAGCGGATTGCAGCGCCTGGGCGTAAGGCACCCGGCTGCGGGTGTTGCTGGTCGTCAGGTTGGCGAAGGCCGAGCGGGCCGCGACGAAATCGGCGCTGGCCGCCGCCAGGCTACTGCGGGTCAGGTTGTCGTCGTTGTCGCGCATCGTGCTGCTCAAGGCGTCAATGGTGCCAATGGCGTTGTTCGTGCTGCTGGCAATAAGCGGGAAGTCCACGGCGGCCTGTGCCGCCAGCAGGGCATCATTCAGGGCTTGCACACTGGCGGCGCGGGTGGCGACGATGCTGCTGGTGCCGGTCGCGATGCGGTCCACGGCAGCCTTGGCTTCACCGAGCTTGCTGGCCAACGCGGCAGCATTGCTGGCGTTGGGTGCGGCGCCGAGTTTTGCATTCAGGTTGCCCAGCTGACCGGCATAGGGGCTGATTTCGCTGTGGTGGGTATTGATCCGGCTGTTCCGGATGGTGTTTTGCAGGGATGCCAAGGCGGTGAGCAGCGTATCGGCGGCCTGCGTGGCTGTCGCGGCGAGGACGCTGTCGCCCGGATTGGCGGCTGCGGCTCGGGTGCTGCCATCGGCGCCAAGGGCGGCGGCGAGTGCGGCGCTCAGCTTCGGTGCAATATCCACGTGCTGGGTGGTGCTGCGGCTGAGCAGGGTGACCAGGGCTGCGGTGTTGGCGGCTGTCGGCAGGTTGGCAAAACTGTCGGTCCGCGCCTTCAGGGCCTGCGGGAAGGCGTCGATGCCGCTTTCCGCCAAGGCCGCGGGTAGCTGTTCGATCTGGTCGTATACCGTAGTGGCCTTGGTGCGGATCCGGTCGCGTTCGCTGTTGATGATGCTGACATTGCCCTGGCGGTTGGCCCGCAGATCATTGCTCAGTTCCGTGTTCAGTGCGGTAAGGTTAGCGGTATTGCTCTGGCTGGCCTGCCAGAGTCTGTTCGAGGCGATGTACAGCGCATCGAACAGGTTGCGGGCGTAGCTGAGGGAGGCGCTCAGCGTCACCATGAGGCTAAGCTGCTGAGCAGCGTCGCTGGCGCTACTCAGGCTGCTGCGGGTGCTAGCCAGTTCGGCAATGCTTTGTTGGAGCATGGGGGCGGGGCCGTTGCCCGGCTGGGTGGTTGGCAACTGGCCGAAATAACTGCCGGCCCGGCCTTGCCAATTGCTGGCCGCAAAGGGAGCCGGCCAAGGATAGGTGTGCGCCGTATTGGCGGCTGCAGCCGCGTGTTGCTCGAGGCAGGATTTTACTTCGTTGGCCACCCGTTTCTCGACGGCGGCCATCAGTTCCTGGCGGGTGATGCTGGCAACTACGTCGTTGTTGTCTGCAATAGGACCAACGGAATGGTCATAGTTCGCGTTGTAAAAATAGCCATCATCATCTGAATTACGGGGGTCGAGTGTTCCCCGTGTTGCAATAACCAGTGCTGCGATGTCGTTTCTGGTGCTGCTTTCGGGAATGGAAGGGCAAATAGGTGGATTGGTTATTTCTGTTTGATCGATTCGGATAGCCTTTGCTGGTTTGACTCCCATATATTCAGGGGGACAAAAAGCAGTAGTGGTATCGCTGTTGATCGGCTGGGCGCTGTCGTCGTCGCGCAAGGGCGGCGCCAGGACATACCAGAGGCGGGTGCCGCTGTCGTCAGTCAGTTCCGGCAGGTCGAGCGTGACCCAAGGCAGCCAGCCGACGTAGCTGGGGCACTGAGTTAGGGTGAACATGTCGCTTTTGCCGTCGCCGGGGTAATTGCCGAGGCCAGCGTTGTCGGTGACCAGATCCGGGCAGGGCAGACTGCCGGGTCGGTTGGCATCGGTGACGGCACGGGCGATCAGGGCCTCCTTGGCTCGGGCCAGCGTGCTGGCCAGTTCGCTGCTGTGTTGATAAGGACTGGCCCCACGGTTGCTGTGGCGGTAGATCAGGTAGCTGCCGGCCATCAGAATGGCAACCAGCAACATCAAGAGGGCGACCCCCCGTTGTCCGGATGGCGCGGGGCCGGCAGTGCTCATGGTGATGCCGGTTTGCCGCCGCGCCGGATGAGCAGTTGACCACCGCGCAGGAGATCCTGCCGCTCGCCGCTGGCGGGGTGATAGGTGTCGCCGACGGCAACCGGCGTCGGACTGGTCGCACCGGCTTCGGCTTCGCCGTTGATCCAGCGGGTCACCCGGCCGCTGCTGCGCCGGACCTCGCCGTTGATCGTGTAGCTCGACTCGCGGTCTAGGCCGGCACGGGAGGGGGGGGCGTACAGGCGCTGACGGTCGAGGGTGGCCCGTTGCTGCGGGGTGAAGAACAGGCGGCCGAGTGGCGCTTCTTCAGCCGCGCTCGGCTGGGCGCCACAGAGAATGAACAAGGCGATTGCGCAGGGGCGGTAGTTCATGATGACGGGGCGGCGGGACGACGCAAGGTGATCCACTCCATTTCGCATTCAGCGGCCAGCAGCGCCGGACGGTTGCCGGTTTCGCCCGGTTTGGCCTGGCGGTTCAGCTTGCAACTGCGGACGATGACCAGCGCCTTGGCTTCCTTTTGCAGACGGGTGATGAAATTGAGCAAATCCTCTTCATGCAACAGGCGCAGCTGTATCTTCAACGGGCTGCTGTAATAAGCGTAGCCCGCGTCGGCCGCCTTTTCCAGCGGGCTTTGCGGTCCGAATTCGTAGCTCATGCCGGGCAGCAGCAATTCATGCTGGAGTTCGCGGAGCAGCTCGGTCCAGTCGAGCCGCTTTTCCTCGCCGGTCAGGCCGGATTTTTCCAGTTGTAGAAACAGGCTGATGCGGTCCTTGATTTCCTGTTCTTCGGTGCTCACCTGCAATAATCGTTGTTCGATCTGTGTTTTGCGATTGGCAGCGCTGTTGTGCTGTTGCTTGGCTTGCTGGGCCAGGTTGCCGGTCCACCCGGCGAAGAGCAGCGCGATACCGATCAGAACGGCGGCGACCAGGGCCGGCGTGCGCAGCTTGAGCAGGTCGCGTTGGGTGAATTTCATGGCGTCAGCTTCCGGGTGATCTGAAGCGCGAAGCTGGCCGGGAGCGGACGATCGTCCTCCTGGTCACCACCGCGCAGGCTGTGTCCGGATTCGATATCCAGCGGTTGCTGGAGGATTTTGAGCGAATTGCTGCGGTCGACCGCCAGCAGGGCCGAAAAATGCTCGAAGGTGGCGAGCAACTGGCGCGAGGTGGTGCCGGGCAGCGTCTTGATGTTGCCCCGGATGGTGACGATTTCGTCGCCGTTGGCCAGTTTCCAGTCCAGGGTTTCGAGGGCGATGTCCGGTGCCTGGTCGAGTGCCTGGGCGAGCCGGTGATAGGCCGGGCCCGGCTGGCGCTGCTGGTTGGCCAGTTCGGCGTAGCGGCTGGTCAAGCGGCGCAGCGTGTCGTTGTCGATGCCGAGTTGGGGAAAGGTGTTGGCGATTTCCTGGTAACGCCAGTTGAGATCCGCTTCGGCGATGGCTAGCGCCTGGGTCTCCTGTTGCAGACTGTGCGCCCGGTAGAGCTCACGTGCACCGAACAGCAGGCCGCTGAGCAGGCAGACGGCACCCAGTCCGAACAGCCCCTGGCGGATCTGAGCCAGCCGGTAGCCGTGTCTTCGCTCCTCGTCGGCAAATTGCTGTTTGGGCGGGGCGATGGTCAACAGGTGCAGAAACAGTTCGGCGCAGCGGCTGTCTTCCGGCAGCGTGGAGAGTCCGAGTTTGGTGGCACACCGGTGGCTGTCGAGTATTTCGAAGTCCAGGTTGCCGCCGTTCAGGCAGGCACTCTCGATGGCCGGAATGGCCTGCGGGTGGGCCACGATGTAGGCCGGGATGACTTCGTTTCGACCAAGCAGGCGCTGGCCTAGCAGGTACTGATGCAGCTTGCCGGCCTCTGCGGCGAAGCAGCTGGCGATGCCGGCCGTGCTGCTGTCACTCACCGGTGCCATGCGCGAGAACAGGGGGTGTCCATCGACCAGGTAGCTTTCGCGGATGGAGTGGTCCTGCACGGTGAGCAACAGGCAGCGTGGCGGAGAATGACCCAGCTTGCGGAGGAGTTGGCCGCCGAGTTGGGCCAGGCTGTAGATGCCGGCCAGGGCGACTTCGGTCCGGGCAATTCGCTGGAGCCAGGGCTCGAAATGTTCCGGGTTGGTCAGCGCGCTGAGCAGCAGCTTTTCGTTCTTGCGTTTGGTCTTTTCGTGACCGAGCGAAAAGGCCGTGGCCAGCGTCGTGCCGGGAAAGTGCTGGGCGAGTTTGCGGCCGATCAGGGTCTTGCGGTCACGCCCTTGCAGGTAGGGGATGATTTCCTGGGTGTGTCCCTCTTCGGCAACGTTGGTCAGTAGCGAGTAATGGCTGTGCCGGTGCTGCTCCAGATAATGGGTGAAGCGGCTCAGGTCCTCGTCACGCGCTTCGAACATGTCTTCCGGCACCAGTCTGCCGCGTTGCCATAGCCAGGCCGACAGCCGGTGAGTGTTGAGGTAGAGGAGGCGGTGGCTGCTCACGTTTTGATCTTGCTGATGACGTCGTAGATCGGGCCGATGACGGAGAGCATGATCCAGCCGAGCAGGGCACCCATGAACAGGGTGAGCAGCGGTTCGATCATGGCTTGCGCCTTGCCGACGGATTCCTTGACGTCGCGGTTGTAGAAATAGCTGACGTTGCGCAATGACCTGTCCAGCCCGCCCGTGCTTTCGCCGATGCGCAGCATGCGCACCACCAGCGGTGGAAAGAGGCCGACGTCGTGGAAGGCGCCGGCGACGTTCTGGCCTTCGCGGATCGATTGTTCGACCCGTTGCAGGGCGCGCCGGATGACCCGGTTGCCGACGATGTTCTGGGTGGTGCGGATCGATTCGAGAATCGGGATGCCGGAGGCGTAGAGCATGGCGAAGGTGTTGGCGAAGCGCGACAGGATGATTTTCTTCAGGATGGGGCCGATGACCGGCAGGCGCAGCTTGATCGAATCCATGCGGACCCGGGCCAGCGGGTTGTGGCGCAGGAGCAGCACGATGGCGAAAACGACGAGGAAGGGAACGGTGAGGAACAGGTACCAGTAGCTGACCATCAGGTCGGAGATGAAAAACAGCAGCTGGGTATGCAGGGGCAGGGTCTGCCCCATGTTTTTCACGAACATCTTGAGCTGCGGTACCATGTACACCATCAGGAAGAAGGTGGCGGACAGCACGATGCTGGCGACGAAGGCCGGGTAGATCAGCAGTTTCTTGGTGTGGGCGGCGAGTTCGTCTTCCCACTTCAGCGACTCGGAGAGGCTGCCAAGGACTTCGGACAGCTGGCCGCTGGTTTCGCCGGCCCGCACCAGATTGACGAAGACCTGCGAGAACACTTCCGGGTGTTCGGCCATCGCCTGCGACAGCGTCTGGCCGCCTTCGATGTTCTCGATCAGGCCGGCGATTACCTCGCGAAAACGCGGATGGTCGACCGAGTCGCGCAGATCGGCCAGGCCTTCCAGGATGGGCACGCCGGCGGCGGCCAGCTGTTCGAGATGGAAGCAGAAATTGATCAGGTCGCGGCGGGGGATGGTGTTCTGGCCGAACAGGCTGTGGTGCTGCACCGGGTGGCCGGTGACCAGATCGAGTTCCATGCGTTTCAGGCGCATTTCGAGATCGACCAGATTGATCGCGTCGATCCGTCCGAAGATCATGCGTCCTTCCGCGCTGATGGCCTTGTAGTCGAAGAGCATGGCTACATCCGGTCGGTCAGATCGACCACGCGCCCGAGTTCTTCGAGCGAGGTAGCCCCGTTGAAGACCCGGCGCAGGCCATCGTCGGCCAGGGAGGTGAAGCCCTGGAGTGTGGCGCGGGTGCGGATCTCATGGGTGGTGGCGCGGCGGGCGATCAGTTCGTCGATACCGTTGTCGACGCGCAGCAGTTCCATGATGGCGATGCGGCCGCGATAGCCCTGGAAATCGCACAGCTCACAGCCGGTCGGCCGGAACAGGATGGAGCGCGGGTGGTCGTCGTCAATGCCAAGCAGCCGGGTTTCGTGCGGCTCGGCGTGGTAGGCCGACTTGCAGTGGTCGCACAGGCGGCGGATCAGGCGCTGGGCGACGATGCCGATGATGTTGCCGGCCATGATGTCGGGCAGCACGCCGATGTCGAGCAGGCGCGGGATGGCGCCGATCGCCGAATTGGTGTGCAGGGTGGTGTACACCTGGTGGCCGGTCATCGCGGCGCGAAAAGCCATCTCGGCGGTTTCGGCGTCTCGTACCTCGCCGACCAGGATGACGTCCGGGTCCTGGCGCATCATCGACCGGATGCCGTTGGCAAAGTCGAGCTTGGCCGTTTCCGAGACCGAGGTCTGGCGGACCAGGGCCATCGGGTATTCGACCGGGTCTTCGAGGGTCATGATGTGGATGCCCTCGGCGTTGATGTGGTTGAGCACCGAGTAGAGCGTCGTCGTCTTGCCGCTGCCGGTTGGTCCGGTGACTAGGATGATGCCTTCCGGTCGGGCCATCATCAGCTTCAGTTGGTGCAGCTGACTGTCGGTCAGGCCGAGGCTTTCCAGCGGGACGATGCCTTTTTGCCGGTCGAGAATGCGCAGCACGATGTTCTCGCCGTGGATGGTCGGCTGGCTGGCTACCCGGAAATCGACCTGATGGCCAGACACAGTCAAGCCGATACGGCCATCCTGGGGGGCGCGCATCTCTGCGATGTTCATGCCGGACAGCACCTTGATGCGCACCGTCATCGCCGGCCAGTAGGACTTATGCAGGGCGCGGATCTGGCGCAGCATGCCGTCGATGCGGTAACGGATGCGCAGGAAATTGGCCTCCGGCTCGAAATGGATGTCGGAGGCTTCGCGCTTGACCGCGTCGGTCAGGATCGAGTCGATCAGGCGGACCACCGGCTGGCTGTATTCGTCGTCGGTGGCGGTGATGCTCTTCCAGTCGATCTCGCCGGTTTCGATCTCCTGCAGGATGCCGTCGATTGACAACTCGTAGCCGTAGTACTGGTCGATGGCCCGGTCGACCTCGGATTCGCCGGCGATCAGCGAATCAATCTCGACATTTTCCGGCAGCAGCGCCCGCACCCGGTCGAGGCCGACGATTTCGTTGATGTCGGCAATGGCCAGGGTCAGGCGCTGGCTCTGGCTGTCGAAATCGAGTGGCAGCAAGTGGTAGCGCTTGGCCAGGTCGCGCGGCACCAGCTTCAGCGCCTGCGGGTCGACCACGGCCCGCGACAGGTCGATGCTCTGCTTGCCCAGACTTTCCGACAGCGCTTCGCGCAAGGTGGCTTCGGAAACGAAGCCCAGCGACACCAGCAACTTGCCTATCGGCTGGTTGGACTTCATCTGTTCGAGCAGCGCGATGCGCAGCTGGTCCTCGGAGAGAATGCCTTCCGAGATCAGTATCTGGCCGAGGGGGCGGCGCTGGAGGGCAGAGGTGCTCATGGCGTCAGGGTTGTGGGAGCGCGTTCAGGCGTTGGCTGACACGCTCCTGATCGAAGGCAGCCGGGCGTTTGCGGGTGGCCTCCAGGGCCAGCCGATAATGCTGGGCTGCCACCTTGTGCTGGCGCAAATGGTCAAGACTGACCGCCAGATTGAACAGGTAATCCGGATTGTCGGCATCGCCGGTGACGGCGTTGAAGTAGGCTTGTTGGGCTTCGCTCCAGCGCTTCTGGCGGGCATAGAGGTTGCCGAGGGCAAAGTTCAGCGGGGCGGACTCGGGTTGGGCGGCGAGCAGCGTTTTCAGCCGGCTTTCGTTGACCAAGGGGTCACTGTTGGCGCTGTGGTTGATCAGGGCAGCCTGGGCCGCCGGATCGTGCGGCGCAGCTTCGAAGGCGCGCTGCCGGAAGGTCTCGGCGTCGCCCGGTCGGCCCTGGCGCTGGGCGATGGCGGCCAGGCCGAGCAGGGTGTCCACGTTGTTGGGGTCGCTGCGCAAGGCCTGTTCGTAATCAAGGCGGGCCTCGTCCAGGGCATTGCCTTGCAGCTTGCCGTGAGCGCGCAGCAGGGTGGCATTGACTTCCGGCTGGGTGCGCTGGATGCGAATGGTCATTGGTCCGCCCGGCTCGGGGCCGGACGGCGGCTCGCTAAGCCGGGTCGGGGGTGGGGCGGGCGGAGGGCTGCGAAGGCTTGCGGTCGACGGTGTTTCGGGCGGGAAAATGCTCGGCGCCTGGGGGACGGGAATGGCCGGCAAACTGCTGGCCGACGGGCGCTGAATCTCCGGCTGTCCGGGAGGGCTGGCCGGACGCGAGCTGCTGGCGATGCTTGGTTGACGGGATGCAAGCTGGCCGATGGCCTGGAGTTGATACCAGACATAGCCGCCGATAGCCAGCCCGGCCAGGCCGAGCAGCCCGAATAACCAGATCAGTGCCGATTTTTTTCCGTTGCGGGCTTCCTTGGCGGCAAAGGCGTTGCGGATGGCCGCCCTTTCCTTGGGTTCGGTGGGCGGAGCCGCTGTGCTGGCGGGTGTTGGCCGAGCATGGCTGGCAGAGGCGGCGAGGTCGGCATCGAGGGCTTCGAGATGGGTGGCCAGGTCGGGCAGGGGGCTGCCGGGCGAGGCCTCTGTTGTCCCTGGTGCGATGGGCTCGAGACTGAAGTCTCCCGTTGCTGCCGTTGACGCCTCGTCGCGGCCGGTCAGGTTGCGGGCGGCTTCCTGTTTGTTCGATTCTGCCCGCTTCAGGGCATCCATCAACAGGCTCATGGCAGTCTCTTAACGGGCGGGCGCGACGTTGTTGAACGGTTGGGCTTCCGGCGCCTGCCGGAAAAATGCCTCGCCGGGCAGCAGGCCGCGCAGGCTGGCATAGTCGCCGTCCAGGCTGGCATCCTTGATGACGATCGGGCGAAGGAAAATGACCAATTCCGATTTCTGGGCAAAATTGTTGCGGTTGTTGACCAGCTCGCCGGCAATCGGGATCTGGCCGATGATCGGCACGCGCTGGTTCTTGTAATCGATCTTGTCTTCCATCAGGCCGCCGAGGATGGCGATGTTGCCGCTGGCGACACGCATGACCGATTCGATTTCGCGGGTGCGGATCTGGGGCACCTGGTTCGGGATGGTCAATTCGGGATTGGGGTCGGGCACCATGGCGGCGATGCTGGTGATGGTTGGCCGGACGTTCAGGATGACCTGGTCGTGCTCGCTGATCTGTGGCGTGACGTTGAGCACCAGGCCGACGCTGACCGTTTGCGGGGTGGTCGTGAACGCCTTGATCGGCTGGCCGCCGACCGTGGTAGCGGCGGTGATGTCTGATTTGACGTTGAAATAGACGATGTTCTCGACCACCTTGAGCAGGGCGGTCTGGTTGTTCAGGACCGACAGGCGGGGGCTGGACAACACCTTGGTGGTGCCGAAGGTCTCGAGCAGGTTGATCAGCGCCGAGGGATTGCTGTTCCGGTCGTAGCTCAGGTTGGCGGTACCGTTCAGCTGTCGGCTGAGAATCTTGACGATGCCGCCGCTGCTCAACTGGGTCCAGTCGATGCCCTGTTCGTAGCCGTCCTTGAGCACGACCTCGACGATAGTCGCCTCGATCAGGACCTGGCGCCGGGCGGACAGGCCAACCCGGTCGACGAATTCCTGGATACGTTCATGCTGGCGCTGGGTGGCACGCACCGTAACCACGCCGCTTTCCGGGTTGATGATGACGGAGGCGGCCTCGCGGAAAGTATTGCGACGCACCACCGAGTTGCCGACCGCCTGCGACGAGGCGGTGGGTGTCGGGTTGAGCTGCAAGGCATTGGCAATGGCCTGGGCTGCACGCTGGCCTGTACTTTGCGGCAGCGCCGCTGCGCCGTTGGCGGTTTGGCTGTTGGCCTGTTCGACAACGGTCTCGCTGGAGCCTTCGGGCAGAATTTTGTCGGTTTCGCGCAGGATGTCCTTGATGTTTTTTTCCAGCGATTCCCAGAACATGTTTTTCGAGGTATTGTCGATCCGGGTGTTCGACACGTTGCCGGTGGTGCTGCCAACTGCCCCGGCGCCAGCCGTGCTGCCCGGCACGCCGGTGGCGATCTGAGTGTTGGCCGAAACGGTACCGCTGACGTTGCGCGACATATTCACGTAATCGACCTTGTAGTGTTTCAGGAAGGGCGTGTCGGGCATCACCGCCAGGTTGGGGCCGTCGAGTTCGAAGCGCATGTCGACGTGCTTGGCGATGCGGCTGAGCAATTGCGGCAAGGTCTGGTCGATGGCGTTCAGGGTGACCGAACCGCCGATGCCGGGATGGATGTCCACATTCACCTTGGCATCGCGTGCCAAGGCAAACAGCAGGTCACGAACCGGGACGTCGTTGACCACGACGCTGTAGGTTTCGGCCTTCGGCAGGGCGCGCGGTCTGGGCAGGGCCAGGGACTGTTCGACCGGGGCCGGAATCTCGCTGCTTTGGGCGCTTCCTGCCGGTTGGGCTGCATTGAGGTGGCCCTTTAGCGGTTCGCGCGGGGTCGGTGCCGAACAGGCGGCCAACGCGACAAAGAGAATGGCAATAGATAGAGGGGCAGTTTTCATCCTGGTCGACTCTTGGCGTGGGGGATTTTCCCCGTTGGTCAGGAACCTCTTGTAGCCATCCTAGCACTTTGGCAAGGACCATGGCATGAATTTGCTTCTTTCCGCTCAGGGTTGCAGTTTTTTGACCGTCCGGGGGTAGGGCTGGGCCAGGCGGATATTGTCCGGCAAGGTGCGCAGGGCGGCCTGCGCAGCTTCGCGACTGGGGTAGTCGCCGTAGATGACGCTGATCCGGTCGCGGCCGGACAGCCGGGAACGATAGGCGCGCAGGGCTTCCGGATCAAGTTGTCTGGTGGCTTTGCTCAGGAAAAGTTCGATTTCGTTGGCGCTGCCGGTGTCGGTACTCAGCAACTGGATGAAGAAATGCTCGGGCGTTGCCTTGGCCAGCCAGGGCTCGAAGCGGGCTAGGTATTGTTCGGTCAGCGGGCCGAAGCTGCTTTCGGAGGTTGGGTTGGTCGCTGAGGCCGGCTTTGGCGGAGGTGCCGCTGGGACGCCCGAGGAATTGACGGACGATTTTTCGGCAATGGCCGGAGACGAAGGCACGGCGGTGGCTGACGGCGTTGCCGCCGATGGTGGTGCTGAGGTGTAGAGAATGATGGCAGCGATGAGCCCGAGACCCAGTATGCCGCCCAACCCCCAGGCTAGCGGAAGGAAACGCCGGGCGCTCGGGGCTTGCAGCGGCGAAAAACGGGCGTCGGTAATGGCGGTCTTGATTGCCTGGCGGTCAATCTGGTGTTTGCCTTCGGAATAGGCTGCCAGCAAGGCCTTGTCGGCCAGGATGTTGATGCGTCGGGACAGTCCTTCCGAGGTTTGGGCAATGGCTTCGACGGCTCGCTCGGAGAAAGGGTTGGGGCCGCGATAGCCGGCTGCGCGGAGCCGGAATTCGATGTAGCTGGCGACGTCCCGTGGTTTGAGTGGTGACAGGTTGAAGTGCTGGGTGATGCGTTCCCGCAGTTGCCGCATATCGTTGGCGGCCAGGCGGTCGTCCAGCTCGGGTTGCGCGAACAGGGCGATCTGCAACAGTTTGTTGGCTTTCGATTCCAGATTGGAGAGCAGGCGGATTTCTTCCAGTGATTCGGCGGGCATGGCATGCGCCTCGTCGATCAGCAGCACGACCCGCTTGCCCTCTGCGTAGCGCCGGACCAGCGCATTCTGCAGGGCGCGAATCAGCGAATGGGTGGTCTTGCCGTCCGCCGGAATGTCCAGTTCGTCGGCAATGGCGCCGAGTATTTCGCTGCGCGACAGTGAGGGATTGGCCAGGTAGAGCGTTTCGACCTCGACCGGCAGGCGTTCGAGCAGCATGCGGCAGAGCATGGTCTTGCCGCTGCCGACTTCACCGGTGACCTTGACGATGCCTTCATCCTGGGTGATTGCGTAGATCAGGGCGTCGAGCGTCGGGCCGCGATTGGCACCACTGTAGAAAAAATCGGTGTGCGGCGTGATGCGGAATGGCGCTTCGCGCAGGCCGAAATGTTCCAGATAGAGGCTCATTGGCGGTGCCAGCCTTCCATGCGATTGTAGAGCGTGGTGCGATTGATGCCCAGGCGCTTGGCTGCCTGGCTGATGTTGCCACCGGAGAGCTCGAGGGCGGCCTCGATGTACCCCCGTTCCCAGGTGCCCAGCGTGTTGTCCAGGCTGATCTGCCGGTTGTCCTGGAGATGCCTTTTGGCGATGGCTGTGGCCTGGGTCAGGTCGCTGGCCGATTCGGTCACGTTTTCCGGTGGGTCATCGGCAAGGTCGAACTCGCCGATCAGGGTTGACGTGTCGACCATCTGTCCGGGGTAGCGGGCAGTCAGTCGTATAACGATGTTGCGTAACTCCCGTGCATTGCCGGGGAACCTGTAAGTCAGCCAGCGGGCTTCGGCCTCCCGGGTGAGCTGGAAGGGTTGGGTGTGCGTCTGGGTCGCGTAGAGTCGGCGAAAATGTTCAAGCAGGAGCAGGCGGTCGTTGCCCATGTCGCGCAGTGGCGGTACGTTCAGGGTAAAGACCGATAGCCGGTGGTAAAGGTCGGCCCGAAAACGTCCGGCGCGTACTTCCTGGCGCAGGTCGCGGTTGGTTGCGGCAACGATGCGCGCCCGCGACAGGCGGGGCTGGGTTTCGCCGACGCGCTGGTATTCGCCATTTTCCAGTACCCGCAATAATTTGGGCTGGAGTTCGAGGGGCAGTTCGCCGATTTCGTCGAGGAACAGGGTGCCTTCGTCGGCGTCCTCGAAATAACCCGACCTGGCGGCGTGGGCGCCGGTAAAGGCGCCTTTGGCGTAGCCGAACAGGGTCGGTTCGAGAAGGTTCGGTGAAATGGCCGCACAGTTGAGGGCCAGGAACGGGTGGTCGCGGCGCCGGGTTTGCTGGTGCAGGCACAGGCTGGCGACTATGTCCTTGCCGCTGCCCGATTCGCCTTCGATCAGCACCGGGAAGGCCAGGTTGGCGTATTGGCTAAGTTGCATGCGCAGGCGCTGCATGGGTTGGCTGTCGCCAATCATCTGGGCAACCGGGTGGCCGGCGCCGGCTGGCAGGGCAAAGTGCAGCGCTTTGTGCAGAACCGCCAGCAGGGCGGCCGGCTCGCAGGGTTTGGCGATGAAATCGACGGCGCCGAGGGCGCGGGCGTGGCGGGCATTGTCGTCGTCATTTTGTCCGGAAAGGACGACGATTTTCAGGTCGGGGGCGTGGGCCAGCAGGTCGCCGATCAGGGCAAATCCCTCCTCGGGGCGATGCGGTAGTGGCGGCAAGCCGAGATCGATCAGGGCGAGTTGCGGCATCTGGCGCAGTTGTCGCAACAGGCCCAGGCAGTGCGGGCGGGTCGGGCTGCTCAAAACCTCGAAGTCGCCGGATAGCGCGTAACTCAGGGTTTCGGCGATCACCGGGTCGTCGTCGACAACAAGCAGCAGCGGGCGGTCGTTGGCCAAGATGGTCTGCAACTCTCTGAGGAATCGATGTCCGATTATAACTTTGACATTCCAGGGTGGTGGGTCGGTATTCTGTTAAAATCACGCGTCTTTTTTGAGGAAGCCCCTTTGTCCGACGACATTCTGGTCGATATCGAAGACCTCCATTTCAACTATGACGGCAGGCCGGTGCTGCAGGGAATCAACATGAAGATTCCGCGCGGCAAGGTGGTGGCCATCATGGGGGGGTCCGGCTGTGGCAAGACGACGCTGCTGCGCTGCATCGGCGGCCAGTTGCGGCCGACGGGCGGCGAGGTTCGCCTGGAGCAGCACCGGGTGTGCCGGATGTCGCATGCCGAGTTGTATGGTCTGCGGCGCAAGATGGGGATGCTGTTCCAGTTCGGTGCGTTGTTTACCGATATTTCCGTTTTTGAC
>Ga0316605_10001251_pt1 | contig 14922 bp, 13 predicted proteins | sample OWC_soil_day20_n_FD_207666 | JGI IMG/M metagenome (GOLD analysis project Ga0316605, IMG submission 207666) | Wetland soil microbial communities from Old Woman Creek delta, Ohio, United States - OWC_soil_day20_noCT | ecosystem: Environmental > Terrestrial > Soil > Wetlands | place: USA: Ohio... | reverse complement strand
CGATCCGGAAAGAACGGTGGATTTATTCCTGCTGCAAGCAACTTCTGGATCGCGTTATCTATGGATACGGCACGAGAGGCCACCTGGAATTTACTTTGTTCAGGCCGTTCAACTGGATCGGGCCAAGGCTTGACTCTCTGGACACAGCGAAAGAGGGAAGCTCCCGTGTGGTGACACAATTCATTGCCGAATTGCTCCTGAAGCGGCCGATCAACCTGGTTGACGGCGGTCTGCAGAAACGCTGCTTCACTTACGTAGATGACGGGATTGCCGCGTTGATGAAAATCCTGGAGAACAAAAACGACGTCTGCAAAAATGAAATCATCAATATCGGAAATCCGGACAATGAATGCTCGGTGAAAGAACTGGCCGGCATGCTCAAAAAATTATTTCTACAGCACCCCGACCATCAGAATGATTCAATCTACTCGGACATTATCGAGATTCCCGCGGAATCTTATTACGGTAAGGGCTATCAGGACATATATACACGCAAGCCAAGTATTGAGAAGGCAAGAAAGCTGCTGGCCTGGGAACCGAAAGTGGACTTGCAGGAATCCCTGCGGTTGACGCTGAATTCATTCCTGGAAGAAAATAAAGCCGTAACGGTGTAACAGGGTTTGCGCGGAACGCTTTATGGGAATGCTTGGATTAAAAATTGACGTCGATACCTACTGGGGGATGAGAAACGGTGTCCCCCGTTTGCTGCGGACACTAAGGGATTTTCATGTTCAGGGGACTTTTTTTTTAAGCATAGGACCTGACAACTCCGGGCGTGCGGTGCTGCAGCTCATTAAAAATCCACGTTTCTTAAAAAAAATGATGAGGACAAAGGCGGCCAGTCTTTACGGCTGGAAAACCGCTTTTTACGGGACCCTTTTACCTGCACCGATGATCGCACTGTCTTTCCCGGATCTTGTTTTTCAAATTATGGACGAAGGCCACGATGTTCAGTTTCACGCGTGGGACCACCGTCGATGGCAGGATGAATTGACAGTGAAATCGCAAAGATGGATCGAACAATGGTTTGAGGCCGGGATAAGCGGTTTTGAAAAGCTGACTGGCCGGAAACCGACAGGCTTCGGGGCGCCATCCTGGCTGATCGACGACCGGGTTCTGAAAATTATTCAAAAATATCATTTTGAATATCTAAGCTGTACCCGGGCAAAAGCGCCTTTTATCCATGATAACCCTGTCATTCTGGAAATTCCGTCCGATCTTCCGTGTTTCGAAGAACTGGATCCCCGAAAAGATGTGGCGATTCTGAGCAACATGATCAGCGACGGAGGAAATCATGTTCTTCCCGTACATGCCGAAGTTGAGGGGGGGATTTTCGAAGAGAAGTTCAGGGAGCTTTTAAAAAATGCTTTGGCAGGCGGCATAAAGATCACGGGGTTGGAAAGCATCAAAGCCGGTCTCGATGTAGGGCATCTGACCAGAAGAAAGCATACAATGGAATTGCTTCCCGGCAGGCATTCTCCCTGTGCCGTATAGCCGCCATCTGATCATAAGTAATTAAAATAATTTAATAAATTAATTCATGATGTCTTTTTTTAGACATCTGTTGGGGCGTCTTATGCTTGACATTGGTTTTTCAATGTGCTACCCACTTCAGTCAATGAGGTCTGAAAGATGTTTTTTGGGCTTCAACTAAAGGGGAAAGATGTCGGATAACTTTTTTACGTTGATGATCATACCTCGCCGAAAGAGCGCAGTCAGAAAGATTTCTCTTTCGAGTAATTTGGTTCGTGGTCTTTTTATTGGTTCACTTCTTGCCGTCCTGTTAAGCCTGTATGTCGTTTATGATTACGCAAGCATCAAAAGAGACCGTGCGGAGCTTGCCCGCCTCAGGCAGCAAACCGTCCAGCAATCAAGGGAGATAATTGGTCTGGCAGTAAAAGTTGACGAATTTGCCGACCGGATGGAAGAGTTTAAGCAGTTTGACAGACGATTAAGGATCATGGCAACCGATGACGTCGGACAAGACAAGAGAATTCCTCTGGGCATCGGAGGTTCAAACAGCAGTCAGATTCACTTAAAAGAGCTGATCAACAAGGATCAGGAAACGCTTGTTTCCGGCATACATAAGAGCATAACTCAGTTGAATGACGAAGCCAACGAAAGAGAGCAGAGTTTCAACGAACTCTTAATTTTTCTTCGCGAGCAGAAATCAATTCTTGCCGCCAAACCATCCATCTGGCCAGTCAGGGGATGGGTGACATCCGAGTTCGGGGCTCGGCAGAATCCTTTCGGGACCAGTACCGAATTTCATAAAGGCATCGACATTGCGACAGGAATGGGAAAAGAAGTTGCGGCCGCGGCAGACGGAATTGTTGTTGAAGTCAGCCAGGGCTCTGATGACGGTAATAGTGTCAGGATCGAACACGGCTACGGTCGTTCCACAAGTTATTCGCACTTAACGAAAGCGGCTGTTAAGCAGGGAACTCGCGTCAAAAGAGGCGACTTGATCGGATATGTCGGCAGTACCGGACGCAGTACCGGGCCGCATCTCCATTATGCCGTTTATATGAATAATGTCCCGATCAATCCAAGAAAATACTTGAAATAATCAACGAATCTGAATTAATATTAAAAATCGTCAATCCTTGGCGGTTTTAAAGGAGTTATTTTTGTCCGGGTAAGTTATTTCCCCGATAAATAGGGGTTTTTATCAAGGGATCAAATGTGTTAAAATACACCGGTAACAGTACCGGTTTTTTTTTAAAAGGTGACAAATGCTGGGTGCAATCCTTAAAAAAATAGTAGGAACAAAGAACGACAGGGAACTGAAGAGATTATCTGTGCTGTTAGACGAGGTGAACGGTTTTGAAAAAGAACTGATGCTGCTCAGTGACGCCGAGCTTCAGGCAAAAACACCTTATTTTAAAGAAAAACTTCAAAGAGGGTTAACACTGGATGATATTTTGACTGAGGCATTTGCTGTGGCCAGAGAAGCCTCTCGCCGCACATTAATGATGCGTCCCTTTGATGTGCAGGTTATTGGTGGCATTGTTTTACATGAGGGCAAAATAGCGGAAATGAAGACCGGTGAGGGCAAAACGCTTGCCGCGACGATGCCGCTGTATTTGAACGCTCTGGAGGGCAAGGGCTGCCATGTTGTTACCGTCAATGATTATCTGGCCCGCCGCGACGCGGAGTGGATGAGCCCAATTTATCATTTTCTGGGGTTAACGGTCGGAGTAGTTGTCCATGGCATGGATGATGACGAACGCCGTGTTGCTTATGGAACGGACATCACCTACGGTACGAATAACGAATTCGGATTTGATTACCTTCGCGACAACATGAAATTCAGTCTCGAAGATTATGTTCAGCGGGAGTTCAACTTCGCGATTGTTGATGAAGTTGACAGTATTCTGATTGATGAAGCCCGAACACCGCTGATCATTTCCGGTGCTTCGGAAGAATCGACGGACAAATATTATAAAATCAACCAGATCATCCCGCGCTTAAAGAAAGATAAAGATTTCACTATTGAAGAAAAAAGCAAGACGGTAGTCTTGACGGAAGAAGGCGTGTCCAGCGTTGAAAAATATTTAAATGTCCAGAATCTGTATGAGCCGCGAAATATTGAAATTGTTCATCATGTAAATCAGGCTCTCAAGGCCCACACGCTGTTTAAGCGCGATGTGGACTATCTGGTTAAGGATGGACAGGTGATTATTGTCGATGAATTCACCGGACGGGTCATGCCGGGCAGGCGATACAGCGACGGTTTGCATCAGGCGCTGGAGGCCAAAGAGAAAGTTAAGATTGAAAAAGAAAATCAGACCTTGGCCTCTATTACCTTCCAGAATTATTTCAGAATGTATAAAAAACTGGCGGGAATGACCGGAACGGCCGATACGGAAGCCGCCGAATTCAAGAAGATTTACAACCTTGATGTATTAGTCATCCCGACCAATATGCCGATGATCCGCGACGACAATAATGACTTGATCTACAAGACGGAAGAGGAAAAAATCAAGGCCGTCATCGATGAAGTAAAGGCTCTGAATAAAGCCAAACGGCCTGTTCTGATCGGCACCATTTCCATTGAGAAGTCCGAGCTTCTGAGCAAATACCTGACCCGTGCGGGGGTGAAGCATCACGTCCTCAATGCGAAAAATCACGAGAAAGAAGCGGAAATTGTCGCCCAGGCGGGGCAGCCCGGCCAGGTTACCATTTCTACAAATATGGCCGGTCGCGGGACGGATATTAAGCTCGGCGAAAATGTCGCTGATCTGGGGGGACTGCACATCCTGGGAACGGAAAGGCATGAAAGCCGCCGAATTGACAATCAGCTCAGAGGAAGATCCGGCCGTCAGGGAGACAAAGGTTCATCGCGTTTCTTCCTTTCGCTGGAAGATGACCTGCTCAGGGTTTTTGGAGCAGACAGAATATCTACCGTAATGGATACCGTCGGTCTTGAAGAAGGTCAGCCCATTGAACATAAATACATCTCCAAGGCAATTGAAAACGCTCAAAAGAGAGTTGAAGGCCAGAACTTCGATATTCGAAAGCATCTGCTCGATTATGACGATGTCATGAACAATCAGAGAAAAGTCATCTATGAGCAACGGAAAAAAGTCTTACGTGGCGATGATTTATGGTCAGATGTTGAAGAAATGGTTGAGGAAATTTCCGGTGATCTTTTGTCTGAATTTACGGGAGAAAAAAGCCACCCTCAGGACTGGAATCTTAAATCCCTCGATGATGCAATATTCAAACAATTTAATTTGCGGCTGGATATAAGCACGGCACTCGGTATGACATCTGTAGCCGCCATCCACAGTTTCATCATGGAAAATGTGCAAAAATATTTGCGGGGCAAAGAAAAGGAATTCGGCCCTGAGCTGATGAACTATCTCATGAAAGTCATCATGCTGCAGGCAATTGACACCCATTGGAAAGAGCATTTGCTCTCCATGGATCACCTGAGGGAAGGCATCGGTCTGCGCGGCTACGGTCAGAAAGATCCAATAAGGGAATACCAGCGTGAAGGTTATGCCATGTTCATGGAAATGATCAGCCGCATCAAGATGGATACCCTGGAAAAACTATGCCTGGTCAGGATCCAGAGGGAAGAAGAAGTCGAAGAAATAAGGCAGAAACAGAAACAGGACTATATAATGAGCCGTGGTGAAGATACGCCGGCAAACCAAACCATCAGACGTGACACGGAGAAGGTTGGACGGAACGATCCCTGTCCCTGCGGTAGCGGCAAGAAGTATAAAAAATGCTGCGGGGTTTAAGATTTAACAAGGAGCTGCAATGGTAAAATCAACCAACAACAAAGTAAGCGTGCCCGGTTTTTTAGCCAACGGAGTTTCTGCGGGTATTAAGGGCGGTGACCAGAAGGACCTGGGGCTGATTTATTCCACAGTTCCGGCAAAGGCAGCCGCGATGTTTACAAAAAATACTTTCAGGGCCGCGCCCGTTTTGATTGATGCGGAAAGGATCAAAAGAGGAATGGCGCAGGCGATTATCACCAACAGCGGCTGTGCCAACGCGGCGACCGGCAAAGAAGGAATGGAAGACGCGCTGGCCGTTTCTGCGGCGGCAGCCAGACAGTTAAAAATTCCCGAAGAACATCTTCTGGTGTGTTCGACGGGTGTGATCGGGAAAAGGCTTCCTCTGAAAAAAATTGAAACCGGTATTGGCAAACTGGTCAAAGGGCTGAATGAGTTTGGCATCGAGGATGCAGAATCGGCCATGATGACTACTGATAAATATCCCAAAATATCCATTCGCAAAGGTATTGTCGGTGCCAAGGATATTACAGTCTGCGGGATTGCCAAAGGCGCCGGTATGATTGAACCCAATATGGCAACGTTGCTCACGTATGTTATGACCGATGCTTTGATCGACACTAAGGCGCTCAACACCGTATTTCATCAGGTGATTGACTCGACATTTAACGCCATCAGTGTTGACGGTTGCATGAGCACCAACGATACCGCCATCATTCTGGCAAACGGCCTGGCCGGAAACAATCCGCTGGAGAGGGCTCAGGCGCGGCTTCAGAGGTTTCGAGACATGTTAACGGATGTTTTGGCCGAACTTTCCCAGGCCGTGGTGAAAGACGGGGAGGGCGCAACAAAATTTATCACAATAGTGGCTGAAGGGGCAAAATCAAAATCAGATGCGAAACGTGTCGCCTATTCTGTAGCCAATTCCAATCTTGTCAAGACCGCTTTTTTTGGCGAAGATCCCAACTGGGGCAGAATCATTGCCGCAATCGGCGCTTCGGGAATCCCTCTGGAAAGAGAAAAAATTGGTTTATCAATAGGCAATGTCAACGTATTTTCACAGGATGCGCCGGCAGGCGCCACGCTTTCAAAGTTGAAAGAGGTCTTTGCAGGAAGCAACATTGAGGTCCGCATCAGCCTGGGCGGCGGCGACAAGTCCTACGCAGTCTATACATCCGATCTTTCTTATGATTATGTTAAAATCAACGCCGATTATTCAACCTGAAGCCCGAAAACAATAAAATACGCTAATTTTATTGCCAAAACAGTTATTATGACTTGAATAAACAAATAATTTGTGGTAATTGCCGCAAACATTTCACACATCTCCGGATTGTCGGTATGTTGCTTAGAAATTAAGTGTGCCGGGCAAGTTGATGGGGGTGGAGGATAAAAAACAAAAAGGAGAAAAAAGTATGTCAGCAATTTCGATGAAACTGTTACTCGAAGCCGGTGTCCATTTCGGACATCAAACCAACAAATGGAACCCCAAGATGAAGCCCTATATCTTCGGGGCGCGCAACAACATCTATATTATCGACCTTCAGCAAACCGTCGGTATGTTTCAGACGGCCTATAACTTTGTTGTGGATACGGTCAGCCAGGGCAAAGAAATTCTTTTTGTCGGAACCAAGAAACAATCCCAGGAGGCCATTCGCGAAGAGGCGTCGCGCTGTGGAATGCCCTACGTCAATCAACGCTGGCTGGGCGGCATGCTGACCAATTTTATTACCGTTAAAAAGAGTGTTGACCGCCTCAACAGCCTGAATAAAATGTTCAATGACGATTCAATCAAGGCTTTCCCGAAAAAAGAAATCACCAAACTGCAGAAAGAAATGGACAAACTGGAAAATGTTCTGGGCGGTATTAAAAACATGAAATCCCATCCGGCCGCTGTTTTTATCGTCGATCCCAATCGGGAGCACATCGCTGTTATGGAAGCCAAGAAGCTGAAAGTTCCATTGGTGGCTATTGTCGATACAAATTGCGATCCGACGGATATCGATTATATTATTCCGGGAAACGATGACGCGATCCGGGCCATCAAACTGTTTGCTTCAAAATTTGCCGATGCGGTTTTAGAAGGCAAGAAAAAATTTGAAGAGAAACTGGCCGCCGAATCCAACAAAGAGGCACCGGAGGCTGCGGTGGAAAAGAAAGATGCCGAATCGGACATCCCTGAAAGCGTTGAGATGGAAAACGCTTCTTCTGATACGACGGATCAGCAGTAGGTACGCAGTACTTGCTACAAAAGAATATGCAGGAATAGAATTTAGGAGGATATGAAATTGGAAATCACTTCAACAATGGTTAAGGAATTAAGAACGAAAACCGGTGCCGGCATGATGGATTGCAAGGAAGCGCTGGCGGCGGTAGACGGTGATTTTGAAAAGGCTATTGACTTTTTAAGAAAGAAGGGGCTTTCGGCGGCAACCAAGCGATCATCCAAGGCGGCCAAAGACGGAACCGTTGCTTCCTATATACACATGGGCGGTCGAATCGGCGTTATGGTGGAAGTTAATTGCGAAACTGATTTTGTGGCTAAAACGGATGACTTCCAGACCATGGCCAGAGATATTGCCATGCACATTGCCGCATCCAATCCGCAGTATGTTCGTTCTGATGAAATTCCTGGTGATGCCCTTGACAGAGAAAAAGAAATCTATCGCAGTCAATTACGCGAAGAGAAAAAACCTGAAAAAATCTGGGATAAAATCATCGAAGGGAAACTTAAAAAATATTATGAAGATGTTTGCCTGGTCGATCAGAAGTTTGTTAAAAACCAGGATATCAATGTTGGGACCCTGGTCAGCAATATGATCGCCAAAACAGGTGAAAATATCGTTATCAGGCGATTTGCCCGTTTCCAACTCGGTGAGGAAATCAAGCAGTAATGAGCGAAAAGAAAAAGGCTGCATTCAAAAGAATTCTCCTGAAACTGAGCGGTGAAGCTCTCCTGGGGAAGCAATCCACCGGCGTAGATCCGGACGTTGCGAATTACATTGCAGATGAAATAAAGTCCCTTTCCGATCTGAAAATTCAGATCGGAATTGTCATCGGCGGCGGTAATATCTTTCGTGGCATTGAAGCCAGCGCGAAGGGGATGGACAGGACAACCGCCGACTATATGGGCATGCTGGCAACGGTGATCAATAGTCTTGCTCTTCAAAGTGCACTGGAGATGCGCGGTCTTCCGACACGTGTTCAGTCCTCCATTGAGATGAGGGAAATTGCGGAACCGTTTATTCAGCGCAAAGCGGTCCGTCATTTGGAAAAGGGCAGAATTGTCATATTTGCCGGCGGAACGGGAAATCCCTATTTTTCCACGGATACGGCCGCGTCATTGAGAGCGATGGAAATTCAGGCTGATGTCATCATGAAAGCCACTAAGGTTGATGGAGTGTACAATGCAGATCCGGTAAAAAACAAATCCGCTGTGATGTTTAAAAAAATAAGTTATATTGATGTGTTGACTAAAAACCTTAAAGTAATGGATTCAACTGCGATTACCCTTTGTCGCGATAACTCGTTGCCCATCGTTGTCTTCAATCTGCAAAAAAAGGGCAATATCCGGAGCGTTGTTTGCGGTAAAAAAATTGGAACTTATGTAGGAGAATGATGATGAAAGACCAGATTTTTTCGAAGTTCAAGGATGAGATGGAAAAAACAATATCTTCTCTGGAGAAATCATTCAGCAGGGTGAGAACGGGTCGTGCATCTGTGTCGTTGCTTGATGGCATCAAGGTTGATTATTATGGAACTCCCACCCCGATTGCCCAGGTAGCCACCCTTTCCGTACCTGAAAGCAGGCTTATTGTGATTGCGCCCTGGGATGCGACGGCCATCGGTGCAATCGAAAAAGCAATACAAAAGTCTGATCTGGGCTTAATGCCATCCACCGACGGCAAGGTGATTCGTCTGTCCATTCCCCAGTTAACGGAAGAAAGACGCAAAGAACTTGTTAAAGTTGTTAAAAAAATGGCAGAAGAAGGCAAAGTCAAATTGCGCAACGAACGGCGTGACAGCAACGAGGCATTAAAGGATTTAAAAAAGAATAATAAAATGTCCGAGGACGAACTTTTCAACGCTCAGGACGAAGTTAAAAAATTACTCGACCGCTATATCGAAAAGACAGATAAAATTCTGGCGACCAAAGAAAAAGAAATTATGGAGATATAAGCACCCGGAAACAGAAAAATATTTTAATGGGGAGTCAAAAGCTCCCCATTTGTTTTTAAGGACAGAAGAAAAGAACATGTTCAAGATCGATCAAAACAAACTGCCGCAGCATATTGCCATCATCATGGATGGCAACGGTCGGTGGGCAAAACAGCACACCATGGGCAGGATTCGAGGCCACAAAAAGGGTGCTCTGGCCGTCAGGACAACAGTGACGGCCTGCCGAGAAATTGGGATTCAATATCTGACGCTTTTTGCGTTCTCTTCTGAAAACTGGGGAAGACCCGACGATGAAGTTGACGCCCTGATGTCTCTGCTGGAAGATTATCTCGAAAAGGAAACGCCGACGCTTCAGAAACAGCAAATCCGTCTGAATTCAATCGGTGACATAGACCGGCTGTACCCGCCGGTGAAAGAAAAGCTTCTGGATGTTAAGAAACTCACGGAGCGAAATGACAAGATGGTACTAAATCTGGCGTTGAGCTACGGCAGCCGTGATGAAATTGTTCTTGCCATTCAAAAGATGATTTCGGACAATCAAAAAGGAAAACTTGAGATCGACGACATCAATCAGGACTCGGTCGGACATTATTTATATACAGACGGCATGCCCGATCCTGATCTCCTGATCCGGACCAGCGGGGAATATCGCATCAGCAATTTCCTGCTCTGGCAGCTTGCTTATACTGAACTGTATTTTACGGATGTGTTGTGGCCTGATTTTAAAAAAGATGATTTGTTGAAGGCCATTGCTGTGTATCAGCGCAGAGAGCGTCGTTTCGGATTAACGAGTGATCAAATCAGCAGGAAATAGCTTTTATCCAGGAAGCAAAAAATGGCGACAAAAAACTCTAATCTGCAAAGATGGTTGACCGGCATTGTTCTGGCAGTCGTTTTGCTCCTGATTATTTTTTTAGGATCCCTAGAATTGTTTGCCGCCGCGATCATGCTGATTATCATTATTGGCATGTGGGAATACAACAGTATCGTTTTCGGACCTGGCTTCCTGAAAGAAAAGACGGAGGGCCTGATTCTTGCCGTTTTTATTCCCGTCACCGTGTTGTTTGGCAATGAGCAATGGTTAACCGCTCTTCTGGCTTTTGCGGTCATGGCCGTGTTCATTGTCTTTCTATGGAAAATCAGCGAAGACAGCTTTGACATGTCGTCTGTGAATAAAGTGCTTTTTGGAATGCTTTATATTCCACTGTTGACATCACACTTCATCATGCTTCGGAAACTGGACCGCGGAATTGAATGGGTTATGCTTGTTCTGGTGATTGGAATCGTTGGGGATACCGTTGCTCTTTATGTGGGCAAGTTTTTCGGGAAAAAAAAGCTGATTCCGCTGGTTAGCCCAGGTAAAACCGTGGAAGGCACCCTTGGCCTCATTTTTGGCGGAACGGCAGCTGCCTGTCTATTCGGTTATTTCCTGATTTCCGATGTCAGCGTTTTCCATTTTCTGTTTCTCGGATTTGCGGGCAGCATCATCGGGCAGTTGGGAGATCTCTGTGAGTCCGTCATCAAAAGGAATTATGGGAAAAAAGACGCAAGTTCGCTTCTGCCGGGGCATGGCGGGCTGATGGACCGGATGGACAGTCTGATTTTTCTGGGACCTTTCGTTTATTATTACCGGATTTTTGTGATTGGCTGATGAAAAAAATCACCATTTTAGGATCAACGGGTTCCATCGGTGTCAGCACACTGGATGTTATTGAAAAGAATCCAAAGGCATTCAAGGTGACGGCGCTTGCGGCCGGACGCAATGTGAATCTTCTCGCGCAGCAGATTGCAAAATTTGACCCGGAGATCGTTGCTGTCAGCGCCAGGGAAGAGGCTGTGAACTTGCGTAAAATCCTGGGGCTAAAAAAAAAGATTCCAATCCTTTATGACGAAAAAGGTGTTGAGGAAGTCGCGTCCTATTCTGCGTCCGATATCGTTCTTTCGGCCATTTCCGGGGCGGCAGGCCTGAAACCGACGCTGGCGGCAATGGAAGCGGGCAAAGACATTGCCCTGGCGAATAAAGAAACCATGGTGATTGCCGGGCATATTGTTACCCGACGGGCAAAGCAAAAAAAGATAAAAATACTTCCTGTGGATAGTGAGCACAGCGCGATATTTCAATGTCTGGCTGGACAGAAGACCCAAAATTTGAGAAGGATTCTTCTGACGGCATCCGGCGGCCCTTTTTTAAATTTATCCGGGGCTGATCTGAAGAAAGTGACATTAGCGCAGGCGCTCAGGCATCCTCGCTGGAAAATGGGCAGTAAAATAACCATTGATTCAGCATCCCTGATGAACAAAGGGCTGGAAGTGATCGAGGCAAAATGGCTGTTTGACATGGATATTGCCCGCATTGATGTTTTAATCCATCCCCAGAGTGTTGTGCATTCCATGATTGAACTTAAAGACGGATCCGTCCTGGCACAGCTGGGTATTGCCGACATGAGAATACCGATCGCCTACGCGTTGACTTATCCGGACCGTTTGTTAAATGAACTGCCGGCATTAAATCTTGCCGAAATCCGGTCACTGGATTTTTTTAAACCGGACATGAAAAAGTTTCCCTGCCTCGGGCTCGCTTATGAAGCGGGGCGTCTTGGCGGCACGGCTCCCGTTGTCTTGAATGCGGCGAATGAAACTGCGGTTGCCGCATTTACAGAAAAAAAGATTTGCTTTAATGATCTGCCGAAAGTAATAGAAAAAGTAATGGACAAACATCGGGTAAAGAAAAATCCATCCCTGGACGATATTCTGGGCACAGACAGGGAAGCCAGAATACAAGCAGGCATGATCGTTAATAAATTAAGGAAAAGGTGACAGTTTGGTAACATTAATTTCATTTGTCGTTTTGCTTGGAGTCCTTATTTTCATTCATGAACTCGGCCATTTTCTGGCCGCTCGAATTGGGGGGGTAGGGGTTCAGAAGTTTTCTCTGGGATTTGGCCCGAAAATTTTCGGGAAAACTGTCGGGGAGACGGAATATGTCCTTTCCTGGATTCCACTGGGCGGGTATGTAAAGCTGCTGGGAGAATCCGGCACGGAAGAGCTGCCGCCGGAAGACGAAGAAAGGTCTTTTTACAATCAGCCAACCTGGAAGCGGTTGTTAATTGTGCTGGCGGGGCCGGTTTTTAATTTTCTTCTGGCCGTGGTCATTTTCTTTATTGTTTTTATGTACGGACTGCCCAACCTTATCCCAGTCATAGGGGAGATGTCAGCAGATTCCTCAGCTGCGGCGGCAGGCATTCTCAAAGGCGATAAGATCGTATCTCTCAACGATCAAAAGATAGCTTATTGGGATGAAATAAGACCAATTATAACAAAGGGAAAAGACAGTGAAGTTAAAGTAGTGGTTGAACGTGGAAATGAAAGCAAAACATTTACGGTAAAACCCAGGATTTCCAAGACAAAGAATATCTTCGGTGAAGAAGAGTCAACTTATCTCATTGGAGTATCCCCATCAGGTAAAACGGTCATCGAAAGAAAAAATCCCCTGCAGTCGGTGGCTTCATCATTTGAAAAGACATGGGAAATCAGCAAGCTCACCGTTATTTCCGTTGTCAAAATGATTGAAGGGGCCATTTCACCCCGTACACTGGGAGGACCCATTTTTATTGCTCAGATCGCGGGCGCCCAGGTCAAGGAAGGAATTATTCCGTATATTCTTTTCATGGCTGTTTTGTCGATCAACCTGGGAGTCATCAATCTGTTCCCCATTCCTGTTCTGGATGGGGGGCACATATTCTTTTATCTGATCGAAATGGTGACCAGACGGGAAATACCATTAAAAATCAAAGAGATATCTCAGCAAATCGGGTTTGTCTTCCTGGTGATGCTGATGCTTTTTGTCATTATGATTGATATTGAACGGCTCAATATAAAGCCGATCAATGATGTCTTAAAATTTTTCAAGTAATATGTTGACACTAGCTTTTGATTCGTCTTCGAAAACAGTTTCTGTTTCCCTTTTGCGTGACAGGGCTGTTCTTTATGATACCATTATCAATAATGGCCTCAATCATTCTGAAGTGCTTCTCCCCGCCATTGATGAAGCAATCCGTCTGAGCGGCGTTGCACTGTCGGCGATTGATTTATTTGCCTGTACCCTCGGACCGGGGTCATTTACCGGATTGCGCATTGGCGTTAGCACCCTGAAAGGGTTGATGATGGCAACAGGAAAACCGGCAGTGGGAGTTTCGGCCCTGGCAGCTCTGGCACTCAATGTGAATAATCAAAACGCGGTTATCGGCCCGATGATGGATGCCGGCCGCGGTCAGGTCTATCTTGCCTACTACCGGTATGACGAAGATGGCGTTTTGAGACAGCTGGAAGCCGAAAGAGCTCTGAATCCGGAAAGCATTGCCGATTGTTTGAAAGAAGATGTGATCTATGTCGGAGACGGCGCGATAAAATATGCAGATTTGATCCGCTCCTTAAGCAATGAAATAACAATAGCTCCGGCACAGCAGCAATATATCTGTGCCTCTGCCGTAGGAATCCTGGCGGTTGAAAAATACCGGCAAAATGATTTGCTTGACCTGTCAGCATGCGTTCCTTTTTATTTGCGTTCGGCCGACGCACTGCCGAAAAAATCCGTAATTCTTTAAAAAATTTTAAGTCGTCTCGGTTTTCAGAAATCCAATTCAATCAGCAACAGAAAGCCGGCAATTATGATGAAGATTTTTATGTTTCGAAAAGAATATTGGAAAAGGTCAGGAAGAAATCCGGGCACATTGAGTCTGTCGACAGTCCTTGCTGTATGGATGATATTTATTATTCAACTTTCTCCTGTTCATGCGGAGAATGTTTTTGAGAGGCAGTTCGGTCTTTTACCCTTTTTGAAAACCAGGGCACCCATCTCATCTGTTGTGGTTGTAAATGTCTATCCCCACGATGCCGGGAACTTTACGCAGGGGTTGTTTTTCCATCAGGGATTTTTTTATGAATCGACAGGGCTTCATGGAAAATCTTTTCTGTACCGCAAAGATGTCAAAACCGGGAAACCCCTGCAAAAAGTCAAAATAGATCAGGAGTATTTCGGCGAGGGAATTGCCCTTCTGAAGAATAGAATTTATCAGTTGACATGGAAAAGCGGCACCGTTTTCGTTTATGACAGGCAGACTTTCCAGACAATCGGGAGAATGAAATATGAAGGAGAGGGCTGGGGTTTGACGTCGGACGGCAGGTATTTGCTGATGAGTAACGGATCATCAACCATAACCTTTCGTCATCCTGATTCATTTAAAGTGATTCGGAAAATCGAGGTTCATGACGGTAGCCGGACCGTGGACAGACTCAACGAACTGGAGTTCATTAAAGGTGAAATATGGGCACATATATTTACCGAAGACATGATTGTCCGCATATCGCCCAAAAGCGGCAGGGTGACCGGCTGGATTGACTTATCGACGCTCCGCGCCTATCTTCCCCGGAACGCGCACGTTGATGTAATAAACGGCCTGGCCTACGATGCGAAAGAAGGCCGGATTTTTGT
>Ga0316605_10001248_pt1 | contig 14945 bp, 15 predicted proteins | sample OWC_soil_day20_n_FD_207666 | JGI IMG/M metagenome (GOLD analysis project Ga0316605, IMG submission 207666) | Wetland soil microbial communities from Old Woman Creek delta, Ohio, United States - OWC_soil_day20_noCT | ecosystem: Environmental > Terrestrial > Soil > Wetlands | place: USA: Ohio... | reverse complement strand
CTTTCCCTGTGCGCCTTTGCCCTGGTCGTGATGCTGGGCAATATGCTGGTTATCTGGCTGTCGGTGCCGGCCGTATTCCTGGCCGCCAGCTATCCGTTCACCAAGCGTTTCTTCGCCATTCCGCAGGCCTATCTCGGCGTTGCCTTCGGCTTCGGCATCCCGATGGCTTACGCCGCCCAGCTCGGCGGCGTGCCGGCCGAAGCCTGGTGGCTGTTGCTGGCCAACGTCTTCTGGGCGGTGGCCTACGATACCGAATACGCCATGGTGGACCGCGACGACGATCTGAAAATCGGCATCAAGACCTCGGCGATCACTTTCGGCCGCTTCGACGTGGCGGCGGTCATGGCCTGCTATGCGGCGACCCTGGCCATCATCGGCTGGGTCGGCTATACGCTGCACCTGGGCTGGCCGTTCTTCCTCGGGCTGGCCGTGGCGGCGGCGATCATGGGCCTCCATTACACCTGGATTCGCGGCCGCGAGCGCATGTCCTGCTTCAAGGCCTTCCTGCACAACAACTATGTCGGTCTGGCGATTTTCGTCGGGATCGTGCTGAGCTTCCTGATTAAATGAAATACCACGACCTGCGCGACTTCATGGCGCAACTGGAAAAGACCGGCGAACTGAAGCGGGTCGGTGTCGAAGTCGATACCCGCCTCGAAATGACCGAAATCTGCGACCGGGTGTTGCGTGCCGAAGGGCCAGCCATCCTGTTCGAAAAGCCCAAGGGTCACGACATTCCCGTGCTGGCCAACCTGTTCGGCACGCCGAAGCGGGTGGCGCTCGGCATGGGCGAGGAATCGGTGCAGGCGCTGCGCGAAGTCGGCAAGCTGCTCGCCTACCTGAAGGAGCCGGAGCCGCCGAAAGGCCTGAAGGACGCCTGGGACAAGCTGCCCATCCTGAAGCAGGTGCTGAATATGGCGCCGAAAACGGTGTCGACCGCAGCCTGTCAGGAGATCGTCTGGGAGGGCAAGGACGTCGATCTCGCCAAGCTGCCGATCCAGCATTGCTGGCCGGGCGACGTGGCGCCGCTGATTACCTGGGGCCTGGTCGTTACCAAAGGGCCGCACAAGAATCGGCAGAACCTCGGCATCTATCGCCAGCAGGTGTTGGGCCCCAACAAGGTCATCATGCGCTGGCTGGCGCATCGCGGCGGGGCGCTCGATTTTCGCGAATTCCAGCTGGCCAATCCGGGCCAGCCGTTCCCGGTCGCCGTCGTGCTCGGCTGCGACCCGGCGACCATTTTGGGCGCCGTGACGCCGGTGCCCGATTCGCTGTCCGAATACCAGTTCGCCGGTCTGCTGCGCGGCGGCAAGACCGAATTGGTCAAGTGCCTCGGCTCGGCGTTGCAAGTGCCCGCCTCGGCCGAAATCGTGCTGGAAGGGGTGATCCATCCCGGCGAGATGGCACTGGAAGGGCCGTATGGCGATCACACCGGCTACTACAACGAGCAGGCCGAATTCCCGGTATTCACCATCGAGCGCGTCACCATGCGCCAGAACCCGATCTACCACAGCACCTACACCGGCAAGCCGCCCGACGAGCCGGCCGTATTGGGCGTTGCGCTCAACGAAGTGTTCGTGCCGCTGTTGCAGAAGCAGTATCCGGAAATCGTCGATTTCTACCTGCCGCCGGAAGGCTGCTCGTACCGGATGGCCATCGTCAGCATCAAGAAAGCCTACCCCGGCCACGCCAAGCGGATCATGTTCGGCATCTGGAGCTTCCTGCGCCAGTTCATGTATACGAAGACGATCATCGTCGTGGACGACGACATCGACATCCGCGACTGGAAGGAAGTGGTGTGGGCGATGACGACGCGCATGGACGCCACCCGCGATACGACCCTGGTCGACAACACGCCCATCGATTACCTCGATTTCGCCTCGCCGGTGGCCGGCCTCGGTTCCAAGATGGGGCTGGATGCGACCAACAAGTGGCCGGGCGAGACCAATCGCGAGTGGGGGCGGCCGATTGTCATGGACGACGGAGTGAAGCGGAAAGTGGATGAAATGTGGGGGAGTCTGGGCTTATGAGCGTCAAGGTTGTTCCGGTCGATCTCTACGATATCGCGCAGGCCGGGCGCTGGCTGGCCCTGCTCGATCACTACGCGCGCGATCCGATGGGCGGTGGCGATGGTCTGAGCAGTTTTGCCCAGCTCAATCTGGTGACCAGCATCCGCGAGGTGCCCGGTTATCACGGGGCAATGGCCTGGCTGGATGGCCAGGCGGTCGGGCTGGTCAATTGTTTTGCCGGTTTCTCGACCTTTGCTGCGCGGCCGCTGCTCAACATCCACGACATTGTCGTCCGTCGCGAACATCGCCGGCAGGGCATCGGCCAGGCCTTGCTGGCCTGGGCCGAGCAGCGGGCGCAGGAATTGGGCTGCTGCAAGCTGACGCTGGAGGTGCTGTCGAACAACCACCAGGCGATGGCCTCTTACCAACAGGCTGGCTTCGCGCCCTACGTGCTCGACCCGGCAGCCGGGCAGGCGTTGTTCCTGCAAAAAATCCTCCCGGAGGTGTAAATCATGCAGGAACCTGTGTCCGTCCCTGATTTGCAAGGTGTTCGCCCGTCGCTGGTGCAACTGACCCACTTCATTTACGGTCTGCACGCCATTGCCGTGCTGGTCGGCGTCACCTCGGCGGCGACCGTTGCTGGCGGCTTCGTCTTCGGCTTGCCGTCGCTGTGTGCGGTCTTTCTCAATTACCTGAAGCGGAGCGACGTTCAGGGCACCTGGCTGGAGAGCCACTTTCGCTGGCAGGTGCGGACCTTCTGGTTCACGTTGTTGTGGCTGGTTGTCTATGGCCTGCTGATCGTCACCATCATCGGCATTCCTCTGGCCTGGTTGGTCATTGCCGTGCTCGGCCTGTGGGTTGGCTACCGGGTGGTGCGCGGCTGGCTGGCCCTGTTCGGCGTGCAGCCGATAGTTTGAGGCCGCTAGTCTGAATTTATCGCCTGTTTTGTTTGATTCCGGTCAATCTGCCGCTACACTGGCGCGTTCATAATTTGCCGCTGATTTCTTTCGGTTTTCCCCCTGATGCTTGAAGCAGACAATCTGGAATGCGTGCGCGGCGAGCGGCGCCTGTTTGCCGGGCTCAACTTCAAGTTGGCGGCCGGGGAACTGCTCTATTTGCAGGGCAAAAATGGCGCCGGCAAGACCAGTCTGCTGCGCATGCTGATCGGCCTGCTGCTGCCGGCGAGCGGTGAAATCCGCTGGAAAGGGCTGGCAATCGAGTCCGACGAATTTCGCGCCGATCTGTGCTACCTCGGCCACCTGAATGCCATCAAGGAAGAATTGACGCCGCTGGAAAACCTGCTGGCCGCCGCCCGTCTGGCCGACGAGGACCTGTCGGAGGACGACGCCATCGATGCGCTGGAGCAGGTCGGCCTGGCCGGCCGCGAGGATCTGGCCTGCAAATACCTGTCGCAGGGCCAGAAGCGCCGCGTTGCGCTGGCCCGCCTGGTCAAGGAACGCCGGCCGCTGTGGATTCTCGACGAACCCTTCGTCGCCCTCGATGTCGCTGCGGTCGACTGGCTGGCCGGCCTGATTTCCGCCCACCTGCAACGCGGCGGCCTGGCCGTGATGACGACGCACCAGCCGGTCGACATTCCGGCCGGCACCGTGCGCGAACTGAAACTTTCCTGATGCTGAAGATCATTACCGCCGTCATCGGCCGCGATTTGAAGCTGGCCATGCGCCGCCAGGCCGACATCGTTTCGGCGCTGTTCTTCTTCGTCATCGTGGTCAGCTTGTTTCCGCTCGGCATCGGGCCGGAGCCCGATCTGCTGCGCAAGCTGGCGCCCGGCGTGCTGTGGGTCGCCGCCTTGCTGGCCACCATGCTGTCGCTGCCGCGCCTGTTCGCCGACGATCACCGCGACGGCACGCTGGAGCAGCTGGCGCTGGCGCCGCATCCCCTTGGACTGGTTGTTACCGGGAAAGTGATCGCTCACTGGCTGGTCTCCGGCCTGCCGCTGGCGCTGATCGCGCCGGTGCTCGGCATCCAGTTCGACCTGTCGGCCGACGCGCTTGTTGTGCTGACCTTCGCCATCCTGCTCGGCACGCCGGCGTTGTCCGGCATCGGGGCCATCGGCGCGGCGCTGACTCTCGGCCTGCGCGGCGGCGGCGTGCTCCTGTCGCTGCTGGTGCTGCCGCTCTACATCCCGGTGTTAATATTCGGCGCCGGTGCAGTGGATGCGACGGTGACCGGTCTCGGGGGGGAAGGTCATCTTTCCCTGCTGGCTGCCCTTACCTTTGCTTCTGTCGGCTTCGCCCCCTGGGCGGCGGCCGCTGCCTTGAAGATCGCCCTCGAATGAAAGACCGTTTCAATCTCTACCGCTTCGCCTCGCCGGCCACCTTCTATCCGTTGGCCGGGGTGCTGATTCCCTACTTCGCCGCCGTCTCGGTCGTCTTCGGTCTGGCCGGCCTCTATCTCGGCATGCTGGTGGCGCCGACCGACTTCCAGCAGGGCGAGGGCTACCGGATCATCTTCATCCACGTGCCGGCCTCCTGGCTGTCGATGTTCATTTATCTGGTGATGGCCGGCTGGGCGGCCATCGGCCTGGCCTTCAATACCCGCTTGTCCGGCATGATGGCGCAGGCGCTGGCGCCGACCGGCGCGCTGATGGCTTTCCTGTCGCTGTGGACCGGCGCCCTCTGGGGCAAGCCGATGTGGGGCGCCTGGTGGGTGTGGGATGCGCGCCTGACTTCGGAACTGATCCTGCTCTTCCTTTACATCGGCTACATGGCGTTGACCGCAGCGATCGACGACGCCCGGCGGGCCGACAAGGCCGGTGGCCTGTTGTTGCTGGTCGGCGTGGTCAATGTGCCGATCATCTATTTCTCCGTGAAGTGGTGGAATACCTTGCACCAGGGGTCCAGCGTCAATCTGACCAAGTCGTCGATGGCCGAGACCATGCTATGGGGCATGCTGCTGATGGCCATGTGTTTCTGGATGTATTCGATTGCCGTCGCCCTGATGCGGGTGCGCACCATCATGCTCGAACGCGAGCGTCACACCGACTGGGTCAAGGCCTTGTTGGCCGGAGGCGAGAAATGATTCACTGGAACAGTTTTGCCGATTTTCTCGCCATGGGCGGCTACGGCTTCTATGTCTGGGGTTCGTTCGGCGTCACCGCGCTCATCATGGCCGTTGAACCTATTCTCGTCGCCCGCCATCGAAAGACCACTCTTGCCCGTCTCAAGCGCCAGCTGCGCGCCGAAACCAGGAACACCGCTGAATGAAATCCCGTCACAAGAAACTCGCCCTGATCGGCGGCGCGCTGGCCATCATCGGCATCGTCGCCGCGCTGGTGCTGAACGCGCTGAACAGCAATATCGCCCTCTATATCTCGCCGACCGACGTTGCCGCCGGCAAGGCGCCGCAGGGCAAGGTTTTCCGCATCGGCGGCCTGGTCAAGGAGGGCAGCATCAGCCGCCAGGCTGACGGCGTGACCATCGCTTTCGTCATTACCGATACCGCCAAGGACATCCCGGTGCATTACAAAGGGATCCTGCCCGACCTGTTCAAGGAAGGCAAAGGCGCCGTCGCCCAGGGCAAGTTGAACGCCGATGGCAGTTTTGTCGCCAACGAAGTGCTGGCCAAGCACGACGAGAACTACATGCCGCCGGAAGCCGCCAAGGCAGTGAGCGATGCCCAGCAGGCGGCCGGCAAGCACGTTTCGCCGTCCTCCGTTAGCCAACCGAAAGCGAGCTACTGAGCATGATCCCCGAACTTGGCCATTTCGCCCTGATTCTCGCCGCGCTGGTTGCCCTGGTACTCGGCAGCCTGCCGCTGCTTGGTGCCCATCAAAATCGGCAGGCCTGGGTTGCCGTTGCCCGGCCGGCAACGTCGGCGCTGGCGTTGCTGGTGACTTTTTCCTTCGCCTGTCTGACTCAGGCCTTCGTCGCCAACGATTTCTCGGTGATCTACGTCGCCCAGCATTCCAATTCGCTGTTGCCGCTGCAATACCGGGTGGCGGCGGTGTGGGGCGGTCACGAAGGCTCGCTGCTGCTGTGGATGCTGATGCTGAGCTGGTGGGCCTTCGCCGTCGTGCTCTTTTCGCGCCAGCTGCCGGAAATCATGGTCGCCCGCGTGCTTGGCACGCTCGGCCTGGTCGCCTTCGGCTTCCTGCTGTTCATCCTGATTACCTCCAACCCGTTCGAGCGCCTGTTGCCGGGGGCGGCCGAGGGGCGCGACCTCAATCCGCTGTTGCAGGATTTCGGCCTGGTCATCCACCCGCCGCTGCTCTACATGGGTTACGTCGGCTTCTCGGTGGCCTACGCCTTCGCTGTCGCCGCGCTGCTCTCCGGGCAACTTGACGCCGCCTGGGCGCGCTGGTCGCGGCCATGGACGACGGCGGCCTGGGTGTTCCTGACGCTGGGTATCGCCATGGGTTCGTGGTGGGCCTATTACGAACTGGGCTGGGGCGGCTGGTGGTTCTGGGATCCGGTCGAGAACGCCTCCTTCATGCCCTGGCTGGTCGGCACCGCACTGGTCCATAGCCTGGCCGTCACCGAGAAGCGCGGCAGTTTCAAGAACTGGACGGTGCTGCTGGCCATTTCGGCTTTCTCGCTGTCGCTGCTTGGCACCTTCCTGGTCCGTTCCGGCGTGCTGACCTCGGTGCATGCCTTCGCCACCGATCCGCGGCGCGGCATCTTCATCCTGATCTTCCTGGTCGCCGTGATTGGCACTTCGCTGGCGCTGTTCGCCTGGCGGGCGCCGAAGGTCGGGCTGGGCGGGCGCTTTGGGCTGGTCTCGCGCGAATCGCTGCTGCTGACCAACAACGTGCTGCTGGTCGTCGCCTGCGCCACCGTGCTGCTCGGCACGCTCTATCCGCTGCTGGTCGATGCGCTGGCTATCGGCAAGATTTCGGTCGGGCCACCGTATTTCAACGCGGTGTTCGTGCCGGTGATGACCCCCATTCTGTTCCTGATCGGGGTTGGGCCGTTTGCCCGCTGGAAGGACGCGTCTATCCCGGAGATCGTGCGCACCGTGCGCTGGGCCCTGCTCGCCGCCGCCGTCGTCGCCATCGCGCTACCGCTGGTTTACGGCCAGTGGTCGGCGTTGACCGCACTGGGCATCCTGCTCGCCGCGTGGATCGTGTTCACGGCCGGGATCAACTTCGTCGAGCGTGTGCAGCATACCCGGGGCGGACAGTCCTTCTTCGCCGCGGCAGCCAAGCAGCCGCGCAGTTTCTTCGGCATGCACCTGGCCCATATCGGGGTTGCCGTCTTTGTCGTCGGCGTCACCATGGTGTCCAGCTTCCAGGACGAGAAGGACGTCAAGATGGGGCCGGGCGACAGCGTCGACGTGGCCGGCTACCACTTCACCTTCAACGGCGTGAAGGCAGTCGAAGGGCCGAACTATGTGGCGGCACAGGGCGACTTCGATCTGGCGGTCGACGGTAAATTCGTCAGAAAAATGAACCCGGAAAAGCGCAACTACCATTCGTCGCAGATGCCGATGACCGAGGCCGCCATCGACGCCGGTTTCCTGCGCGACGTCTATGTCTCGCTCGGCGAAGCCATCGACCGCGACAAGCCGGAAGGCGAATGGGCGGTGCGCGTCTATTACAAACCCTTTGTCGACTGGATCTGGGGCGGCTGCGTGCTGATGGCGCTGGGTGGCCTGCTGGCCATGCTCGACCGTCGCTATCGCGTCAAGGCCCGCGCCTCGGCCACGCTTTCCGCTGGAACCCAACACGCATGAACCGCTATTTCTGGATACTCGGCGCCTTCGCCGCGCTGGTCGTCTTGCTGGCCGTCGGTCTTGGCCTGAATCCGCGCGACGTGCCGTCGCCGCTGGTCGGCAAGCCGGCGCCCGCCTTCAGTCTGCCGGTGCTGGCGACGCCGAATAAAACGCTGAGCCCCAAGGACATGCAGGGCAAGGTCTGGTTGCTCAACGTCTGGGCCTCGTGGTGCGTTTCCTGCCGGGCCGAACATCCGGTGCTGGTCGACTTCTCGAGGAAGACCGACGTGCCGTTGATTGGCTTGAACTACAAGGAAGTGCGCGGCGACGGCGGTTTCGACATGGGCAAGATGGCGCCCGACGAGGAAAGAAAGCTGGCTTTCCAGCGCGCCAATCAATGGCTGACCGAACACGGCGATCCCTACAAGCTGACGGTGATGGATCTCGACGGCCGGGTCGGCATCGACTACGGCGTCTATGGGGTGCCGGAAACCTATGTCATCGACAAGGCCGGGGTTATCCGCATGAAGCATACCGGGCCGCTGTCGCCCGAGGTACTGAGCCAGAAGATCATGCCGCTGCTGGCGGAGCTGGCCAAATGAAGTCGCTGCTGACCCTGATTTTTGCCCTTTTTTTGACGTCGACCGCAGCAATCGCCGTCGATAGCGCCACCGAAGCGGCGCTGGCCGCCGACCCGGTGGCCGAGAAGCGCTTGCAGAAGCTGTCCGAGGAATTGCGTTGCCTGGTTTGCCAGAACCAGACCATCGCCGACTCCAATGCCGAACTGGCCCAGGACCTGCGCCGCGAAGTGCGCGCGATGATTAAGGCTGGCAAGAGCGACAAGGAAATCGTCGATTTCATGGTCGTCCGCTATGGCGATTTCGTCCTCTACCGGCCGCCGGTCAAGGGCATCACGCTGCTGTTGTGGGGCGGGCCGGTCCTCCTGATGCTGCTCGGCCTGTTTGCACTGGTGCGTTATCTGCGCCGCCGCAGCACACGTATCGATGCCGAAGAACAGCCGTTGTCGGCCGCCGAAGCCGGTCGCGCCGACGCGTTGCTCAAGGAAAACAACCTGAAATGACCCAGTTCGCCATTTTCTCCACCCTGTTGATCGTGGTGGTTGCCGCCTTCATTCTGCCGCCCCTGTGGCGCGGCCGCTTGGCACCCAAGGCTGGCGCCGGGCGCCGGGAAGCCAATCTGGCCATTTTCCGCGACCAGTTGGCCGAACTGGAACGGGAGCAGGCCGAAGGTACGCTGGCCGAAGCCGATTTCGCCCAGGCGCGCCGCGAATTGCAACGTCGTCTGCTTGAGGAGGTCGAGCCGGAAGCAGCCGTCGACGCGGTGCCGGCCTCGCATGGGCCGAGTCGCAAGCTGGCGGTCGCCATCCTGCTGTTGCTGCCGGTATTTGCCCTGCTCGGTTACGGCATTCTGGGCAATCCGAAGGCCTTGGACCCGACGCAAACGGTCGCCCGGCCGAAGATGACCCCGGAGCAGATCAACGCCATGGTCGCCCGTCTGGCCGACAAAATGAAGGAAAATCCGGACGACATGCAGGGCTGGCTGATGCTGGCCCGCTCCTACAAGGCGATGGGCCGCTACGACGAGGCCGTGCAGGCCTATGCCAAAGCCGAGAAGGTCATCGACCTGGATGCCGATTTGCTGGCCAGCTATGCCGAAACCCTGGCCATGGCCGGCGGCCAGGGCCTGAAGGGCAAGCCGCGCCAACTGGCGGAAAAGGCCCTGAAGCTGGATCCCAAGCATCCGCATTCCTTGTTCCTGGCCGGTGCCGCCGCCATGGAGGCCGGCGACAACAAGAAAGGCATCGCCTACTGGGAAACGCTGCTGCCGCTGGTTGAACCCGGTTCGGAGGTCGAACAGATGCTGAAGAGCGGTATCGACAAGATGAAGCAGGGCAAATAGGGAACAACCGTGGTCGATGCCAGTCGTCGCGGCTTCCTGCGCGGCCGAGCATCGCCGCCGGCCCAGCTCCGGCCGCCCTGGGCTTTGTCCGAGGCGGCTTTCCTCGACGCCTGCACGCGTTGCGACGATTGTCTGAAGGCCTGTCCGACGCAGATTCTGGTTGGCGGTGACGGCGGCTATCCGACCGTCGATTTCCGGCGCGGCGAATGCACCTTCTGCGCCGACTGCGTCGCCGCCTGTCGGCCACAGGCCTTGCGGCGCGCCGACGGGCAGATGGCCTGGTCCTACCGGCTGAGTATCGACAACACTTGCCTGCCGCAACGCGGCGTCGAATGCCGGGTGTGTGGCGACTTCTGCGAGGTGCGGGCCATTCGCTTCGTGCCGCGTCTCGGCCAGCCGGCGCTGCCCGACGTCGATCCGGCGGTGTGCACGGCTTGCGGGGCTTGCGTTGCACCTTGTCCGACCGGCAGCATCCGGATTGTGCTTTAATAAGCCTTACGCATCGAAACCCCGGAGACTCCAAGGTATGAGCCAAGAAAAATTCCGCCTCGTCACCCGCAGCGACTTCGACGGCCTGGTCTGCGCCGTGCTGCTCAACGAACTCGACCTGATCGACGACATCAAGTTCGTTCATCCGAAGGACATGCAGGACGGCAAGGTCGACATCACTGCCCGCGACATCACCACCAACCTGCCGTATGTTGCTGCAGCCCACCTGGCTTTCGACCATCACCTGTCGGAAACCATCCGCAACACCGGCGAGCGCAAGAACCACATCATCGAAGCCGATGCCCCGTCGGCCGCCCGTGTCGTATACAACTACTACGGCGGCAAGGAAGCCTTTCCGAGCATCACCGACGACATGATGGAAGCGGTCGACAAGGCCGACTCGGCGCAATTTTCCCGCGACGAAATCCTCAATCCGACCGGCTGGGTGCTGCTCAACTACCTGATGGATGCCAGAACCGGCCTCGGCCGTTTCCGTGAATTCCGCATCAGCAATTACGCGCTGATGATGGATCTGATCAAGTACTGCCGCAATCACGGCATCGACGAAATCCTGGCCTTGCCGGACGTCAAGGAACGGGTCGACCTCTATGTCGAACAGGCCGAAAAGGCCAAGGAGCAGCTGCTGCGCTGCACGACGGTGTACAAGAACCTGGCCGTGCTCGATTTGCGCGACGAGGAGACCATCTGGGCGACCAATCGCTTCATGATCTACGCGCTGTTTCCGCAGACCAATATCTCCATCCATGTGTTGTGGGGGGTGCAGAAGCAGAATACGGTTTTCGCCACCGGCAAGTCGATTCTCGACCGCAGCAGCAAGACCAATGTCGGCGAATTGATGCTGCAATATGGCGGTGGCGGGCACCATGCGGCCGGCACCTGCCAGGTCGCCAACGATCAGGCGCAGGGCACACTGGATGCCTTGATCGCCCGAATTACCGCCGACGGCTGATTATTCGGAGGGTGGGGGCGGGATGAGCGGCGGCGGGCTGAAACCCTGTTCGATCATCTCCGCCTCCAGTTTGAGGCGCAGGATCAGCAGGCCGTGCAGGTTTTCGCGCGCCTTGTCGCTGGCCCAGCTATCGTGGTGCTGGCGCAGGCAGGCCTCGATTTCTCCCCGTTGACTCAAGTCCACGCCACAGATCGCCGCGTAGTGACGAATTTCGTGGTCGAGACTGGTCAATTCCTGCGTGTAGTGTTCAAATCCGCTCATATCGGCAGCATAACCTGAACGAGGTGTTTATGCATTGGTTTGAACTTCCCGCGTCATCGAACGAACCGGCGCCCGCCTTTGAGGATGTGCGCGGTGCGACTGCCTGGTTGGCGGCCCAGCCGCAGGCCCAGCCCCTGCACATGCTCGGCGCGCTGGGCGCACAGGTGCGCGCCATCGATGCCGCGGCCTGGCCGGCCGCGCAGACGCTGGCCGTCCTGGATGTCTTGCGTCACAGCATCGTCACGCTGGTGGTTGCGGTCGACAGCCGTTTTCTGCGCAAATCCCTGCCGATGCAGGCGGAGGATCAGCGGGTTTTCGAGAATACCCGGCAGTTGCTGACCTGGCAGGGGGTCGCCTACCTACGCCTGTCCGCCCATTTGCCGCCGGGCGACAAACTGGTGCCGCTGCACCGGGCCGCGATTGCCTTGCGCCAGGCCCAGTTCTGTCATTTTCAGGCGGCTCAGGACATGTCGCCCCTGCTGGATCGACTGCTGTTCGGTATTCTGGCTCAGGCGGAAAGCGCTGGCGTATTGCGCCAGCCCATTCGCGATCCGGAGTTCCCGGAGTTCGCCGAGTCGAATATCGCCGGGCATGTTGCCTGGGCCTTCCTGCTGCGGCTGATCGATCCCTATCACCTGTCCGGGGCGCAACTGACGGTGACCAACCGGGCCTTCAGCCGCTGGCGCGAACTGGCCGGCTTTCAGAGCACACCGGACGACGATCCCAAGGCGCGCGCCGTACCGCTCGATCAGATTTTCGGGGATGCCTTGCCCGATGGGCTGCCGCGCTGGCTGGACGTGCGGGCGGTAGCGCGCAAGATGCGGCGGCGCGTCGAGTCACTCAATGCCGGCGAGTCGCCGGAAAGCCTGAAGCTCGGTCGGGAGTTGTCGGCGGCCGCCTGCATCCGCCTGTTCCACGATCTCGACGAACAACTGGGGCGGCGGCTCGGTACGCCGGCAACCGAGGTCGGTGAAGTCGAGTTGTTGTTTGGTGCCGAACATGCCTATGCGCTGTTTGCCGGGAAGCCGCTTCAGGTACAGACGATGACCGACAAGAGCAAGGCCATTTCCAACCAGCGGATGGCGCTGTTCGGCTTCGACCGGGTGTCGCAACTGCCCAATGCCGTCAAGAAACTCAATTTGCCGTCGGAAACCTGGCAACTGGTCGATGGTCAGGCGGTACGCTCGCCGACAGTCCAGTTGCGCCGCCAGTCGCCCTGCCTGATTGCCTCGCTGCGCGATGCCGGGCCGCGCCTCGGCGTGCTGGGGGGGCTGCGGGCGCGAGCCGATGGCAGTCTGGCTGCGCGCTTGCGCTGGTATCCGTGGCGGATCGAAGCCTGTTCGCTGGTTGGCGGGACAGGGGGGCGTCAGCCGGCTTTCCTGTTGCACGAGGACGAGGGCCTGGCCTTGCTGGTATCCCCGGCTGCCGGGTTGCGCTTGAACGCCGAGCTGGCCCTCGAAGAGGCCTCGGTGGCTGCGGTGGTGCCGTTCGAAGTCCTCGAACGCGGCGCCGATTTCGTCCGCTACGCCTGCGCCGCCGTTTGACGGCATGAAAAAGGCCCGTCCGGAGACGGGCCTTGCAGGCTTGCGGTCGACCGGCAAAACCGGCCGAAAATCCGCTTATTCGAACTCGATGATGACCTGATCCACCGACAGGCTTTCGCCGGCGGCGGCCGAGATCTTCTTGACCTTGCAGTCCTGATCGGCCTTGAGGATGTTTTCCATCTTCATGGCTTCGATGACTGCCAGCTTCTCGCCTGCCTTCACTTCCTGACCGACCTTGACCGCCACTTCGCGCAGCAGGCCCGGCATCGGGGAGAGCAGGAACTTGGACAGGTCGGGCGGCAACTTCTCGGGCATCAGGGCCAGCAGTTCGGCAGCGCGGGCGCTCATCACCATGAAGTCGGCACGGGTGCCCCAGTGGAACAGCGAGTACTTGGTCTTGTGGCGTTCGACCTGCAGGGTGAATTCCTCGCCGTTGCAGGTGCCGTTGAACAGCGATTCGCCCAGCTTCCAGTCGGACAGGATTTCGTATTGCTCGCCCTTGTACTCGATGTGGTAGCCGCCAGGGATCAGGCGGGCGGTGACCGGGTGGTGCTCGTTGCCTTCCTTGTTCAGGCGCACGACCATCCACTGGTCGCCGACGATGCGCTCATGGCCCTGCAACTGGCCGGTGATCGACGCCGAACGGTCGGTGAAAGCGCGGTAGACGTAGGCAGCGACCGAGACCAGCAGCGCCGGATCGTCGTGCGGCACCATCGAGGCATCGAAGCCGGTCGGGTAGTGCTTCGGGATGAAGCCGGTGTCGAAGATGCCGGAATGGAAAACCGGATGCTGCATCAGCGCGGCCTGGAACGGGATGTTCGAGGAAATGCCGCGAATCACGAAGCCGTTCAGCGCATCGCGCATGCGGGCGATGGCCTGCTCACGGGTGGCACCATGCACGATCAGCTTGGCGATCATCGAGTCGTAGAACATCGAGATTTCACCGCCGTCGTAAACGCCGGTATCGACGCGCACATGGCCTTCGATTTCCTTCGGCGGCTGGAATTTGACCAGGCGGCCGGTGGAGGGCAGGAAGCCGCGGAACGGGTCTTCGGCATTGATCCGGCATTCCATCGCCCACCCATTGATCGTCACGTCGGCCTGGGTCAGCGGCAACTTTTCACCGTAGGCGACACGGATCATCTGCTCGACCAGGTCGAGGCCGGTAATCAGTTCGGTGACCGGGTGTTCGACCTGCAGGCGGGTGTTCATTTCCAGGAAGTAGAATTCCTTGGTCGCACCGGAGACGACGAACTCGACCGTACCGGCCGACTCGTAGTTAACGGCACGGGCCAGGGCCACGGCTTGTTCGCCCATCGCCTTGCGCATTTCCGGATCGACGAAGGGGCTCGGCGCCTCTTCGATGACCTTCTGGTGACGACGCTGGATCGAGCAGTCGCGCTCGTTCAGGTACACGTAGTTGCCGTGGCTGTCACCCAGCACCTGGATTTCGATGTGGCGCGGTTCCAGCACGTACTTTTCGATGAAGACGCGGTCGTCGCCAAAGGAGTTGCGGGCTTCATTGACGCAGGAGGAGAAGCCTTCGTGGGCTTCAGCGTCGTTGTAGGCCACGCGCAGACCCTTGCCACCGCCGCCGGCGGAGGCCTTGATCATCACCGGGTAACCGATGCTCTGGGCGATCTTGACGGCTTCGTCAGGACCGGCAATGGCGTCGTTGTAGCCGGGGATGGTGTTGACCTTGGCTTCGATGGCCAGCTTCTTGGACTCGATCTTGTCGCCCATCTTGGCGATGGAGTAATGCTTCGGACCGATGAACTTGATGCCTTCTTCTTCCAGACGACGCGAGAACTCGGCGTTTTCCGACAGGAAGCCGTAACCCGGATGGACGGCCTGAGCACCGGTCTGCTTGCAGGCAGCGATGATCTTGTCGGCGACCAGATAGGACTCTTTCGAGGCGGCCGGACCGATGCAGACGGCTTCGTCGGCCATATCGACGAACAGGGCGTCCTTGTCAGCCTCGGAGTAAACGGCAACCGTCTTGATGCCCATCTTGCGGGCGGTCTTGATGACGCGGCAGGCAATTTCGCCGCGGTTTGCGATCAGAATCTTGGTGAACAT
>Ga0316605_10001247_pt1 | contig 14963 bp, 13 predicted proteins | sample OWC_soil_day20_n_FD_207666 | JGI IMG/M metagenome (GOLD analysis project Ga0316605, IMG submission 207666) | Wetland soil microbial communities from Old Woman Creek delta, Ohio, United States - OWC_soil_day20_noCT | ecosystem: Environmental > Terrestrial > Soil > Wetlands | place: USA: Ohio... | reverse complement strand
CATGCAGCACTTCCATGAGTTCTACCGCCGCGTCATGGCCGATCACCTGCGCTAGGTCGTAAAGGAGCCAGAGAACGCCGGCCCCATCGCGGTAGCCGGCGTTTTTTATTTGACTATGCAATTTCTCTGGATGATCGCGGCGAGCCTTCTGTTCGCCAGCATGGGCGTCTGCGTCAAGCTCGGCGCGGCGCGCTTCTCCGCCGCTGAACTGGTGTTCTGGCGCGGCTTCATCGCCATCCTGTTGTTGTCCGCTTACGTCTTCTGGCAGCGCCTGCCGCTGGCCACGCCCCACTGGCGCACCCACGTTTTTCGCGGCCTCTCGGGTTTTGTCTCGCTGGTCGCCTATTTCTACGCGATTAGCCTGATCCCGTTGGCCACGGCGGTGACGCTCAACTACACCTCGCCTCTGTTTCTAGCCTTGCTGTTTGCTTTCTGGCTGCGGCAGCCGGTGCGGCCGACGCTCATCTTTGCCCTCGTCGGCGGCTTCGTCGGCGTCGTCGTGCTGCTGCAACCGACTCTGGAGCGGGAACAATGGCTCGGGGCTGCCCTCGGCCTCACGTCGGGGGTCATTTCCAGCATCGCCTACCTGAATGTGCGCCGCCTCGGCGAACTCGGCGAGCCGGAGTGGCGCACGGTGTTTTACTTCTCCCTGCTCTCGGCCATTGGCGGCTTGCCCTGGGCGGTGGCCAGTTGGCCCTTCCATGCCGTGGACGGGCAGGGGGCGCTGATCCTCCTCGGCGTGGGCGGCTTTGGCGCTGCCGCCCAGCTGTGCATGACCACCGCCTACAAGCGCGGTAAGACCCTTACCACCGCCAACCTTGCGTACACCACCGTGGTGTTCTCCAGCCTGTTCGGCATGGTGCTTTGGTCGGAGATGCTGTCGTTCCAAGCCTGGGTCGGCGTTGGCCTCATCATCGCCAGCGGCGTCGCCGCCACCGCATTCTCGCGCGGCGCGCCCGCGACCCAGGATTGAGCTATATTCCAAGCCAGACAGAAACACTCAAGAGGATGCATCAATGATTGCCATCGACCATACCGATACTCTGGTCTCCGTTGCCGTACTCGGCGAGTTCACCGCTGCCGATTACAAGGAATTCGAGGAACTGGCGCTTTACAAGATCAAGTTCGAGGGGCCGGTGAATCTGCTTTTCGATTTGCGCGAAATGGCGGGATTCACCGTTGATCTGGCCTTGGAGGAAATCAGGTTCTCGCTCCAGCACAAGAGTGATTTCGGCCGCATAGCCGTGGTCACCGACAGCCAGTGGGTTACCTGGAGCGCCTGGCTCTCTCAGGTGTTCGTCAATGCCGATCTGCGCGTCTTTGGCAACGCCGAGGAAGCCAAGACCTGGCTCGCCGAGGAGCTGTGAGCATGGGGCCGCTGGTCAGTGCCGAGGCGGTTGCCGAAAATTTGCGCGACTGGCGCATCGTCGATTGCCGCCATGATCTGCGCAACCTCGACTACGGTGCCCAAGCCTACGCCAAGGGCCACATTCCCGGCGCCGTGTTCCTGCACATGGACCGCGATCTGTCGGGTGAACTGACGGGCAGCAATGGCCGCCATCCCCTGCCGAGCCGCGAAGCCTTCGCCGCCGTGCTGTCGGCCAATGGCATTGGTCCCGACACCCAGGTCGTGGCCTACGACAACGAGAGCGGCATCTTCGCCTCGCGTTTCTGGTGGATGTTGCGCTGGCTCGGCCATCCGGCCGACAAGGCAGCGGTTCTGAATGGCTGCCTGCCGGCCTGGAAGCGCGCCAAGCTGCCCCTGGAAGTCGATGTGCCGGACTATCCCTTCGTTCCCTACCCGCTGCGTTGCGGCGACGAGCCGGTGGACATCGCTGAGGTGCTGGGCGTATTCAACACGCCCGACGCCCTGCTGCTGGACGCCCGCGCCGAAGACCGCTTCGCTGGCGAAAACGAGACTCTCGATCCCGTCGGCGGCCACATTCCTGGCGCCGTGAACCGCTTCTATTTCGACAACCTCGATGATGCCGGCGTGTATTTCAAGTCCGCCGACGAACTGCGCGAGGAATACACCGTCCTGCTGGCCGGCCGCCAGCCCCGGCAGGTAATCCAGCAGTGCGGCTCCGGCGTTACCGCCTGCCACAACCTTCTGGCCATGGAGGCCGCCGGACTCACCGGCTCCCGGCTCTACGTCGGCTCCTGGAGCGAGTGGTGCAGTGATCCCTCGCGGCCAGTCGCCACCGGCCCCTAAGCGGCCGTTCCGTGGCCGCTCGTTTCGTGGTGTTGGAGCGCCCAGGCCACATGCTCCCGTACCAGGGCTGATGCATCGTCACGCCGTGCCTTGAGGGCGGCGATGACCTCCGGCGTGGTGGGCGCGTTGCCGAGGCCCACGGCGAGATTGCGCAGCCAGCGTTCATGGCCAATGCGGCGTATCGGCGAGCCGGCGAGGCGTTCGTTGAACGCTGCCTCATCCCAGGTGAAGAGGTCGATCAAGGTGGCGTGATCCAGCCCCTGGCGCGGCAGAAAGTCTGCTTCTGTCGTTAGCGGCGCAAAGCGATTCCAGGGGCAGGCCTGCTGGCAGTCGTCGCAGCCGTAGATGCGGTTGCCCAGCAGCGGCCTCAGGTGCTCGGGAATGCTGGCCTTGAGTTCGATGGTGAGGTAGGAGATGCAGCGGCGGGCGTCGAGTTCGTGAGGGCCGGTAAAGGCTGCGGTCGGGCAGGCGTCGAGGCAGGCGCGGCAGGTGCCGCAGTGGTCGGTGATGGGCGCATCGGGCGGCAGCGGCAGGTCGGTGAATAGTTCGCCGAGAAAGAACCAGGAGCCCGCTTCGCGGTTGAGCAGCAGGGTGTGCTTGCCGCGCCAGCCGAGGCCGGCGCGGGCGGCGAGTTCCACTTCCATCACCGGCGCCGAATCGGTGAACGCCCGGTAGCCGAAGGGGCCGATCTCGGTGCTGATGCGCTCGGCGAGCTTTTGCAGACGCTGGCGCAGCAACTTGTGATAGTCGCGGCCCCAGGCGTAGCGGGAAATATTGGCCTGGAGCGGCGAGTCGCCGCCATCGTTGGCATCGTCCGCCCCCGGCCGCGCCGGCAGGTAATCCATGCGCGCGACGATGATGCTGCGGGTGCCCGGCACCAGGGCCTCGGGGTGCGTCCGCAACTCGGCGTGGCGGGCCATATAATCCATCTCGCCGTGGCAGCCGGCGGCGAGCCAGCGGGCCAGCCCGGTCGCCACCCCAGCCCCCGCCAGATCGGCAGCGGCGATGGCCACCGCCGCAAAGCCCAGTTCCTGGCCCCAGCCCTTGATTTGTTCCTTGATACGCGCCCAGTCATGCATAACAACGAGTTTACCCTGCCCCTGGCCGACGAAGCCGCTACCGTGGCCCTGGGGGCGGCCCTGGCGCCGCTGATGGCGCCCGGCCTCAGTCTCTGGCTCGAAGGCGACCTGGGCGCCGGGAAGACCACCCTGGTGCGCGGCCTGCTGCGAGCCCTGGGCCACCTTGGCGCCGTAAAAAGCCCCACCTATACTCTGGTTGAAGTTCACGTAGTTTCTGGATTAAACTTGTATCACTTTGATTTTTATCGTTTCAATCAGCCGGAAGAATATCTTGAAGCAGGTCTGGACGAATACTTCGCGGGGCAGGGCGTCTGTCTGGTCGAATGGCCGGATCGGGCTGCGCCCTACCTGCCGCCTGCCGACCTGCGCCTGGTCCTCAGCGTCGACGGCGAAGGCCGTCACGCCCAGCTTGTCTCTGGCAGTGAGCGGGGGCTCACATGTCTGAGGGCGCTGGCGACTTCTCCGGTGCTCGCCGCCGCGTCCTCAAGGCCGCTGCCGCCAGCCTGACCCTCCTCGTCAGCCGCGTCGGCCTTGCCGCCGCGCCGAGCATTCTCGCCGTGCGCGTCTGGCCGGCCAAGGACTACACCCGCGTCACCCTCGAACACGATCAGCCGATCAAGTTCACCCACATGGTGGTCAAAGATCCGGACCGCATGGTGGTGGATATCGAAGGCATCGAATTCAACTCGGTGCTGCAAAGCCTGCCGAGCAAGATCATCGAGGCTGACCCTTACATCAAGCTGATTCGCGCCGGCCGCAACAAGCCGGGCGTGGTGCGGCTGGTGATCGAACTCAAGGGTGAGATCAAACCCCAGGTATTCACCCTCCAGCCGGTAGGCAGCTACGGTCACCGGATGGTGCTCGACCTCTACCCGGTGCAGGACGTGGACCCGCTGATGGCGATGCTGGAGAAGAACGGCGAGCCGGGGCTGAAGCTTGATCCGCAATTGGAGTCTCGCGACAAGCCGGGCAAACCCGCCGACAAGTCCAGCGACAAGCCCGACGTCTCGCGCCTCGTCACCATCGTGCTCGACCCCGGCCACGGCGGCGAAGACCCGGGTGCCGTCGGGCGTGGCGGCAGTTACGAAAAGAACGTCACCCTTTCCATCGGTCGCCGCCTCAAGGCCAAGATTGACGCCGAACCCAGCATGCGTTCCATGCTCACCCGCGACGGCGATTTCTTCATCCCGCTTCATCACCGGGTGCAGAAGGCGCGGCGGGTGCAGGCTGACCTCTTCGTCTCGATCCACGCCGACGCCTTCATCAAGCCCACGGCGCGGGGTTCCAGCGTCTTCGTGCTGTCGGAAAACGGCGCGTCGTCCTCGGCAGCGCGCTGGCTGGCGAACAAGGAAAACGCGGCGGACCTGATCGGTGGCGTGAACTTCGGCGTCAAAGACCCCTATCTCGCCAAGACCCTGCTCGACCTCTCCCTGACCGCCACCATCAACGACAGCATCAAGCTCGGCAAGGCTGTGCTGGGCGAACTCGGTGGCATCAACGATCTGCACAAGGGCCAGGTGGAACAGGCCGGCTTTGCCGTGCTCAAAGCCCCGGACATTCCCTCCATCCTGGTCGAGACTGCCTTCATCTCCAATCCCGAAGAAGAACAGCGCCTCAACGACGACGCCTACCAGGACAAAATGGCCGACGCCATCCTGCGCGGCATCAAGCGCTACTTCGCCAAGAACCCGCCGCTGGCCAAGTCGAAGCTGGCGCGGCTGGATTAAGTTACACCGGCCATCGGCCTGCAAGCCGCCTGGAATGGCGCTTTCAGGCACGGCATGCCTGTAAGCGCCTTTCGACGGCCTCCCGGCAGGGCCATGCCTGAAGCCGCCTCTCCATGCGCCTTCCAGGGCAGCAGGCGCAGCGGCGTCTTACCTCCATTGTCGCAATGCTGACGTTCCTGCCATCGTCAAGTCACTGATTTTCCACAGTCAGAGCATGGTCTCTGTTTTGCTTGTGCAGAACCCGTGGGGCGCTGACGTCGGCGCCGGTGTTTTTCAGGAGCAAGGCATGGATGAGGATCAACCCCAAGGCGCAGGCTGTGGCAGCCCGAAGACCATCGACCGCTACGTCAGTTTTGACGGCATCGACTGCGACGGCAAGGCCCGGCGGCTGATGGAGTTCATCGAGAAGCGCATGGCCGATTCCGGCGCCGAGCATCCGTTCCTCAAATACTTCATGGCCAAACGCCAGCCCCGTAGCGGCCCGGCGCCCGACGACCTGTTTCTGATTCACTCCAACATCAACCAGATTCGCGAGTTCTTCGAGCAATGCGGCGACCAGGAGTCGCTTGCGCTGCTGATGCAGCTCGAAGAGGAGTGCTGCTAGGTTAGCCCGGCCCCGCTTGCAGGCCGCCCGTTCAGTGACGGCGGTCGAGGAACAGTTCCGGATCGACCGGCGTGTTGTTGAGGATTACCGTCCAGTGCAGGTGGGCGCCGGTGGCGCGGCCCGTGGCCCCCACATAGCCGAGAATCTCGCCGCGTTTAACCGGCTGACCGGAGGCCACCGCGATCCGCGACAAGTGCATGTAAGCGGTAATCAAGCCCTGCCCGTGATCCACGAACACCGTGTTGCCGTTGAAGAAATAATCGCCGGTGTTGGCGACGATGCCGTCGGCCGGTGCGCGTATGGGTGTGCCGGCGGCGACGGCGAAATCCAGGCCGGCGTGGGGGTTGCGCGGCTGGCCGTTGAACACGCGGCGCAGGCCGAAGCGCGAAGAAAGGCGGCCGGCGACCGGCGGCGCCAGGGTCGTGTCCGGCGCCTGGGGTGCGAAATTGCGTTTGACGGCGGCGGTGATCTCGGCTTCCCGCTCGATGCGCGCCAGTTCGGCCGCACTCGGTTCCACCTTGCTGGTGTCGCGGATCGTCAGGCGCTGTTCCGGGTAATTGTGAATGCCGACGGCAACGGCGTGATTCACTGCGGTGGCCCCGGAAAAGACCCGAATTTCCAGTTCGCCCGGCAGCGTGTCGAGGGGAATAGCAAGCAGGGCGAACCAGCGCCCGTTCTCCCGCACCACGGCCAGCGGCTGCTCGCCCCAGCGTGCGCTGGGCGCCTCCGCAGCGGAGCCAAGACCGACCACCGCCACGCCGCCGGGAACCGGCGAATGCGTCGGCAGGGCGTGGGCGGCGAAAGAGGCGAACAGCAGGACGATGAGGGCGACGAGGGGATTCTTCACAGGCATTGGGTGGAAAACGGGAGAGGAAGCCATTGGCTCATCGGTGTGCTTCAGATGATCCAGGCGTTGAGGCCGACCAGACTACAAATTTATGGGAAAAACCGTGGTCTGTCCCCTATTTACTGTGCATTTTGCGTCACCATGCGCGCAATGAACAACACCAGCCAGTAGACCAGTGTTGAGGCGCCAAGAAACATAAGCAACCAAATAATGGTGACAATGAATTTCGACGGTTGTGGGGTTGGAATTGCGTTGATGATGCGTGCTAAGCCCTCATCGGATTTTGTGTAGGAGTTAACTTGGTTCCACGTAAGCGGAGGGAAATACAGATACGAAATTGAAACCTGCTCGCCTGGCACAAGCGTTGGAATAAGTATCTCGGCAGAACCGTTGGGATTTTCGAGCACAGTGTGACTTAACGGAGGGAAAATCTGAAAGCCCTTCGGAAGAAGGTTGTGCCCAATGCGAACGTTATGTGCAGTCATCTTTCCTGCATTGCGAACGACAATGCAGTGGGTGTTAACTTGGGTGTTTTGTTCGTCGTTTAACGGGATCGCCGACGAGTGAATCAGATATGATATTAGCTTTGGCTTGGTCTCGAAATACCGCTTAGCAATTGCGCCTATGAGTGCCGCAATGACCGGAGATAGGAGCTTGGCGACTACTTCAAGGTCAATTTGCATAGTGGTTCCTAAGTGCATAACGTGATGTCGACGCCAAATCGTCCAGTAAACAGATTATTGGACTGACCAATATCCTGGCTCTGGGCCGTGAGGTGCTGACTCGATGGCGGAAGTTGTGGCGGAGGGGCACGGCAATGTCCAATAACGTGTTCCATGCTTGCCAAGCAGCGGGGCTTGGCGTGACGGGATGCGCCACGATAGCCGGATGGAATGGTGGCGTCAATGACATGTCATGTAGCCTTGCTCTGGAGGCCGCGTCAGATGGCGCGTTGAGCCATGGGTGACGTGGCACCGGGAATGCACGGCGCGTTCGGCAGGCCTATGCCTGGGAGCGCCGCTGCATGCGGCTTCCAGGCCAGTGGCGTATTCCTACTTCAGCGCGTTCTGATACTCGTGCTGGAAGTGGCGGAAGGAACTGTCGAGGAGTTGCACGACGCCGTTGAGGAGGTGGCAGCGGCCGCTGTCGGGCAGCAGGGCGCAGAGGTTTTGCAGGGTGGCGAGGTCGTCGCCGGTGCCGCGTCCGGTGTCGATGCGGTCGAGCAGGCGGCTGAGGGTGGCGGTGCCGGTCTTGCACGGCGGGCACTGGCCGCAGGATGAGTGGGCGAAGAAGCGCACGTATTCGGCGACGCGCTTGACGATGCCGGTGCCTTCGGAGATCACGATCATGGCGCCGGTGCCGAGGTTGCCGCCGCGCTGGCGCAGGGAGTCGAAGTCGAGGGCGACGTCGAGGTCGGCGGGAGTGAGCAGGGTGTTGGACGGGCCGCCGGTGAACACGGCCTTGAGGGGCTTGCCGGAGAGCAGGCCGCCGCCGTGGCCGAAGATAAGTTCGCGTAGCGACGTGCCCATGGGCAGCTCGAACACGCCCGGATGCAGCACGTCGCCGGAGAGGGAATAGAGCTTGGTGCCGGCGCCAACGCCCTTGCCCTGGGCGCGGAACCACTCGGCGCCTTGGACCGCGATGTGTGCGACGTGGGCCAGGGTTTCGACGTTATTCACCAGGGTCGGGCAGCCGTGAACGCCGTGCTGGGCCGGGTAGGGCGGCTTGCCGCGCGGGAAGGGGAACTTGCCTTCGATCCATTCCAGTGCTGCTGTTTCTTCGCCGCCGATGTAATGGCCGGAACTGGGGCAGAGCGCGAGTTCCAGAGGCTTGCCGAGGAGGGCGGCGGCTGGGGCGACGAGATCGGCCTCGCGCCACTGGTCGAGGGCCGCCTTGAGGGCGGCAAGGGAGCGGGTGAGGTCGGGGTTGATGTAGAACACGACGCGATTCGCGCCCACGGCCAGGGCGGCGGCGACGGCGCCTTCGATCACCTGATGGGGCGTGTCTTCCAGCAGCAGGCGATCCTTGAGGGTGCCGGGCTCGTCTTCGTTGCCATTCACCACCAGATATTTATCGGGCTTGCCGACTTCGGCAGCGACGGCGTCCCACTTGCGGCAGACCGGAAATCCGCTGCCGCCAAGGCCCCGCAGATCGGCCTCGCGCACCGCTTGGCGCAGCCCTGCCGGGTCGGCGAGGGCGCGGGCCAGGGCGCCGCCGCCGCCGGCCTTCTGCCATGCCGCCAGATCGGCACCGACACGGCGGTCGGGGTGGAGCAGGACTTGGTTCAGCGTTTGACTCAGTGATTCCATGCGCCCCCCGTGGCATAGGCGGGCAGGATGCGCGGGGCCTTGCGCGTGAGCGGCAGGCTGGCGAGGGTGAGGGCGCGGCGCATGCGATTGACGTGTTCGAGGGTGACTTTCTTCGGCCCCCGGTCGCGTTCGGCGACGGCGGCGATGCCGGCGCGACGGCCGAAGCCGATGATTTCCAACAGGGCGTTGCCCATGATGCGATTGCGGCCGTGGATGCCGCCTGCCACTTCGCCCACGGCGTAAAGGCCGGGCACGGTGGTGGCGCCATCCACGTCGATGACGACGCCGCCATTTTGGTAGTGCAAGGTCGGGTGCACCAGCAGCGGATCGAGGCGCGGGTCGAGGCCGGCGCCCCGGGTGCGGGCCAGCAGCTTGGGAAACTCGCGTTCCAGCAGGCCGGGGGCGGAGCGCTCCAGGCGCGGCGTGTCGAGCCAGACGCCGTAGCGTTCCTTGTCGGCGCGGGGGCTGCGGATGCCGCGCCCTTCGCGGACTTCGCGCAGGATGGCGGCGCACACCACGTCGCGGGGCAGCAGTTCGTCGATGAAGCGTTGCCCGGCGCCGTTGAGCAGCAGCGCCCCGGCGGCACGGACGCCTTCGGTGACGAGCTTGCCGGAGAGGTGGGTGGGATGCACCAGACCGGTGGGGTGGTATTGGAAGGAATCCAGCTCGCGCAGCTTGGCGCCGATGCGATAGGCCAGCACTAGGCCGTCGCCGGTGGCGCCGAGGTGATTGGAGGTGGGGAAACTGTTCAGGTGTAGCCGTCCGAGGCCGCCGGTGGCGAGGATCACCGAGCGGGTGCGGACCATGCGCAGGCGCTTGTCGGCCAGGGAGCCGAGCACCGCGCCGACGCACTTCTGGCCGCGTTCGTTGGAGAGCAGTTCCACCGCCGGGCTTTGTTCCCAGACCTCGATGCCGCGATGCTGGATCACCGCTTCGCGCAGTACCCGCATCATCTCCAGACCCGTGTAGTCGCGGCAATGCACGATGCGCGGCGCGCTCATGCCGCCGGCCTTGCGCGTGGCGAGATCGCCAGTGGCGGTCTGGTCGAATTGCATGCCCTGACGAATCAGCCAGCGCAGTACGTCGGGGCCGTCTTCCACCAGGGCCGCCACCAGGGCCGGATCGGCGGCATGGTGGCCGCCGCGCAGGGTGTCCTGAACGTGGCGCTGGGGCGTGTCGTCGGGCTCGATGGCCGCCTGGATGCCGCCTTCGGCCATGACGGTGTTGCTGTCGCCGAGGCGCAGCTTGGTCGCCAGCAGCACTCGCGCGCCGCGCTCTGCCGCCGCCAGGGCCGCTGCGCAACCGGCACCGCCGCCGCCGATGATGAGCACGTCGGCATCGGTGACCGGCGTGCCGGCCAGATCGGCTTCGTCGATGAAGGCTTCGGCCTGGAGCAGGTCGGCCAGTTCGCGCTGGCAGTTGTCGCCGGCATTGGCGCCGACGGTGAGCTTGATGGTGCTGCCGCGCAGGTGGTCCGGGTGAAAGGTGTTGAGCAGGCTGTCCGGGTCGTTCAGTTCCGGCAACGGCGCCAGATCGGCATCGGCCCGGTAGGCGGCGCGGGCGGCGGCGAAGGGGATGCCCGAGCCCTTATTCATGGCTCTCGCCGCCAAAGCGGCCCTGACGCATTTCTTCCAGGCGCAGGATCAGGTTGGGCGGGCGCAGGTGGAAATGAGCGGTGACGCGGCGGCAGAAGAGGCCGACGTGGGCCGGGGCGATCTGCTCCGGGCAGGCGCCGTCGCACAGCTCGCACATGACGCACTCGAAGAACATTTCGCCGGCATCGCGGAAGCGCCCGGCGGCGGCCAGGGCGATGCCGGCCTCCACGTCGATGCCCTTGGGGCAGGAGCGCACACAGCCATGGCAGCCCCGGCAGCGGGCGGCTTCGGGAAAGATGCCGTGAAAGCGGGCCTGGATGTCCCAGCCGTCGCTGAAGTCGTCCAGGTTGTAGTGATGGCGCGGGGCCGACTGGGCGGGCAGAAACACCACCTCGACCCCCGGCGCGACGAAGGTCTGGCAGGCGAGGGCGACGTTCACTTCCTTGCCCTGCCGCAGCAAAACCCGGCAGGAACCGCACACCCCCTCCAGGCAGCCGACGCCGCGCACTCGCGGCACACCGCCATGCCACGCCGCCTCAACAAGGGTCATGCCGGCGTGGGCATCCACGGCGATGCCGTTGATGGTGAGGGAAATCGTGCCGGTCATGTTGAGGAAAAACCTTCACCGCAGAGGCTTGGAGGCGCAGAGAATGCCCACTCCCTCCCCTTCAAGGGGAGGGCTGGGGTGGGGATGGGGAGGGCGTTCAACTCATTGAAACAAGAAGGCGTGGCAGAACCCCATCCCCCTCCCAGCCTCCCCCTGCGCGAAGCCCACCCGAAGGGGTGTGAAGGGGGAGGAGATGATGATTTTTGCATCCGTGCAGACCCTATGGCTCTTCTCTGCAATTTGTCTGCGCCTCTGCGGTGGGGGTGGATTGCGCTTTTAAGGCTCATGGACGCGACAGGTCGATGATTTTCCGCAAGTCGTAATCCCGCTGGCCGCCCACCTGCTCCACCAGGGCGGCCATGCTCTCGTCGAGGGTGGGACGCTCGGCTTTGTAGAGCAGGCCGGTGGGAATGCGGCCGGCGCGATTGGCCATGTTCACCACATGCATGGCGGCATCGAGGTCGGTGACGTCGTGCTCGGGGGCCACTTCGTCGCTGGCGGCCTTGAAGTGTTTGGCGTCTTCGGCTTCGTTGAAGGTGGGGCAGTGGGAGAGCACGTTGATGAAGGCGAAGCCCTTGTGTTCCATGCCTTCCTTGATGAGGCGCGTGGTCAGCTTGGCGTTGGCGGCGTAGGACTGGGCCACGTAGCTGGCGCCGTAGGTGAGCATGTAGAGGACCGGGTCGAGGGGTTCTTCGACGCCGCCGTAGGGCGTGGTGACAGTCTTCATCTCGCGCCGGGAGGTGGGGGAGGCCTGGCACTTGGTGAGGCCGTAGACGTGGTTGTCCATCAGCACATAGGTGACATTGACGTTCTTGCGCGCCAGATGCGGCATGTGGCCGCCGCCGATGGAAAAGCCGTCGCCGTCGCCGCCGGTGACCACCACCGCGAGATCGGGTCGGGCCAGTTGCAGACCCGTGGCCACCGGGCCGGCGCGGCCGTGGAGGGTGTGCATCTTGTAGGACTTGACGAAGTAGGGCAGGCGCGAGGAGCAGCCGATGCCCGAGACGTTCGCCAGATAGTTGGGGTCCACGCCGACTTCGGAAAGCGCCCGCAACAGGCTGGTGAGAACGCCGTGATGGCCGCAGCCAGGACACCAGAAGGGATTGACGTTGTCCTTGTAGTCTTTGGACTGGAGGGCGACTTTGTGCAGGTGTGTCAGGGGAGCATTCACGGCAGCATCTCCTTGGCCTTGGTGACGATCATGTCGGGCGTTAACGGCAGCCCGCCGCAAACCGTGTAGGACTCGGGACGCAGGCGGGTTTCGGCGCGCACGAAGTGGGCCAGTTGGCCCTGGAAATTCACCTCCGGCAGCAGCAGGCGCTGGCAGGTGGCGCCGAACGCCTCGAACTGCTCGGCGGGCAGGGGCCTGAGCAGCTTGGGATACAGGCCCTTGACGCGGAAACCCTGATCACGCAGGCGCGCGATGGCCTCGCGCACGACGCCGATGGTGCTGCCCCAGGCGATGATGCCGAGGTCGGCTTCACCGTCGCCGTCCACTTCTGTCGCCGGAAAGTCGGCGACCACGCCCTTGAGTTTGTTGAAACGCTTGGCTTGCATCGCCTCGTGGTTGGCGGAGGTGTAGTTGGGCAGCCCGAGTTCGTTGTGTTCCAGGCCGGTGGCGATGTGGGTCGCGCCGTGGGTGCCGGGGTCGGCCATGGGCGAGATGCCGTCGTCGGTGAGGGCATAGCGCTTGTAGTCGCCTTCGCCGTCCCAGCGTTTGCGGTCGATGAGCTCAAAGGCCGCCGGGTCGGGGGTGGGCACGGTCTGGGTCGAGAAGGCGAGAGAGCCGTCGGAAAGCAGCAGCACCGGACACTGATATTTCTCCGCCAGATTGAAGGCGCGCACCGTCATGCCGATGCAGTCATGGACGCTTTCCACCGCCAGCACGATGCGCCCGGCGTCGCCGTGGGAACCGTGGATGGCGAGGAACAGGTCGGACTGTTCATGCTTGGTGGGCAGGCCGGTGGAGGGGCCGCCGCGCTGCACGTCCACCACCACGCAGGGGGTCTCGCTCATGAAGGCCATGCCGAGCATTTCGCCCATCAGGGAAAGGCCGGGGCCGGAGGTGGCGGTCATCGCCTTCTTGCCGGCGTAGGAAGCGCCCACCACCTGGGAGATGGAAGCGATTTCGTCCTCGGCCTGGATCAGGGTGCCGGCGCGCTTGGGCAGGTGGCGCGCCACGTATTGGGCGATCTCGGTGGCGGGGGTGATGGGGTAGGCGGAGAAGAAGTCGAGGCCGGCGATGAGAGCGCCGAGGCCGATGGCGTGGTTGCCCGAGAGCACGATGACGTCGCGCTTCTCGGCCGGGGTTTCCACCGTCCACGGGTCGGTCTTCGGCAGGGCGGCGGCGAGGGCGCGGCCGCGCTCGAAGGCGGTCAGGTTGGCCTCCACCACGGCCTCGCCCTTGCGCTTGAACTTGGAATGGATGACTTCGCGCAGGGCGGCGTCGGGGATGGCGAAGAGTTGAGAAAGTGCGCCGAGGGCCACCATGTTCTTGGCGCGGGGACTTTTCATCTCCTTGGCGGTGACGGTCATGGGGATCGGGTAGGCGACCACGCCCTCGGGCAGGTCCGGCTCGAAGTCGCCGGGGCTGTCGTAGACCAGCACCGTGCCCGGCTTGACGCGGGCGTGGTTGAGGTCGTAGGCCTCGCCGTTGAAGGCGCACAGCGCATCGAAGCTGTCGCCCTGGTTGAACAGGCGCTGGCTGCTGGCGCGCACCTGATACATGGCGTAGCCGCCCTTGATTTCGGCAGGGAAGGTCTTGAAGGTGTAAACGTCGAGGCCGGCGCGGGCGCAGGCCTGGGTAATCATGTCGCCGGCGGAAATGATGCCTTCGCCCCCTTCGCCGGCAATGCGGATAATCAGGTCGTGCTTGGTCATGAAAGACCGCTCCTCCGTCCTTAACTCGACTTACCGGGGAGGAATGGGGACTATAAGCCCCTCCTTATGGTAACGATAAAGGATTGTTTATATAATAAAGTCAATTAGTTACGAAATTATACGGAGCGGCTGCAAGGCGATGATTGATAGTTTGAATCGGCCCAAAGACAGAAGCGGAGAAAAAGGGGGGAGGGGGGCCGGGTTGATATAATCAGCCCCTTTTCCCAGTTCTTCGAGGCGCATGCAGGTTTTTCGCACAATTCCCGAGCGGGCGGTTTCCGGCACGGTGCTCGCCATCGGTAATTTCGACGGTGTGCATCTGGGCCATCGCGCCCTGCTGGAGCGGCTCACCGCCAAGGCGCGGGAGTTGGGGCTGCCGGCGGCGGTGATGAGCTTCGAGCCCCATCCGCGCGAGCTGTTCGCGCCGGATCAGGCGCCGGCCCGGCTCACCGCCCTGCGCGAGAAGATTTCCCTGCTGGAAGGCCATGGCGTCGACCATGCCTACATCCTCCATTTCACACGCCAATTGGCGCAACTGACGGCCCAGGAGTTCATCGACGACGGATTGATCCGTGGCCTTGATGTGCGCCATCTGGTGATCGGCGACGACTTCCGCTTCGGCAAGGGCCGCGTCGGCAATTTCGCCATGCTTCAGGCGGCGGGCCAGGCCCATGGCTTCGGCGTCGAGGCGATGCACACCATTGAGGTGGATGGCGAGCGGGTGTCCAGCTCAGCGGTGCGCGAAGCCCTGGCCGGCGGCGACCTGGAACATGCGGCGCGGTTGTTGGGGCGCCCTTACTGCATCTCGGGCCGCGTCATCCACGGCAACAAGGTGGGGCGAAAGATTGGCTTTCCCACCGCCAACATCCAGCTCAAGCGCCGCCGCGCGCCCCTCTCCGGCGTTTTTGCCGTGACGGTCAGCGGTGTCGACAAGCGTCACCTACCGGGCGCCGCCAGTCTCGGTGTGCGGCCCACCCTTGGCGCCGGTCTGCGGCCGGTGCTGGAAGTGCATCTGCTCGACTTCGACCAGCAGATCTACGGCAGCCACGTCACGGTGCATTTCCTCCACAAGCTCCGCGACGAAGCAAAATACGCATCTTTCG
>Ga0316605_10001246_pt1 | contig 14976 bp, 12 predicted proteins | sample OWC_soil_day20_n_FD_207666 | JGI IMG/M metagenome (GOLD analysis project Ga0316605, IMG submission 207666) | Wetland soil microbial communities from Old Woman Creek delta, Ohio, United States - OWC_soil_day20_noCT | ecosystem: Environmental > Terrestrial > Soil > Wetlands | place: USA: Ohio... | reverse complement strand
GAGAAATTCTTTTTTCCTTACCACTTTTTTCGATTCCAATTTTGCAAAGAGCAGGAGGTCGTTGACAAGGTCCATAAGAGAATGGGCCCTGAGCTTTGCGCGCTCCAGCATCTGCCTGATAAATTGCGGGTCCGTCCCCGCGACCCCCGTGAGATAGGCATTGAGATACCCCTCGATCGCTCCGAGCGGGGCCCGTATCTCATGCGCCACCATTCTCACGAACTGTGACTTTATTTCTTCTACCTCCTTGAGACTGGAGATATCGCGGAACGTGCAGACGACGCCCAGATTCTCGCCTTTTTCATCACGCACCCCCGCTACAATGACCATTAAGGTCTTCTGCGTCTCTCCCGACAGGACCACCTCTTCGGAGATGATCGTATACTGGGAACAATCGGGAGAAAACGCCTCGTTGATCACTTCCACGAGGTCTTTTTGCCGTATTGCCTTCTGATAATCCATTCCGACGCCGGAATCAACCCTGCCCGTCACATTGAGCATTTTAAGGACAGCCGGGTTCCACAGGACAAGCTGGTGTTCGCGGTTTATAACAAGAATACCATCCGCCATCGAGTTTACGATCGTGTGCAGCTTTGACTTCTCGCTCGCCACCTCGAGGAGCCTCTGGTCCCGCTCTTCGCGAAGCTTTTCTTTTTCTATGGTAAGCCGTCTCTTATCGAGACCCCGGCTTATAACAGCCAGGAGCTGATCAGGATTGAAAGGTTTCGGTATGTAATCGTATGCGCCGTGTTTCATTGCTTCCACTGCCGTTTCAACTGTTGCGAAACCCGTGATCACGACAAGTATAATACCCGGATCTATCTGCCTTACCTGTTCCATCATCTCGAGTCCGCCCATGACAGGCATCATGAGATCGACAAGGATAAGGTCGTAGGAATTCTCCTTCGCCTTTTCCAGCCCAAGTTTACCGTTTTCGGCTGTATCGACGTTAAATCCTTCCGATGAAAGGATCCGCCGGCATCCTTCACGAATGCCTTTTTCATCGTCGACAACCAATATATTGACAGTTTCCGCCATTGCCTGAGGAGAAAAGTATCTTATTTCTTGTCGAGAAGCGCGTTTATCTTCGCCACGAGTACATCCGGCTCCACCGGTTTTGGAACGAAATCATCGGTTTTCATCCAATAACCGTCCTGCTCCTGTGAAAAATCATATCCTGTCTCGCCTGCAACCGCGGAGATCATAAGGATCGGGATCTCTTTGTAGCGTGGGTCCGCCTTGATAGCTTTCGCGAAACTAAAACCGGTATCGTGTTTCTCCAGCATAAGATCGAGAAGTATCAGGTTCGGCGCCTCGAACTGAACCTTATCCATTCCCTCGCGGGCAGAGAATGCCGTTTCGACCTCGAAACCGTTGTTTTCAAGGACTGCCTTGTTGAGATCAACGAAATCGACGTCATCATCAATGATTAGAATTCTTTTTGCCATAATTCCTTCTCCCTGTATTTATATTTTTATTTGCCGCTAATCCATTAGCCTGTGCCACTATCCCAATAGCTTTACCATCGACGGGAAGGCTTATGATGAATGTGCTTCCCTTGCCTAATTCAGTTTCCACATCGATCTTGCCGGAATGCCGTTCAACGATGCCGTATGAAATGGCAAGGCCAAGCCCGGTGCCTTTTTCCTTGGTGGTAAAAAAGGGATTGAACAGCTTTCCGATATCTTCCGGCGGTATGCCGGGTCCTGTATCCTTGATCTTGATCGTTATCACGCCCGCGTCGTGGGAAGTCGTGATAGTAAGAGAACCTTTTCCTGCCATTGCCTGGGCAGCATTGAGCACAATATTGAGAAAGACCTGCTTGAGCTGAGTGGCATCGGCAAAGATCATGGGCATGTCGGCCTCAAGGTTTTTCTTGATCTTGATATTTTGAAAAAGCACCTGGTTAACGATAAGGCCCAATGTCTCTTCGATGAGATCATTTATGTTCGTTTCACCCGGTTTGAGCTTCGTCTCCCGTGCGAAGCTCAAAAGCCCCTGGACGATCTCTTTGGTCCGTGCCGCCTCGCTTATGATAAGGTCGATATCCTCGCCTCTCGGGTCATCGGGTTCCAACGATCGCTTCAGAATATGAGCGTAAATCGTGATCGTGCCGAGCGGGTTGTTGATCTCATGGGCCACACCCGCAGCAAGCTGGCCGAGCGCCGCCAGTTTCTCCGTCCTGATAAGCTGGAACTGCGCCTGTTCAAGTTCCTGAAGTGACTGCTGAAGCTGTTTATGCGACCCTTCAAGCTGCTGGTATATGCGCTTGCTTTCTTCAAGGAGATAGGGAAGGCAATATTCGGCCTCAGATATTCCCTGTCCGACCGCGATAGCCTTTTCCCGGCACGTTTTATAACCGCAGGCGCGGCAATCGAGATTATTGTGCGGAGGGAGCTTGTTTATCTTCTTTAAAACATTCCGTATGTTAGTCTCAGTAGGATCGGGCAACTTCTCGACGCCGGGGTGATATGTGCGTGAAATGTCTATATCTGAGTAATCTTTTAGGAGCTTCTGCAGCATATTGGCCGTACCGGCATTAAATCCGGCATTTGCATAGCGGGACACGATCTGTCTTCTCCCGAGAACACCCAGTTCCCGTTCGATAAACGGACCATCCACACAACCATCGCAAAATACAAGATCAAGGAATTTCGCCTGTATCGATCCCTGAGCCAGCTGGTTTAGCGCGCCGATAACCCGGCGCCGCCCATAGGCCACGCTTACTTCGCCGACGAGGACATCAAAGCTGTGCCCGAGGCTCCGGTTGAGTCCCCCGATAACCGGGGTGATCCTTCCCAATGCGGACCCTTCGCCATCAAACGGGGCTTCCGCGATATTCCGCGGGTTGATCCCCGCCTCCGCGAACATGAGCCGCACATCCCGAAAGGTTATGACGTGATCGACCGCGTCGGCTACGTCATCGTAATCCAATTCCCCCATGCGTGCAAGGCATGGTGATATATAGACGACCTTGCACCCGGAACCTTTCACCTTCTTTATCATCCTGCCCGCTGCGATCATCGGTGAGACGATGGGGGCAATATTATCGATAAGCTGGGGGAGGTATTTCTCGATATACATGACGATGACAGGACAAAAGGATGATATGACGGGCTGCTTTACAGCTCCGGAAAGGAACTTCCGGTAGGGCCCCGCTATCAGCTCGGCGCCTGCAGCACCTTCCCATACCTCATTGAAGCCCAATGCTTTCAAAGCATAGCTGAAACCGCCGGGCGATACATTTTCCAGGAATGCCGGAAAGGAAGGATCAAGACATGCCACAACATCTTCATTGGATTCTATCAGCGCTTTGACAATTGCCGCATCGCTCTGATATGTCATTGCCCGGTGCGGGCAGCCTGTAATACAATTGCCGCATAATATGCATCTTTCGGAGATAATGCGAATAGATTCTTTCTCGAGCTTGATGGCCTTCGCCGGGCACAGCTGTACGCAGTAAAAACACCTGCGGCATTTACGGTTGTTGACCTCTACCCGGGAGCCTCCCCGGCATTTTTTCGTCATCAGTTCGCGCACGGTATTCATTCAAATACACAGGAAATTTAATAAATTACCACAAATATTACAGTAAAGTAAGGGCTTTGTCAATGACGCATGTGAAAAGCAGGACAAGGAAATTTTTTGAGGAAAAAGCCATCTCTCACCCGCTTAAGCGAGAGGCTATTCTCCTCCCAACCTGAGAGCCTGCTTCGGACATCCCTTGACGCAGAGCCCACATTTCAGGCAATCCCCCTTGAATTCCATAGCGGCTCCTTCTTTCATATCGTTCGGGCGCAGCTGCATCGGGCAATTTTTCGCGCAGAGCCCGCAACTTATGCATGAGTCGTGGTCCATTTTTAATTGATAGCGGTTTGCCCCGGCCCAACTCGAAAGGCTGCCTATGGGACAAATCGAGCACCAGGCGCGCTGATGAATAAACACGGAGAGAAATATCCCGACAATTGTCGTTATCGTCAGCAAAATTACAAAAAATTTGCCGATCGCATAATGATCGGGCCACAATCGTATTATCTGGTATGTCAGCATGGCCATGAGAAAAATTATCACCCCTACCCGGACCGGGGCCTGCCTTAAAGCGCGGGGTATCGTCCGTCCGGGGCTTATCGCTTTCATGTACGTGTCTGCAAATGCCCCGCGGGGACACATCCAGTTGCACCATTTTCGTCCGCGGACCGATGCAAGCCCGACTCCCGCAACCATGCACAGGGGGATGAAATAGCCTATCAGGGAATAGAACCATCCGGCCGAAACAAGCCCGATGAATACCGTCCCGGATACGGCCTGTTTCACGAACCGGGACCTCCTCGCGTTTTCAAACTCCTTCCTGGCTTCGTACCTTGCTTTTTGTACGGTTCCATCCTTTGCCGTTTCGTTCATATGTACCTCTTTAATAAATCCTGCTTTTTTAATCCGGTGCATTTGTACGAATATGTTTCGCGATGCGTTCTTTTTCCCGCAAGGTCTCACCAAGGACGTCGCGCATGACCGAACATGCCTCGCTGATCCGGGGACTCGCGAGCCGGTAATAGACCGCTGTGCCTTCCCTGCGGGCAAGAACAAGACCCTTTTGTTTCAGGATCGAAAGATGCTGCGACATATTGGCCTTGTTTATAGTCATTGTATCGAGCATCGCAGATACAGACTTTTCACCATCCTTGAGTAGGTTCAATATCTGTAGCCGCCGCGGATTGCCAAGCGCCAGACATACTTCAGCCTGCAGCTCAAAAATTTCCATCTCCCGATCAGCCATTGACCTCTCCTCTTGTTTCCTTATTGCTTAGTTTCATAATATCGCAATTATATGCTTCCTGTCGAAGAATGTCAAGGACAGAGGAAAGCTAAAAAGACATCTCTCACCTCGAAAGGCATCGGACTATCTCGCCGATATACATCCGGTGGTAATCTTTTTTCGGATAGAAACCATTTATATCCGGGGTAAGGAAGTTCGCCGGTGTAATGTCCTGAAAATATATCTTTCGGCATTCGATGACAAGCCTGGCCTCGGCGAAATAGATGCTGTCTTCCCCGAACACCGGATTAAGGCGGGCCTCGGCGGCCTTGTTAACATCCCTTCCCGAATGCGTTCCGCAATATGTCAGGGCATCGCGATACTCCTCCTCAAAAAAACTCAGGCTGAAATATTCGCTTTTTTCCATGAATTCATACGTATATCGGTTGGGCCGGATGACACACATGGCGATACGCCTGTCCCACATGATCCCGAGGCCTCCCCAGGCGCCCGTCATCGTATTGAAAGACTCTCTGGTTCCGGCCGTGATCAGCATCCAGTCCGCACCGATGAGCCTGAACGGGTTATGCCCGATATCCTCGGGCCTCGTCTCGACAAATACTCGTTCCATTATTGCCTCCCTTTTTCATTGCTGTCTCTTTAGATTATATCGTAAGGCATGAGGGAGGGAGACGAAAAATGCGAGGATAGTTGGGCTTAGCTTAGTTATGTCAACACTTAAACACGCTGGATTCCGGCGCTAAAAGCCGCCGGAACGACCGATGGAGGTTTAAATTAAACTTGGAACGGGAACCTCGAACATAGAACAAATAGAAATAAGGGCTTTTTTTCGCCTTACGCCTCACTCCTTACGGTCTCTTCATGAACCGCTTAAACCGCTTGAACGCTGTATACAGTACTGCTTATGTTAAAACCCCCCTGATCATCATTCTTACAGATATTGGCCGTAAGATCCGGTTTCTGGTCCCCCCCAGTACCCGGATACCGCCACGCCAAGGCGCGGTAGATGATCATAAATAAACCACGTTCAAGCGGTTTTAAACGGTTCAGACCACCTTACTGCTTTCCCGTCGTCAGGTACTCGTGTATGGCATTTGCCGCCTTTCTCCCTGCTCCCATAGCAAGGATAACTGTTGCGGCGCCTGTCACGATGTCACCTCCCGCCCATACCTTGTCGCGCGTCGTTTTGCCTGTTTCCTGGTCGGCTACGAGCGTTCCCCGTTTCGTTGTATCCAATCCGGGGGTTGTCGCGGGCACCAGGGGATTCGGGCTGTTTCCGATCGCCACAACTACGGCATCTACCGGCATCCTGAAATTGGAACCGGGCACTTCTACCGGCGTGCGCCGCCCCGACGCGTCCGGTTCGCCAAGTTCCATTTTGAGGCATTCGATCTCTTTTATCCATCCATTCTCATCGCCAATATACGCAAGCGGCAGCGTGAGCACGTCAAAGATCACCCCTTCCTCTTCAGCGTTCTCGGCTTCTTCGGCGCGAGCCGGCAGTTCTTTGTGAGAGCGCCGGTATACGATGTGAGACTCGGCAGCGCCCATGCGAAGGGCAGTCCGTGCTGAATCCATTGCCACGTTCCCTCCGCCGACAACAGCAACTTTAATGTGCTTTTTGACGGGTGTCGCCGCCTTCGGAGCCAGGTAGCCCTTCATCAGGTTCATACGCGTCAGGTATTCATTGGCGGAATAAACACCGTTCAGGTTTTCCCCGGGAATGTTCATGAACCAGGGAAGCCCCGCGCCGGTACCCACAAAAACGGCATCAAATTCCTGAAGGAGCTCGTCGATGGACCGGGTCTTCCCGACAACAAAGTCAGTAAACACCTTGACGCCGAGCATCTTCAGATAGTCAAGTTCACGTGCCACGATCGCCTTCGGCAGACGGAATTCCGGAATGCCGTATACGAGCACACCGCCAGCCTTGTGAAGCGCTTCAAAGATCGTCACCTCATGGCCGAGCATGATAAGGTCACCTGCCACGGTAAGCCCGGCCGGCCCGGAGCCGACAATTGCCACTTTCTTGCCTGTCGGTTTTGCTTTTTCCGGAAGGTCGATCTTCCCCTGCGCCGCCTCCCAGTCAGCAAGAAAACGCTCAATACGACCGATCGCGATCTCACCGCCCTTGTTGAGCAGGATGCATTTTGATTCGCACTGTGATTCCTGGGGGCATACCCTGCCGGAAATGGCAGGAAGACAGTTCTTTTCTTTGAGCTTTTTTATGCCTGCCGCAAAATCGCCTTTCTTAACGCAGGCGATGAAAGCGGGAATATCGATCCCGACAGGGCATCCTGTCTGGCATCGCGGCTTCTTGCACTGCAGGCACCGTGAGGCTTCCGCCTGGGCCAGTTCCTGTGTATAGCCGAGCGCCACTTCCTCGAAATTATTTCGCCTGATCTTCGGAGACTGATGGGGCATCGCCCTCCGATTAAGATCTATCTTGCTTGTTTTTTCCTGATTTTTATCGTCATTCATGCCAGGCACACTTCCCTTCTTTATGCGCGAAAGCGGCGTCGCTTCTGCGGAAGAACAGTGATTCCTCTCTCAGGTACGCCTTTCTGCGCGCGAGAAATTCCTTCCAGTCAATGTCGTGTCCATTGAATTCCGGGCCATCGACACAGGCGAATTTCATCTGCCCTCCGACGGTTACCCGGCATACGCCGCACATTCCCGTACCGTCGATCATGATCGGGTTCAAATTGACCACTGTCGGGATGGCAAGGTCTCTCGTGACCTCTGACGTATGCGCCATGAGATATGTGCACCCGTTGACTATAATCCTGTCGGGCCTCTCCCGCATGCCGTGAATAACATCAGGCAGGCGGCTTATATGACCTTTCGTTCCCATACTGCCGTCACGGGTGATCGTGTATATTTTGTCCGCCAGATGGGCATACTTATCGAGCCAGTAGATAAGGTATGAGCTCCTGGCTTCAAGGACAACTGATACTTTGTTCCCTTTTGCTTTGAGCGCCTTTGCTACGGGATACAGGCTTCCAATCCCGTAGCACCCGCCGACAAGGAGGACATTTCCGAAGGTATCGATTATCGTTTCGTTCCCCAATGGCCCGACACATGTCAGGAGTTCATCGCCTGCATTGAGTCCCGCAAGCACCGATGTGGAGGCACCCACCTCCATAAAGACGATTGTGATCGTGCCTTTTTCGGGGTCATAATCGGCTATTGAAAGCGGGATGCGTTCGCCTTCTTCGGCCCCGCGGACAATGACAAATTGACCGGGCCTGACCTTGGTCGCGATCTCCGGCGCCTCAACCACAAGGACATGCATATTGGGAACGATCATGGACCGTTCTATAACTTTATTCACTTATGCCTCCTTTCTTCTATCGCCTTCATACCGGCGACGTGATCGTGAAGGGGCACACCACGGAAAGACGCCGGCGCCTCAACCGTAGTTTTACGGGATATGGCCTTCTCCGCGGCTTTGCCTTCCATGACTACCTTCTTCCTCGGGACCTTTTTGTCTTTTCCCTCAAAACCGGGAACAGCCTTTTTGATCTCCGATTGTATCCCTGCGAGCGAGCTGTATTTCAAGGCGCCTTTTTTTATCCTCCCTGCTATACCGGACATGATCCACCAGTCTGCCCTGGAATCGGCAAATGGTTCCGATGCCTTGTTGAAGGAAAGTATCCTGCCCTCAAAGTTGATGGTTGTTCCGGGAGTTTCGGTAAACAGGGATGCGGGCAGGTTAAGGTTCGGTTTAACCCCTTCCGGTGCCGGAAGCGCATTCTGGTAAATAATATAATCCAATTGAGGCATCGCTTCCGAGGGTACTTCGCCTATAAAATATCCGACCTTGAACTTTGCCTTAAGGTCGACAATCGCTCCGGGGTCCTTGAATTTCAGTACCCCGTCGGATTTTATGCTGCCGGGCATAAGTCCGGGAAATGCACCCATGGCAAGCATACCGAGCAGGTTGGTGTAGGGATGGCAGACTATGACCTTCCATCCCAGATCGTTTCTCATCGAAAGAACGTGCTCGAATATCTCTTTGCGTTTTTTCGAGAATATCGCGCCGGGCCCGACAATCGCGACATTGCGTTCGCCCTTCTTGAAGAAGGATGACGGCACTTTGCCTTTTTTGCCGTTGCTCGACATCGATTTCATGATGCCGTCAAGATATTCCGGCCATTTTTCAGGATCTGAATGGAAGGCCTCTTCCGACAGGAAATCGAGGTTGCATTCCCCGTCATCGATGGTCATAAGTGCGGCGTCTTTACGGGCTGCCTTCTTGACAGCAATGCCAAGCGGCGTGAAACCGTAGGTCGTATCAAGGCCGATAGAGAGAATACCCTTCGCATTGCCCACGGAATCTATCGGCTCTGACGTGAGAACAAGGTCAACGAAGGCCCTGAGGTCGCCCCCCAGGTCATAAAGGAGCGGCGAAAGGATCGCCTCTGTACCGATCACCTCCCGCGCGAACCGCTGGGCGGCGAAGAGGTCCTCATTTGAAAGGTCCGGGGACACAACTACGCACGAACCCTTTGCCCCTGCCTCTTTTAATTTTTCCGCAGCCAGATCGAGCGCCCCATCCCAGTCTATAAGGTCATACCCTTCAGGTCCGAGGACGGTCGGAGTTGCCAGCCTGTCCGGGCTCAGCACATATTCCGGAATGGCGAACCGCCCTTTGACACATATCAGGCCGTGCTCCGTCGGTGAGTCATAGTCGGCGCTGACGTCGACGACCTCACCGCCCTTTACTTTCAGGTCGAGGGTGCACCCGGTCGGGCAGTAGGGACATGTCGTTTCGACTATCTCGTCCGGTTTTCCCGACCATTTGCTCACCTTTGCCGACAGTGCTCCTGTCGGGCACACCGCAACGCAGGCGCCGCAGAATTCGCAGCCCGCTTCGAGATGAGTCCGCGCAAATGCCGGACCGATCGTCGTCTGTTTGCCGCGCTGTTTAAAACTTAATGTCCCGTTAAGCCGGATCTCATTGCACACCCTGACGCAGCGTCCGCATAGTATGCACAGGTTATAATCCCTGTCATAGAACGGGTCTTCCTTTTCTACAGGAAAATTCCGGTAATACACCGGGTACGACGTTTCCGTGAGGCCGACCTTCTGCGTGATATCCTGCAGCTCGCACAGCGAATCGTTCGGGCAATAACGGCAGCCCGTCGTGACGCCGACCTTGCGGATCGTCCCCTGGAAATCCTTGCATTCATCCTGTTCGCCGCAGAAAAGGCAGCTTGCAGGATGCTCGCTCAAAAGGAGCTTCAGGACTTCCTGCCGGAGCGTCCTTACCTCTGCGGTGTCGGTCCTGATCACCATGCCTTCCTCTACCGGTGTCGTGCATGATGTCGGGAAACCCCTGATGCCGTCAACTTCAACAACGCATAACCTGCATGCGCCGTATGAAGGCAGGTGTTCAAGTGCGCACAGTGACGGTATGTCAACGCCGGCTTCGCGCGCCGCCTGGAGAATCGTCAGACCGGCCTTCGCTTCTACCTTCCTGTTATCGATTATGATGGAAACCTTTTTCTCCTTGGTCATGATTGTCTCTCCGCTGTCCTGATCACGATGGCGTCGCCCGCGATAGCTTCGTAACGGCAAATCTCATAGCAAGAACGGCATTTTATGCACTTTGATGCGTCGAGATTATGAGGCTCTGACCTCGGACCGGTAATTGCCCCCGTTGGGCATACCCGGACGCATGACTGGCATCCGGTACATTTTTCCTTGATGACACGATATTCGATCAAAGACTTACATACGGTGGCCCGGCATTTATGGTCCCTGATATGCTCAAGGTACTCGTTCCGGAAATACCGCAGGGTCGTTAATACCGGATTGGGCGCGGTCTGGCCAAGGCCGCACAATGCGCCCTTCTTGATCGTGTCGCCGAGAGTTCTCAATGCAAGAAGATCGTCGGGAGTGCCCTCGCCGTTTGAGATCTTCTGGAGTATCTCAAGAATATGCCTCGTCCCGACCCGGCAGGGGACACATTTTCCGCAGGATTCCTTCTGCGTGAAATCGAGAAAATATTTTGCCAGGTCAACGATGCACGTGTCCTCATCCATAACGATAAGCCCGCCGGACCCCATAATGGAACCCGCGCTTGCAAGTGATTCGTAATCGACGGTGAGGTCAAGGAATTCTTCGGATAGACAGCCGCCTGACGGGCCGCCCGTCTGGATGGCTTTGAAAGGCTTCTGCACCCCTCCGCCAATGTCAAAGATGATCTCCCGCAGCGTCGTGCCCAGCTGCACCTCGATGAGTCCCGGCCGGCGAATTTTACCGACGAGAGAGAATGTCTTTGTACCGCGGTTGCCCTCTTTCCCGAAACGATTATACCAATCCGGCCCGTTCCTCAGGATGTTCGGAAGCGTGCCCAGTGTCTCGACATTGTTTATGATCGTCGGTGATTGGAAGAGCCCTGATATTGCGGGGAAAGGCGGACGCGATTTCGGCATGCCGCGCTTGCCTTCGATCGAACCGATCAGCGCTGTTTCTTCGCCGCAGACAAATGCGCCGGCGCCTTCCTTGATCTTGATCTCGAAGCTGAAATCGGAACCGAGGATATTCTTGCCGAGGAGCCCGTATTCGCGCATCTGGCCTATCGCTCTCTTGAGCCGGTCGATGGCGAGCGGATACTCCGCACGGATATAAACGATACCCTTGCTCGCGCCGATGGCATATCCGGCGATGAGCATGCCTTCGAGGACGGCATGCGGGTCGGACTCGATAAGCGACCTGTTCATAAAAGCGCCGGGGTCACCTTCATCGGCGTTGCATATAAGGTATTTCTGTTCCCCGGGAGATTCCCGGCAGACCGTCCATTTCCTGAACGTCGGGAAACCGGCTCCGCCGCGGCCTCTCAAACCTGCCTGCCGTACTACAGCTATGACATCCTCGGGTGTTGATTTGAGGGCTTTCATAAATCCCTGATAGCCGTCAACGGCGAGATATTGATCAATTTCTTCGGGATCGATAAAACCGCAATTCCGCAACACGATACGGACCTGGGGCTTAAGCATGGGAAGATCGAAGAACCTGGGGATGCCGTCAAAATCGTCAGTGCCGAAGTGACCTGCGGCAAGTTTCTTATGGGGCGCCCCGTCAATGAAATGGGATTTCAGGATCATTCCCAGCATCTTGGCATTGACATTGTTGTAGCTTACACGCGGTTGCCCGGGCATCTTGATATCGACGAGCGGCTCAAGATAGCATGGTCCGATACATCCGACCTCGATAATTCGGGCAGATTTCTTGTTTTCCTCAAGAAAGGTCTTGACCCCTTCCTTGAGGTCGAGAGCCCCGGCAGCTCGGCCGCAGGATGCGGCACCTATGTAAACGATGGGCTCCCTGTTATCGTTGAGCTTCTCCCATTTACTTTTTGCCGAATCGATCTTCTTAGCGAGTTTATTCATAATTTTTCAATAACTCCGTCAGTTTATTGACCGTCATCCTGCTGTAAATATCACGATCGATCTGCACCACGGGCGACAATGCGCAGCATCCGAGACACGCGACCCGATCGACATCGAAACGCTTGTCCTCGGTTGTCTCCCCGCAGTGAATGCCAAGGCCATGCTCAAGGCTGTCGAGCAGTGTGCTGCCGCCCCTGACATGGCACGCCGTCCCGAGACATACCTTGATGCCGTGGCGTCCCGGTTCCGTAAAACGGAATTGCGCGTAGAATGATGAAACACCGTAGATCTGGTTTTCTGAAATGCGAAGGTATCGGGAAATAACCTTTACGGAATCCTCCCCTATATACCCGAAGACCGCCTGAACATCCTGGAGAATTGGGATCAATTCGTCGGGACTGCGGCCATGCTTCCCGAGAACTTTTTGAATTTGTTCGGGCATGGATCTCTCCTGTGCCACACGTGTGTGGCGTTACGAAAAAATCAGTCGCGCCGTAATCCGTTCGAGCAGGTATCGTGAAATTTCATCAAGTTTTGAGGTGATTGTAGAACTAACTGCCAATCGCTTCCCGAAATATGCCCCCATGTACACTCATTATTAAAGAAGGTACAATGCACTGTCAAGAAAAAATTTTGCTAAATTTGTATATCACTGAAAATACTGATGTTATACAACTATGACGGAACACCGTATACAGTATACGCCGGGACAGACGGTTCGTAAGTCACTGTCGTACTTATAAAGCCGCTCTGAGATTAGGGGCAAAAAACCCCGCGATGATGCTACCGCCGATGATCACGGCCCAGATCAAGTATTTGAGTATTCTACCTGCATCAAGTCGGTCCGGGAGGTTTGTTGCTGAAAAAATAAAGCCAAGCATGATAAACATGCCGATCACAATTGCGCCATGTGTAACCCAATGGTGACCCATCAGTGATTTGAAAAAGTTCATCACATGTTCATTCGTTTCTTTGACGACCAGGATCAAAGCATTGAGCAAGATTGACGCGGCGGCTGATAGGCCGAATCCGGCCGTGAACCTCTCTATCTTTGCTTCCCTCATGTTTTCTCTACCTCCTCAACAAAGCCATGGTTATGCTCTTGCCGATTATCCCGCCGGAGAACTCCATGAAAAGACCAAGAAGAACGATCAGGAGGCATACTCCTTGAGTGAGACGCCTTGCCTTTCTTCCGGCAAGCAGCCCTCCACCATGCACCGCAACCGGGAGGTATATACTGAGGATCAGCATTATAAAGAACAGGTGCTCCTTTACCTCCATAAAATACGTATGCGCCCACGGCCATTGCCCCGCCTTTATGATGTTCCGGTGCTCTCCGTAATACTGCACATACCAATAACCTCCGACGATATAGGAGAGCATCACACATACGGCTACCAGCCAGCTCAGTACTTTTATACGTCTAAGATTCGTTTCCGAGGCATTCGATACATCCATATAAAGGGCAACGGCAAAGAGGATGCCAAAGACGCCGAACACTATATGGGACATCATAACGGCTTGATCAAACATTGGGTTGCACCTCTTTTCCAACCATGGGACACGCTTCTAATCACCGTTGAGAAATTCACATTTCCCCCGCCATTCGATGGGAAAGTAAAGCGTGATCCTATATTCTATTGTGTCCCATAATGGTACAGGTTGCAATAATTTTTCATATGTCAATCATCGCAACCGCTTGTCTGTGAATCTTTTGAACTTCATAACCGAGAGATGCAAAATGCAGAAAAAAAACTGCAGGCGTTCTGGGGAATCTTTATGGGAAGGAACGTGAAGGACGTATTTTTTTCTGATCCTCTTCTTTTTCAGATAATATCGGGTACGGTTATTCAAGCCCCCGCACGAATGGAAATGATGTCCCCATCTTCGACGATGTAGGCCTTGCCTTCGAGCCGCCAGACCCCGGCCTTCTTGCATTCATTAATCCCGCCGTACTTCACGAAATCATCGTACGAAACGGTTTCCGCCCTGATAAACCGCGCTGAAAGATCTGTATGGATAGCTGCTGCTGCCTCTTGCGCATTGACCCCTTTTCTGACCGGCCATGCCCGGCACTCATCGTCGCCGACCGTGAGAAATGAGATAAGGCCGAGCGTGTCAAATGCGAGACGGATCATGCGTCCCCTGATCGATTCTTTTACATTGAACTCCGCCATGAATGCCGCCCGTTCATTATCCGCCATCATCGCAAGTTCCTGCTCGAGGGTTGCGCAAACGTATAATGCGGGATATCCTTCAAGATCTTCGGCCTGTCCTTCGTTTTCCTGAGATAGTCCGGCGATTGCATCTTCGGGGCAGTTTATCGCGATCATCATCGGTTTTTGAGAAAGGAAGCGGAAACCCCGGAGAGCCTTTTCGTCGTTCGGAGCAAGCTCAAGGTCCTTAAGTGCCTTGCCTTCCCCGACATGATCGAGGAGCCGTTCGAGAAGCTCTATTTCCTGCTGAAGCGCTGTGCTCTCCTTTTTGCCGCCCTGTTTTTTTATCCTTTCGATCCGCCCTTCTATCTGGATCATATCGGCAAGGATAAACTCGTTGATAATTTCATGGAATTCATGCTCCAGATCGATCCGCGCCGCTCCCTCGAAATTATTCAACGTCAGGATGAACGCGTCGCTCGAGCGCATCTTCTGGAGAGTTTTTGCATTGATCGTCGAGTCTTTTATGTTTCCTTCACCGATCGCGACGGTATCGGCGAGCTCGATCCGGGCATATGTGGTCTTTTTCGGCTTGAATATTCTCGACATTTCATCGACACGAGAGTCCGGCACATCGATAGCTATG